>ENA-ORXI01003343-ORXI01003343.1-sediment-metagenome-genome-assembly--contig:-NODE-3343-length-10884-cov-8.451189_pt1 | contig 10884 bp, 7 predicted proteins | sample MGYA00237861_ERZ511468 | MGnify/ENA primary metagenome ERZ511468 (study PRJEB26299, sample SAMN06266213) | sediment metagenome | isolation source: Hudson Canyon methane seep mesocosm | place: USA:Hudson...
TACGTAGTTCATATAAAAAAGAATAATCATTAATAGTATAAAAACTAAAGAAAATGAACCATTAATTATTTTTTCTTGAAAATGTTTTAGTATGGTTTCAATATGTTCTTTAGTGTAAATAATAGTTAATTCACCTAATTTTATATCATTCGATTGTAAAAGAAATGTACTTTTCAGACTGCTTTCTTTTATGTATTTCTTACTATTAATACTTATATTAATAATGTCACTATAGTCTTTTAGGATTATTTCTACGATATCTCTATCATTATATAAAGATTTCAAGGTAGTTTCAATATGATTCTCGTTTAAATCAAATAGTAAAGGACTTAATGAATCAGAGTATATCTCTTCATAGTGAATTTGTTTATTTTCTAACACATTTAGTAATGTTGTTCGTTCTGAATCTATAATAAGATTAATCGCAATAGTTACAAATAATATACTAGTTATCATAATAAATAAAAACATTTTTGTAATTACTGACATCTTAATCCTTTAAGTGGAGTCACTATAAAGTAATGATAACATTTATTTACTACAAAAAAGGAAATAGTATGAAAATGAAACTAAAAGTTATTTTTCTATTGCTACTTATCGTAAAAACTCTCACGGCAAATGAAAATATTAAAATAATTCCTCCTCAATCAAAATTTGACGCATCCCATAGTTATTTTCATTCTTTACTTGAGATGATTTTAAAAGTAGAAAAAAGTGATACGAAAGTAATTTATTCATTTAAAATGGAACAAGGTAGAGCATTAGTTCAATTGAAGTTAAATAAGGGGATAGATGTTTATTGGGCTGGTACATCTATAGAAAGGGAAAAAGAATTGAATGCCATTAAAATTCCTTTATTGAAGGGACTTTTAGGATATCGTATTTTAATAATTAATAAAAAAAATAAAAAGTTATTTGAGGATATAAAAAATATTGATGACCTGAAAAAATTAAAAGCTTGCCAAGGCAGACATTGGCCAGATACCGTTATTTTAGAAAATTCAGAATTTAATGTAATTAAAAACTCAAATTATGAAGCAATGTTTTTACAAGTCTTAAAAGGTAGATGTGATTATTTTCCAAGAGGGATTCATGAGGGATATTCTGAGGTTAATGTAAGAGAATTAAAGTATAAAGAGCTAATGATATTTGATAAATTAATAGTGTATTATCCATTTCCAATGTATTTTTTTGTTTCAAAAGAAAATAAAAAACTTGCAAAACAAATTGAAAGTGGATTAAATAAGTTAATTGATAATGGCACTTTTGAGAATCATTTAAAAAAACATACTATTACAAAACATTTGTTTCCAATGCAAAATTGGCCAAAATCAACAATATTTGAAATCCACAATCCTTTATTATCAGAGTCAACGAATTTTATGGATGAAAGGCTTTGGGTTATCCCTTCTAGTATTAAAAATAAATAATATCTGATTGGTTTTTTATGTTTTTATAAAAACCACTAAAAGGACACCTTTACTTATTATAGTTCTTTAACTTAACTAAAGGAACTATTATGAGTTATGCAAAAAAAAGATATATCACTTATATCTTAATCACAGTTTTTATTATGGTTGTACCATTTATCACAATCGATGGGAATCATCTTTTACTTTTATCTTTCGAGCGATCGCAGTTCCATTTTGTAGGATATGCTTTTAATGTAAATGAGTTATTTATTATGCCTTTTTTACTTATGCTTTTATTTATAGGTATATTTGCAGTTACTGCTATGTTTGGTAGAGCATGGTGTGGTTGGGCCTGTCCACAGACTATATTTAGAGTTTTATATAGAGATTTAATAGAAGGTACACTTCTTGACCTTACTAAAATAAAAAATAAACAAAAGTTTGCAGATTTTTCTAAACCAAAAAATATGATTAAAAAAGTTATTGCTATCACTTTATGGTCTATTATATCTATCATTATTGCTACAAATTTTATCTTGTATTTTGTACCAAGTGAAGATTTTTTAGTATATATGCAAAATCCTTCTGAACATATTTTTATGCTTTTATTTATTTTAAGTATTGCAGGTTTTTTAGTATTTGATATCTTAATAATGAAAGAAAACTTTTGTCAATATGTATGTCCTTATTCAAGAGTACAGTCAGTTTTATATGATGATGATACAAAACAAATAGTATACGATACAAATAGAGGTGGAGATATATACAAAAAAGGTGAAAAATCTATATTTAATATACAAGAGTGGTCAAATAATGAAGAGTGTACTACTTGTGAAGCGTGTGTAAAAGTATGTCCTACTCATATCGATATTAGAAAAGGTTTACAGTTCGAGTGTATTAACTGTTTAGAGTGTTCTGATGCTTGTAGTGTGGTTATGGGTAAACTTGGTAAAAAATCTCTGATAAACTGGGGAAGTACAAATAGTGTATTAAATAAAATAAACAATTCTATTTTTTCAAAAAGAAATAATATGTATTTTATTGCTATCCTCATATCTATTTTATTTACAGCATTTTATGCAAAAGAGCAAGAACCAATTCTTGCGCAACTAAACAAAACAACAAAACTATATAACATCAAAGATAATGGTGTAGTAACAAATAACTATGTTTTAACTATTAGAAATAATCAGAAACTTACATATAATTATGCTATCAATCTTGACGATGATAGATTTTTTGTAAAAAGATTTAGAACAAGAAGTATAAAAGCAAATAAAGAATTTAAATTTATTTTAATCGTTGGATCAAAAGAACGATTACAATTATCAGATACGGAGACAACAGTGCTAAAAATAAATATGAATATATTTACAAAAGAAAATCCAGCATTAAAGATACAAAGAGAACTGTCTTTTATCTATCCTAGGAATGATGCTGTTAAGTAGGTATTATTAATAAAGAGGAGTTTTATTTTCTTCTCTTTGTTACTCTTACTGAATTATTTATATATTAAAGGACTCCTCAAACATAACAAAATAAAACCATATAGGAATTAGTCCTAAAATAAAACCAAATAAGGAAAATAAAATACCTAGGTAATTGACCTTCTTAATTACAAAATGAGATATTAATTTTACAGTAAAATATGATGAAGTTATAAAACCAGATATGATTAATAGTAATGCAAAATCAATTATAGGATTATCTAAACTTCCTCCATAAGCTAATAAATAAATACCAATAGTACCTGCAAAAGATAAAATTGGTGTCAAGTATAGTACGAGGAATTTTACAGCAGTACTCATCTTTTACCTTTTAGAAATTATCCAATGGTAAGTGGTCCTAATAGATAATTATGTATATATTTTAAAAGAGAAGTGAATAACTCCTCTTTACGTTAAATGAAATAAGAAAAGCTTCTTATTTCTCTAATTCGACAGTATTTAAATACTCTTTAAATGTAGACTGACCTAGGTTGTCTTCATTATAAGATGCTATAAGTTTACCTACAAAACCTACAAGGTTTGGAGCTGTTACTTTTACACCAGATTTACGAGCAAATCTACTTCCTTTTTCACCATGAAGTTGTCCACCTAAATGTACATCATACCCCTCTACTCTCTTTCCATTTTCATCTCGTACGTTAGTTCCGATAAATCCGATATCTGAGATTTGAGGATGAGAACATCCATTTCCACAACCTGAAATAGCCATGATAAGATTTTCTTTAAAGTCTGGATGGTTTTCTTCTAGTTGTGTTACAACAGTTTTTGCAAACTCTTTAGTTTCTGTGATACCAAATTTACAAAACTGAATCCCTGTACATGACTGAAGTCTAGCTCTAAAAGGGCTAGGTGCATAAGGGTATCCTAATGCATCTATTTCATCTGCTAAATTTTGTGCATCTGAACTCTGTACTCCATAAATGATAAAATTTTGTGTTGGAGTAAGTGCTAAACCTTTTGCATTGTACTTATTACAAATATTACTAATAGCTTGGAAATCTTCACCGGCTATTCTTCCTGAATTTGTAGCGAATCCTATAAATGATTCATTTTCTTGTTTTGCCTTATGGATACCAAAATGTGTTCTATTTTCAAAAGGAGTTATTTTTGGTTCTACTAGACCCTCTTGTAGTTTATATCCAAGTTTTTCTTCGATTGCATCTACGAATTTTTCTAGTCCCCAGTCGTTTATAAGGTGTCTAACTCTTGCTTTATTTCTGTTCGCTCTGTTTCCATTGTCTCTGAATATTTCAGCACAGGCTACAGTTACATCTTTTACTTGGCTTTCTTTTACATATCTGTTTGCTCTATATGCTATTTGTTTAGACTTAGATAAACCACCACCAACAGTAAGATCAAATAATACTTCGTCATTTTCAGTTTTAAATGCTGTAAAAGCTACATCTTGTACCTCGTGTGCTGCTGTGTGTCTTCCACAACCAGAAATTCCAGTTTTATATTTTCTAGGAAAGTTACAAAATCTATCATCGTTTTTGTCAAAATAAGTATCAACCTCTTTTACTAATGCTGAAGCATCAAAGATTTCATCGGCGTCAATTCCTGCAACTGGTGATGTCATGATAGGTCTAGGACCATCTCCTGATGCCATACGTGAAGTTAAACCTACTGATTCTAACATTTCTAAAATTACTGGCATATCTTTGATTTCGATAAAGTGAAATTGTACATTTTGTCTATTTGTAAAGTCTACTAAACCTTGTGCATATTCACGCCCTATTTTTGATAATACTGCTAACTGTTCTAAATTAAGTTTTGCATCAACAATCTTAATTCTTTTCATGAAGTATTTTTTATCTTCTGTTTCGTTTGTATTTATATGTGGATACATACCATACCATTTTAAAAGTCCTATATACTCTGTACTTAGTGGAGTACCACCTTCTGCTTCTTTATATATATCTTCTATAACCTTAAGTGGATTTCTTGAAGCTTTTAAAACTTCTACTGCTGATAATTCTTTTTCTGCCATATTTTCTCCTGTTTTTTACAATATCAAGTAAATGTGTCGATTTAGTGGTATTTTACGTAAATTTAACGTAAAAAAGCCTGAAACATTATAAATAGGTATGATAATATTTATTTTGGCAACATGCTAGTATTGAAATATTTGTAATGTTTTTTTTCATCTTTTTTTGCCATATACATTGCTATATCAGAATATTTAATAAGTCCATCTGGTGTAGTCGCATCTTTTGGATAAAAAGATATACCCACACTAACAGATATTTTCATTTTTATATCTTTATACATCACTGGAGTTTTTATGATTTCGAACATATTATTTATTATTCGTTCAACTATTTCTTCATTTTGAATATTTTCAATTACAATTAAAAATTCATCTCCTCCAAGTCTAAATATTGTGTCACTAGTACGAATTACATTATTAAAACGTACTGCCGATTCTTTGAGTAATATATCACCTGCTTCATGACCAAAAGTATCGTTTACTTCTTTAAATTTATTTAAATCTAAAAATAAAACTGAAACTTTACTATTTTCTTTTTTTGCTTTCTTAATTACTTTATTAATATAATCATAAACATTTACTCTATTTTGTAACCCTGTGAGTTCATCATGATGAGCGATATAACTTAACTTTTTTTCTCTTTCTAGAACTTTTTCATTCATTTTATAAAAGCTAGAGAGTAAGTAACCCATTTCATCTTGAGAAGTAACATCTTTAATATCGATTTTTTTACCATCTTCCATTTTATGAGTATTTTTAAGTAGGAGTTCCATTGTGTGAAATAGTGTTGTATTTAAGAATAAAAAAGTTAAAACTGCCATAAATGTAAAAAATGACATTCCTACAATTATAAAAGTATTTAGTTTAGAACGTTCTGATACAAAGTCATCCTGCCGCTTTTTTAGTAAAACTTCTTCTTCATGTGTAAAATCTTTTATAATAGACCTAATCTCATCCATAAGTAGTTTACCAGTATCATTTTTAACAAAATTAATTGCTTGGATACGATTTCCATTTTGATTTAAAGATATAGTTAGCTTGAGCTCTTCAAACTTTTTTTCCATTAAAATTTTAATCTTTTCTAATCTCTCTGTTTGATTTTTATTATCCCATGTTTTTTTATAGAGTAAGTTATAATTTTCAAACGCATCATGTATACCAATCTGATAAGGTTCAAGGTAATCTAATTTTTCAGTAAGAAGATAACCTCTTTGCCCTATTTCAGTATTTTGGAGGGCACTTAAAAATTGTTTGGTGATAATAATTACCTGATGTGTATGATCTATCCATTGTGATTTTTCTTCAGCGTGTTTTTCTATTTTGTACATAAAAAAAGAGTTAAGAATTACAGTTGAAAATAGTGTAACTAGAAATAATGTTATTTTTATTTTAATACTCATTTTGTTTCCTTTTACAACGCTTAAATTATTGTATCGTATTATAATGAATATTACAAATGATTAATAATTGTTTTAAAGTATAGCAAATAAAATAAACCTAGATAATCTACGAGATAAACTAACCCTTAAATTTGAAAAAAATATAGCAAAATACCTACTTATAGTGCATGGTTGAAGCCAATTACTGATAGAATCCCCTTCCGAAAATTACGACACTAAAATAAGGGAAAAAATGTTTCAAAATACTATCATTGAGATTATAAAAAGAGTAGAGAATTTAACACAAAATAAAAGATCAATTATTGAGTTAGATATAAAAGATATAAAAGAAAAAATACAAGAAACATTATTTAATATAGATTTTACAGTAGATACAATAGAAGATGAAGATATAGTAAATGTAGACGAGTTAAAAAGTTTAGATATTTCAGTTAAAGAAGCATTTGGACTATTTTTCCTTACTTACGTAACTACACTAAGAAACGAATTATCATATAACAGTTTGTGGGTAGGAATAGAAGATGCATTATTAGAGTTTGAAGAGGATGATAATACATTTTTCGTAGATAATTACTTTGATGATAGTGAACCAGATACTTATTTAAATGAAGCAATTATAGAAGCAATTGCACGGTTTAATCTACGTGATGGTTATGACAATGGAAAACCAACAGACACAGTTTTATTACAAATGGGTACTTTAAGAAGAGCTACTAATTTAAACTATTGGTTAACTGCAACTACAAAGAACTCAATCATTGAGGACTTAACAAATAGAACAAGTGAAAACTTTTCGGATACTTTTTATAGTGGATGGAAAGTAATACAGCGATATTCTCAAAGTTTATTAACTAGAGATAAGACTATTTCATTTTTAAAACAAAATGTTTGGTTTAAAGATTTAGATTTAGATGAACTACTTACAACTTCTAGAGAAAAACTACATAGTACTCTTATCAGTCGAGATGAAATAGAAAACAATTTCTTTTTAGAGAGTGTTAAATATGAAGATGAAAAACTGCAGTTTAGCATAAATGGTGATGATTTTTATATTTTAAATCTTAATCTTGAGTGTGAGGGTTATGATGTATTTGTAGATGGAAATCTACAAACATCACTATTAAAAGATGAAATTACAAATACATTTTATTTAGAAAACTCTATAAAAATAGAAGAACCAGAAAACTATAAAATAAAAATAGAGATAAAAGATAATAATACAAAAGTAGTATATGAAGAAGAGTTTGTTTTATTTGATTTTAATCATGACATCTTAATATTTGATGAAGATGGAAAGTGGTATACGGATCAAAATAGAAAATTAGATGATACAAAAAGCTATTCTGTACTTATAGATTCAGATTTTGAAGTTGGTGATTTTGAAGATGATGCTGTAGATTATTTTGATGGATATGTATTTCTTATAACTGGTATTACAAAAGATTCTAACTTTAGTGGTGATGATGGAGATGAGTATCAATTTACTTTAAATTTTACTGAGCAAATCAAAGCACCATCATGGTTAAACAATCTTGAACTTTATGCGATGAGAGATTTTTTATCATTTGAAGAACCAATCCAATACCACTTGCGATATAACAACATAACTGTAAGTGCTAGACAAGTTGATGAACTTATAGATATAAAACAAGATGCTTCAATCGTAAGATGGTCTTATACAGGTGGTGTGGTTTATGATCTTGATAATATTGAAAACTACAATTATGATATGGATTTAACTCATGATATTTTAATTAATAGAAAAAATAGTTTAAAAATAAAAGTGGGTGATAAAACTTTTACAAAACAACTCAACGTTACATTGATAGAACAAACAGTAAAACCTAAGTATAGAACTTTTTTAAGAGATATCGATGATAATATTAAGTTTTTAAAAGAATCAAACAGATTAACTCAAAATGATATAGAAAATAATCAAATCATCATCACCTCTTTTCATGAAGATTTGATAACACAACCGGAACAAAAAACACAAATATTAAGAGATAAGTCAAATATATTTGATACATTTGAGATTAATAAGTTTTTTACACTTTCAAACTATCCTTACTATGGGGAAGAGATATCAAGTGTTAAAAAAATATATGATGATGTAAGATGGAATACTTTTTGTAGTGTCTCAATAAATGGTATCGTAAAAAGTTTTGATGAAGAGACATCGTCTGCTACACTATACAGTGAAAATACTGCATCAACTTTAACTCTTATTACTTTAGATAAGTCATATAATTTAAATACTCAAAAACTAGATATAACATCAAATAAAATATCAATACCTGCAGATACATTAGGTTTTTGTTTAGTTGATTATGGAAACTATGTAGGTTCTTATTTTACAAAAGAATCATTGAATATAGAAACAGTTTTTAATAGTGTAGATATACTTAAATTTTTACGTGCTTCATACTATCCTCTTGCAGAGTACTTCAATGATACAGCTTATGAAAAAAATAGAATGGTACGAGAAAAAGCTAGATTTGATAAAAAAATTGCAAAAAGAGAACTTAGAGTTTGTATCAGAAATAAACCATCTATTTTCTTACAAGCATTTACAGATGAAGAGTTAATCATAGGTGAAACTACTATAAAGATAGACTTTAATCATTCAAAGGCTATTGCAGAACAGATACTATTTGCTATAGAGTTTGATAGTGAAGATGCTTTAAAAATCATTCATGATATTATCTTAAACAGATGGCAAGCTAAAATGGTACAACTACCTATGTTTTTACTTTTCCTTTTAAATAGAGTAGAAAATGATAGATACTACGATATATTTTTAGATGAATTATCAGAAGATATAACTACTCCAAATGATGTAAATGAAGAATTTATTGAAAGAATGATAAAAGCACTTCTTAGTAATCATAAAATAGATAAGTTTGAAAAGATAAATATCAAAACAATCACTCAACTTGAAAATAGAGATTTTTATATTCAAAAAACGATAAATAGAATTATAGAAATAGCCAATACTCCAGTTGAAGAAGAAAATGAGGATGAGGATTCAGAAGAATCATAATCTAATGAATAAAGAACTATTTAAATAAGATTTTTAAGTAGTTCTTTCTCTTCTTCTATTGTTAAATAACGCCATTTTCCACTTTCTATACTTGGTTTAAAAGTACCGATACTCACACGAGTTAAACTCAAAACCTTTAAAGGTGTTCCAAACTTAGGGTCTTTTAAAGCTCCAAATAAACGACGAATATGTCGATTTTTACCCTCTTCTAGTTCTATTTTGAGTTTTGTTTTTGCTCCACCCATCCCTATTTTTTCAGCTTTTGCTTTTAGAAGTCCATGTATGCTATCTACACCTTTTCTAGCCATCTCAATATGCTCATCTGTTACATGACCTCTCACCCATATCTCATATATTTTTTTACAATTGCCTGGTTTGGTTAATACATTACCAACTTTACCATCACGAGTAAATAATAAAAGCCCTTTTGATTCTAAATCAAGACGCCCTATCGGCATCCATTGCTCATCAAAAACCCATTGAGGTAAAAGGTCATAAACAGTTTTTCGTCCACGTTCATCACTTCGTGTAACTATATATCCTTTTGGTTTATTGAGTGCTAATAGTTTTGTAGAATCTGTGGGTGAGTTATTCATAGAGTGTATTCCTAGAGCTTATTTTAAAGAATTATAGTCAAATATTGGTAATAGGAGTATTTTTAATGTAAGAAACAATACGATTATCTAACCAATACAGTGGTTTAAGTATAGAACCAGCGATAAAACCAAGATGACCTCCCTTTTTATGTACTTCAAGAGTAACAAAAGAAGATAGTTCCTCTTTTTTTGGTAAGACTTCAGGAGTCATAAAAGGATCATCAGTAGAGTGTATCAAAAGTGTTTTAATTTTTATATCTTTTAAAAACTGTTTAGAACTACAGAGTTTATAATAATTTGAAGCGTTACCAAATCCATTTATTCGAGAGGTATAAACTTCATCAAATTCTCTTATAGTTTTGATATGTTGTACCTCTTCTTTTTTTAAAGAGATTAAGTTTTCCATATCATGATGTTCATATTTTAGAAGTAAAGTATTTTTAAGATTATCAAGCATTTTTTTTTCGTAAAAAGAACTAAAACCTTGGGAAATTGTATCTGCACAAATAGACAAGTCCAATGGGGCACAAACGCAAACGGCTTTTTTTAAAGGTGTATGGGTTCCACACTCACCCAAAAGTTTTAAAAGCATATTTCCACCTAAAGAGTAACCAATAGCATATAAATCATTTGAAGCAAAACGTTTATGTAAACTCTCTATAAATTCTTTTGCATCTTGGGTTTGTCCACTATGATATGCTGTTGCTTTCTTATTTAACTTTCCCGAACAAGAACGAAAGTGCATAAGAACACAAGCAAAACCAGCTTTTTGTAAAGTATGCATGATACCATTTATATAAGGAGAGTCATATGAGCCTTCAAGACCATGAAAGATGACAACGATAGGTGTAGTTGAGTTTGGTGAGGGTTTATCAAGCCAATAAGCCTCCACAAAATCTCCATCACTCAAAGTAAAAGTTTCAATCTCTATATCC
>ENA-ORXI01003349-ORXI01003349.1-sediment-metagenome-genome-assembly--contig:-NODE-3349-length-10856-cov-3.531868_pt1 | contig 10856 bp, 11 predicted proteins | sample MGYA00237861_ERZ511468 | MGnify/ENA primary metagenome ERZ511468 (study PRJEB26299, sample SAMN06266213) | sediment metagenome | isolation source: Hudson Canyon methane seep mesocosm | place...
GTTTTTAAATACTCTTCTACTAAATCTAGATTTTTAATATCATAAAAAAGTTCATACTCATTATAATGGTTTTTAATAATATTCATAGTATCTAAATATAACCATCCAAGTTGCAGTATTGTAGTTCGTGAGTTTTTATCTTGAATAGTTTTTATACCTTTTAAAACAGAATAAATTGCGGCGTTAACTAAAACAACAAATGCTGAAAGAATCAGTGGCCCACCTAAATCTGCTGTTTGTGCCATTACAGGTTCTGCGATAAGTGCGGCTCCGGTATAAGAGGGAAATAAGCTTGGTTGTAGCCACTCTAATAAAATTAAAGGTGCCGTGGCGGCAAGAATTTGAGTGTTTTTTATTTTTCGTAATGCCGAATATAATAAAGCATATAGACTGAAGCCTAATGAAAACCAAATAAGTGAATTTTCTCGTTTTCTCTCAAGTCACGGGTTGACTCTGCCAGTTGTCGCTCGAACAAAGTGGTCAAAAAGAATAAAGATTTTTAAAGGTATGCAGTACATCAACGAGAATGGCGAAGTTTGTGAAATTAGTATTTAACAACAACTTTAACGACGCTTGTAACTCGCATATATGAAAAGGGGACATTCACTGAGTGCATAGATGTTTTGTCCTATGGACAACCGGTAGTTGAAAATCTAAATCAATAGGATCACCTTTTTCTAATGAAATACTTCGTACTACTTACATTAATTCTCGCTTTTCCAACTTACGCCGAAGTTGACCTCGTTAAGGTCGATAAATCAGAGGGGAGAATGTATCTACTAAGTGGCGACGATATTGTAAAAGAATACGATGTGGCATTTGGGAAAACCCCGAAAGGTCAGAAGCAACAAGAAGGTGATGAAAAAACTCCTGAAGGTGAATATACATTAGATTATAAAAAAGAGGATTCATCTTTTTATCGAGCAATGCATATTAGCTACCCGAATGAGAGTGATATTGCAGAGGCTAAAGAGAGCAGAGTGTCACCGGGTGGATTTATCATGGTTCACGGTCAGCGTAACTGGCTTGGCTGGTTATCACCAATCACACAGAGATTTAATTGGACCAATGGGTGTATTGCTCTAACCAACTCCGAAATGGATGAGTTCATGGATTTGGTAAAGGTCGGTACAAAAATTAGAATCGAGTGGTAAACATGCAAAAAAGGGACAGAGATACTTTTTCACTTTCTCTAGGTCTTGAATTGAAACTAGAAAAATCAAAAATAGAAGATGCCAAAGAAATAAGCGATTTATTGAACCTTGCTTATAGAGGCTCTGAAGGCTGGACGACTGAAAGTGATTTAGTAAGCGGTCATCGCTCAGCTATATCAGATGTAGAGGCCATCATTGAACAAGCCCATTCCTATTACTATGCTCATAGAACCGGGAAAATCATTACTGCCTGTATTTGTCTAGAACTAATGGGGGATGAAGCCTATATAGGCTCATTTGCAGTAGAGCCTAAATATCAGAGCCAAGGTCTGGGTAATAAAATTCTAGAAGCCACCGAACAGCTTGCACTAGAGCATGGTGCACAGAACTTTACGATGGTTGTATTATCAAAACGTGTTGAGCTAATATCGTTTTATGAAAGAAGGGGCTATCGTAAAACTGGAGTTGTGAAAGACTATCCTTTACACCTTAATGTAGGTATCCCAAAACACTCAAGTTTAACCATTGAGTACTTACAGAAAAAACATAATTAGAACCAATCCGTTAAATTTATTCATCATTAAAGTTAAAGGTTATTGCTATGAAAGGCAGTTGTTTTTGCAAATACATTCAATATGAAGTCGACAGACTTGAAACTCCTATCACTCACTGTTCTTGTCAATCATGCCGAAAAGCACATTCGGCAGCTTTTAATACTGCTGCTGGCATCAAGCCAGAAAACTTTAAATGGCTAAAAGGTGAAGATAACTTATCTAGCTATGAGTCATCTCCAGGCAAACACCGCTATTTTTGTAAAACATGTGGCTCTCAACTCATTTCCATAAAAGAAGGTACGCCTTTGCACATCTTGCGAGTTGCTACGCTTGATGATGATCCTGGTGTTATTCCTGAATTACGTATTTGGAAATCTCACGAAGTAAGCTGGTTGAACTACAAGGCAGATATACCTGAGTATGATGAGTGGAATCCAGGGCGGAATTAAATAAGTGTTTCCCTTCAAAGCAGCAATTTTCGATATGGATGGACTTCTCCTTGATAGTGAACAACTAGCATTTCAAGCATTTGAAATCGGCTGTGAGCAATTTGGTCTTGGCGATCAAACTGAATTGTTTATGCGATTTGTTGGCACCAATGCTGACAAAGGCAATGCTGAAATGAAGCAGGCTTTAGATGGCACTATCGATGTCGATAAATTCATTAAAACTTGGCGTGGAATTTATGCAGACTGGATAAGCAAAAAACCAGTGCCTTTAAAAGCCGGTGTTAAAGATGTTTTAACACATCTCAAATTGCTTAATATTCCAATGGCGGTGGCAACGTCAACCAAGACAACGGCAGCTGAAAACAAACTTAACATGGCCGGTATTTTTAACTATTTTGATGTGGTGATTGGTGGTGATCAGGTATCACACAGCAAACCTGCCCCTGATATCTTTTTAAAAGCAGCTTCAATATTATCCATTGAACCATTAGGCTGTATCGCCTTTGAAGATTCCCCCAATGGCGTGAGATCAGCCGTTGCTGCTGGCATGACAGTAGTACAAATACCAGACATGATTAAACCTGATGACAAACTATTAGCTTTAGGCCATATCGTGCTTGATGAAATATCCGATGTGCTTGCATTCGATTTTCAAAAACATCTTATCCCTACAGCCTGATTGAGGCTTGGAAGATATTGAGTGATCCTAAAATTGGGCAATTCGTGAAAGTGTAGTAGGCTTACATTCAATTCAAGGAACATGAAAGAACAAACGTTATGGAACAACGCTTTTCTCGAACAGACAATCACTATCAGGCTAATAACCCCATTAACTTTTTGAGAAGGAACTCTAATGCAAAGTGAGTCCGCCGCTTGGCTGATCATCAGAACGCTAGGTCTTATACTTTTTGGTTTCAGTTTCTTTCAGATATTTGAATTTATAATGAATCTGATTTTTATTGCTTTGTGTCAGCCTCCAGTTCTGGTGGTAGCAACACCACAAACTATTCGTCTTCCCAACCTAAGGTGGGATCCAGTTATATACGCTATTGTATTTGGCGCTCTATCTATTTACTTTCTAAAATATGGTGCGACTGTGCATAAATGGTTAATTAAAACTGGAAAAGCTAGCAACAAAGTTAACAGCGAGATTAAAGATTAAATCCTCTGTCACCAGTTTTGTGTTGGGAAAAATTAAAGATCTAGCCAATATTTTAATCTATGGTGGTTCCACAAAATTTAATAGTGGAGAAAATACTATTCTCTCTGCTGTTTATGCTGCTTTACCAAATAATGAAAAAGAAACGCTTGAAGAGCAACTGAACTCTGTAATACTAGTACAAAGACAACACCCAGGAAGGTTAGTAATGGCTTATTATAGAAAATCAGCCAATCTCGTTGAACTACCATATTCTGGTTATGAATATTGTCTCGCTGAAGTTAAGTATAAAAATAATAATCGCACTAAAAAACAAATGTAGTGTTACATGATGGGCTTTTTCAAAGTCTTGAGCATGCGGTTCCAAAAGAACAAACAGAAATTAATGAAATAATTTCAGTAATATTACATCCAAACGAATATAAAAGTGTTGCAGAAGAAATTGATAATGAAGAGCACGGTAGAAATACCTAACAAAAAAAATGAACGCCCGCGGCAGCGAAATCATGACGTAACATTAAGAAATCAACAAATAACAAACCAAGGTTATCAATAACGTTCCCAACAAATTCAATCCAAAGCCATTTCTCACCATTTGCTGAATAGCCACTTTATCAGTGCCATAGATAATTGCATTGGGTGCTGTTGCCACTGGCAACATAAAGGCACAACTGGCACTCATCGCTGCCGGTAACATCAATAAGGCTGGCTCAATGTCTGCTGTGATTGCCGCTGCCGCTAAGATAGGCATTAACATCGCCGTTGTAGCTGTATTACTGGTTATTTCGGTTAAAAAAGTGACTGTAAGTGCAATAGCAGCAATGATTAAAATAATTGGTAAACCGATAATGCCTGCAAGTTGCTGGCCGATAAGATCACTCAATCCACTGACACTAAATGCCTTGGCGATACATATACCACCAGCAAATAATAATAATATACCCCAGGGAATTTGATTAGCTGTTTTCCAATCAAGCAGCCGGCCTTTGTTACCGTCTGGCAAGACAAACATAGCAATACAAGCCAACATGGCTACGCTGGCATCATTGGCTGTTACGAAGCCTGTGAGTTCGCGCCAGCCACCAAAGGGTTCCTGACGTGTGATCCACAATAAAGCAGTAATGCCAAAAACCCACATCACTCTTTTTTCTATGGTGGTCCATTTTCCCGTTGCTGGAAGCGCTGTACCCTGCTGACTTTTTATATTGCGTGTTAACCACAACATCATTAACGGAATAAAGATAAATACTAGGGGCAAAGACCACTTCATCCACCCAAGAAAACCGATTGAGTTACCCGTCGCTTCTTGATAGGTCGATAAGAACAAAGCATTCGGTGGAGTGCCTATCGGAGTGCCAATACCCCCAACATTCGCTGCGTAAGCCACACCTAATAACAATACCGTGGTGAGCTGTTTATCATCGTTGTTTTGCAGGGTTGCTAATGCCACTGGCAATAACATTAAGGTTGTTGCTGTGTTAGATATCCACATGCTCAATAACGCAGCCGCGGCCATAAACCCCATCACCAATCGCTTGGGACTATTGCCACCAAACAAGTTACACATCATCAATGCGATGCGTTTATGTGCACCGGAATACACCATTGATTGAGATAGGATAAAACCACCCAGCAATAATAGAATTAAATGGTGGCCATAAGATTGAGCGACTTGGGTGGAGCTTAATACGCCTGTTAGGGGAAAGATAGCTAAAGGAATAAGTGAGGTAACGGGGATTGGGATAGGTTCAAATATCCACCACACCGCACATAAAAAAGTCACGCCGGCAACGATAGCAATGGCTGATGAAAAGCCAGAAGAATCCAGTATTGCTGCAAGCGCAAGGCTCAACAACGGTGTTAACCATAATAAAATTGATTTTGTTTTTTTCATGCAGGCCTAAGACTTTTTAGTTGAACTGAGTCTACACAAATATCAATCTCAATCAAATTAGAGAAAAGAGGCTAAACTAGAGTGCGTCATGAACATGTGGTCAAAATGTTTGGCTTTAATCATTTCTAAAAGGTAATCGTGTGAAAATAATCTATATGCTGCTCATTGGCCTTATTGTTTTGCTATGCATCACAGCTGGCGCAGCCAAAGTCATGCGAACACCTGAAGAAATGGCCTTTTTACAAAGATTTGCTTTCAGTGCAAACATGGTTACGATTTTTGGTCTTACTCAACTTGTTGGTGGCGCCATGTTGCTCAAGCGAAAGTTCAGAACATATGGCGGAATTTTAGCTTTATCAACGTTTACTTTCTCAAGTCTATTGCTATTTAAAGACAATAATTTAACCTTTGCGCTGCTGTCTTTATTGCCCATTGTGCTTATTATTCAATCTGTGAAAATTAATCGTCAAAAAACAATGTAAATATTGTTCATTATGGAAAATATAGGTTTCGAAGGACTATGCCAAGAGTCATATTGATTTGTTGAGATACAACGGAACTAAATGTAGACGGTAAGTTTTTAAATTAACCTGCAGCAGCTATACACTACTCATTCTAGGATAAGGGAAAATTAATCAAATTAATCGCATGAACCATCAACATAAATTTAATATAATACGGTTCATCACTGCTTGGTTGGTTTTATGGCTGGCCCATGCCATTGGTATCAGTTTTGTGCAGACACATGCCCCTATTTTATTGCTTGTTTATCTTTTTTTAGTGCTCTTTTCGGTGCTTGTTTCTGCGGTATTGTTCTATCGGGTGCCTAACACCACAAAAAGCAAAAAAATCTATTTTTCTTTAGCGAACATTACCAGCTATTTTTTTGTTTTATGGTTATTATATTTTGACATCAAAAACGATGGTTTTTTCTTCTAAATAAATACCGGTTAATGATGCTGATGTTTTATTGTTCAGCCTCATCCGTAAGTTCAGACGATCAGCTAGTCGAAATAGACAGAACAGTAATCAACTCATTAGATTATTCGCTGTTATCTAATACTTCTTGCAGTGTGTTTAACGTTGCTTTGAGTTGTCTAAGCTCGCGATTCATTGATTTCAAATTCCTTGCACGGTATTCCCCGATAACACTATCACCTAAAGAAAAGAGTAAATCATGAACATGTTCAATTTTATTCATCTTTTTATCACTAAATATTGAGTCTTTTCTTAAGTTGGCAAGCCAATTACCTAAGTGGCAGCGCGTTATTTCATAATCGTTGTTGTTATCATTGATTGCACCTTCGAGACTCTTAATCCATTGTTCTGTTGTCAACATAATTATGATAATTGTTCGAGCTTTTCCACTCTGGATTTCTCTTCCATAATCTAGCCATTTTTTATTTGGCGTGTAGTGATCAAACCACGAGATTATTTCTGCCGCAGGCATAGGCCGAGCAATACCATAACCTTGAGCTTCATTACAGCCGATGGCCATTAACATAATCCCCTGCTCAATCGTTTCTACGCCTTCTGCAATCACTTCCCGCTCAAAGGCTTCAGATAATCGTATAACACTGTCAATAACGGCATAATCACCTGGATCATCAAGCAAGGTTCGTACAAATGATTGATCAATTTTCACCGTATCAGCCGATAAATAACGTAAATGTGTCAGCGATGAATATCCGGTGCCAAAGTCATCAAGCGCAACTTGCACGCTAAGTTTGTCTTTGCAGATTTGTAAAATATCATCAATGGCCGAAATATCACTTAAGACACTACTTTCTAATATTTCCAGCTGTATATATCGTGGATCTACGCTAGCATGCAGTTTTAGAAACTTGCCTAAATTGTTCACAAAATCGGGGGATAACAAATGGTAACAGGAGACATTAATACTCACTTCTAAATCTAAGCCTTGCGCCTTCCACTGCTCAGTTTGTTTTAATGCTTCATTAACAACCCAGTTTCCAACGTCAATCTCTATTGGTGTACCTTCTATAAGCGGTAAAAAATCCAATGGTGGAATAATGCCTTTTGTAGGATGTATCCAACGAATAAGAGCTTCAACACCAAATGCTGTGCCCGTTTTCATATTAACTTTTGGCTGATAATATAAATGTAATTCTTCGTTTTTCAGCGCCTGTTTAATTTCTTGTAAACGAATGTGTTTATCACTATTTTTTTTAGCATCAGCAGCATTAAATAAATGGTATCCATTTCGCCCCGCTAATTTAGCTTGATACATCGCTTGATCAGTGTGCCTTAACACCGTATCAATTTCAGAGTTATCTAGTGGATAAATGCTAATACCGCCAGAAGCACTGATTTTAATAGAATTTCCGTCGATCAAATAGGGCTCAGCAATCACTTGAAGGACACGGCTCAATAACTCTTTACATTCGATAGTCGTTGCCATATCACCTAATAATAAAGCAAACTCATCACCACCTTGGCGTGAAACAGTATCTTCATCTCGGATACAGGAATTGATTCGCACAGCAACTTGGATCAAAACAGTATCACCAATATCACGGCCGTAAGTATCATTCACAGCCTTGAAGTTATCTAAATCTACAATGCATACAGCAAGTACCGTATCACTGTGTTGCATATAATCGACCGCATCAGAGTAGCGCTTAGAAAACAGCACATGATTTGGCAGCTTTGTTAGCGAATCATAATGAGCTAGCTCGTGCAACTCTTGCTCATGACGTTTATTTTCAGTTATATCTTCGATCATACATAGATGGCGTGAACGCTCGTTGTCAGCAACGCTCACTTGTGCGATTTTCATATTTATCCATACATAGCTCTTATTAGGGAGGCGATAGCGCTTTTGCATCTTGAATTCAGAAATATCCCCAGCATTTAACAATGCCATATTATCCAAATCTTCCTGAACATCATCTGGGTGGGTAATACTCATCCAGTCAAGCGCCGCCATCTCCTTTCTAGTTCTACCAGCAATGTCCGCAAACTTCGAGTTCACCTCTATTATCTTGCCACTATATGAATCGATTAGAGCAATACCTATAGGTGACTGCTCATACATGATGCGGAACTTTTCTAATATCGCCTCCAACATTTTTTTATCAGTAATATCAAATCGTATTGCCAGATATTTAGTGATTTTATTGGTTCCTGATTCAAAGAAAGGAACAATGGTTGTTCTTACCCAATATAAACCGCCGTCTTTACTTTTATTACAAATATCTCCATTCCACACTTTTCCATTAGAAATCGTGCGCCATAGATCTTTATAAAATTCGGAGGTGTGTATGCCCGATCGTAAAATCCGGTGATTTTGACCCAGTAATTCTTGTTCGTTATATCCAGACAAAGCACAAAACTTGTCATTGACGTGGGTAATATTACCCTGAACATCTACTTCAGCTATGATAGCTGATTTATTAAAAACATCTTTAAGTTGCTGATAGCGTTCACTATCAATGAGAACTTGACTGTGATGTTGTTCCCTTTCTTGCATTAACTCAAGGTTGTCATCAGATAATTTTTTAAGTCGTGCCATTGCCTTGATTTTTGCTTGCACAATTTCAGCGACAAAAGGAATAGTCAAATAATCGTCCGCACCTATTTCAATGCCTTTAACAATATTTTCTGGTTTATCCGAGGAACTGATAACAATGATGGGTATCCAGCATAGACCTTTCAATTTCCGGATCGCTGCAATGGCCTGCAACCCATCCATTACAGGCATGGTAATGTCCATCAAGATTAATTGCGGTTGATGTTGTTTAACGGCCTCAACTGCTTGGCTGCCGTCCTCAACAATAATGACTTCATGGCCTAGTTCGAGGACCAGAGACTCTAACAATGCTTGGTTTGCTTTTAAATCATCGGCAACTAAAACTAACATCGACTCTCCATCCAGTTAGAGCTTAGAAGTTACATTCTAAAGTGTAACCCTCATGCATCTGTGCATAACACTGTCGTCTTGTTACTATAAAGTGCTTCTCATGTTCTATCAACCTAATTAAAGTGTGTCAATTTACCCATGAATTTTAGATATGTAATAGACTTTTACTCTAAAGAAAGCAGATACCTTATCACTACTATTAAACATTCTATTTATGCCTCAGATCTCTAAACAAAAAACTGGTTACATCCTTATTCTAATCTTGACTTTGACCAGCATCATTGCGCTGGCCACTCAAGAAAAAATCCCCCAAGATATCGCTTATCATAATTTTAGTGATTTACGGACTATTTTTTTCATTCCTAACTTTTGGAATGTCTTGTCTAACCTTCCCTTTTTGATTGTTGGGTTTATTGGGTTATACAAACTGTTTGTTAAAAAAAATCTACACATCATTTACGAAATGAAAACTGCCTATGCCTTACTCTTTTTTGGTGTGTTATTAGTGGCTTTTGGGTCGGGTTATTACCACTTGGCTCCCAACAATCAAACCTTAGTCTGGGACCGATTGCCAATGACCATTGCTTTTATGGCGATGTTTGCCATCATCATTGCTGAATTTATTTCAATTCGGCTGGGTAAAACACTGCTTTGGCCATTATTAATCGCCGGTGTTGCATCCGTTTTTTATTGGCATTTCACTGAACTTCAGGGCATGGGCGATCTCCGGTTTTATGCTGTTGTACAGTTTTTTCCGATGTTGGTCATGCCGGTTATTTTAGTATGCTTTAAACCACGGTTTGACCAGCTCAATGCCTATTGGGTGTTATTTGCAAGTTATGCTCTAGCTAAGGTCTTTGAACTTTTTGACCAGTCTGTTTACGGCTTTTTAGGTTTTGCTATTAGTGGCCACTCTATTAAACATATTGTTCCCGCTTTAGGTCTATATGTTTTGTTATTGGCTTATCAGCAACGAAAAGAACTTGAGTAACGATGCTAATTATTTTAAAGTCAAACCATAATAATTAAGTGTTTTAGTAATTAAGTAATTTTATAACCTCGATAGTTAGTCATACCTAGATTTTAAGGATGGATATGAAAAACAAAGGGAAAATCAGGTTTAGTCATAGTTTACTCGGTAGAATGTTGCTATTAGGAGTGGCACCTACTGTCTTAATCTTACTCGTTATTATTCTGTTTTCTACTAGTCAAAATTATTCCTCGGCACTTATCGCCAACGAAAATCAACTCAAAAGTATTGCTGGAACTATTTCAAGAGAAATTGAACGTAGTAATGCTCGCGCCGTAGTAGCGGCTAAAACAATGGCGATTGCACAACAAAACGGTTTGTTCGGTAACCGTATTGCATCCACGGCGTATGCACGACAAATGCTAATCGATTTTCCCGAGTTTACGGGTGCTGATTTTTGTTATGAACCCAATGCCGATCAAAATGATCTGGCTTATTTACAATCCGACGAAGCCAAACTTATTCCTGCCAACGCCCTTGATAAAAATGGTCGTTTTATTCCTTATTGGTATCGTGGAAATACACCTCAAGATAAAGATGAACTGTACCTAGATAACCTGTTGGATATGGAAACCAGTTTGTATTATCAGGGTAATAAAGAACAGTTTTTAACCCATCAAAAATCCATACCTATGATTACGGAACCTTATATCTACGAAGGCAAGATGATCATGGAATATACCTACCCTATTGTCATCAATGGTCAATTTATGGGCATTTCAGGCATTGATCG
>ENA-ORXI01003351-ORXI01003351.1-sediment-metagenome-genome-assembly--contig:-NODE-3351-length-10854-cov-3.950264_pt1 | contig 10854 bp, 9 predicted proteins | sample MGYA00237861_ERZ511468 | MGnify/ENA primary metagenome ERZ511468 (study PRJEB26299, sample SAMN06266213) | sediment metagenome | isolation source: Hudson Canyon methane seep mesocosm | place: USA:Hudson...
ATTAACGGAATCTAAGCATGTAGAGCCGATGGCAGAGTGCTGACGGACGCGGGTTCGATCCCCGCCGTCTCCACCAATTCCATAGTCGGTCTAGACCCTTCTAGACCGACTATACCCTCCTTAAAACAACCACTTAGCGAAACTACTTATTCTTACCAATCGGTCTCCGATGGTCTAGAAGGGTCTCCATTTCGACACCGTTTTGACACAAATCAGACACAAGTTGTTTTTGGTGCAGAAGCGAGCGAGCGCGCGCAGCGAGCTGATAATCCTAAATCAACGACAGATTTTATTGAATTATGCCTAAAGGCTACTAGTGGCCTTGGAACGCGTGAATGTGAGCGTTTCCGCAGACGCATATTTGAAAGTGTCCCTATCCTATCCATGAAGTTTGCAAAAGAATATGCAGAAATCAGCAAACAACAATCTTATGTAAAAGCCAATCAGAGATTACGACAACGACAAAGTCAGAGCATCATAAATGACCTGAATCTAACGTGGACTCGTCCTGAATTAGTTTTATGGGGTGACGACAAATCTAGAATTTGTACAGGCTACAAATACAAACTATCCACTGAAAAGGCATTTGATCGATGTAAAAAGTTGGCAGAGTCCTATTCTCTCGTCATACCAGATATTAAAGAAGACCAAAAAACAAACTACCTGAATAGATTTTCAGATAAGTCATGGTGGGTCAAAAAAGCCAAAAAACTTTGCAACCAACGCATTGATGAAATAGATAGAGAATTAGGTAGCATCTCTAAGAAAAGAGAACCTTACTGCGGAAATATTAGCGTCAAAAGAAGACAAAACCAAAAAGAACAAGACCAAAAATTTCTTGCTGAAAAAATACTTTATAACCATAAAGGTCAATCATTCTCTTTAGCCGAATTAGCCGCCACATCTGTATCGAACCCAGCCGTTAGAAGGGCTGAGTTCATGACAAGAGTTAAAGGTTTTGAGATTGTAGCTGATAGCTGCGAACACGCCTGCGAATTTTATACCCTCACTACTCCTTCAAAAATGCATGCTAGCCTCTCTAAAGGATTTAAAAATCCAAAATTTGACGGCACTACACAATCTCAAGCTCATAAATACCTCAATCAAATGTGGGCTCGCATTAGAGCGGAGTTCGGACGCCAGAATATAAACCCATATGGCTTTCGAATAGCAGAACCTCATCACGATGGCACTCCTCACTGGCACTTTCTTCTATTCATGCCCAAAAATCAGGTTCAAACCGTAAGACAAATAATGGAAGACTATGCCCTTTCAGTCGATGGAGATGAGAAAGGCGCCAAAGAGGCAAGATTCAAGGCCGTATCCATCGACTTAGATAATGGCAGTGCAGCTGGTTACGTAGCTAAGTATGTTTCTAAAAATATCGATGGAGAGCACATTGAAGACGACAAAATAGGCAATTCAGGAAAAGATGCAGCCAAAAGGATCGAAGCATGGGCTAGCACTCATTCAATTCGCCAATTTCAACAAATTGGTGGGCCTAGCGTAACCATTTGGAGAGAGTTACGAAAACTCAGGCAACCAGTTGAAGATTCAACCTGCGAAGCAGCAAGGCTGGCCGCAGACGCTGGAAATTGGGCTGCCTTTGTCTTTGCTATGGGTGGAGTTCACCTCAAACGTACAGATCGCCCGATCAAACCCTACTATGCCCAAATTAAAGCCATAGATATTCAGACCGGTGAAGTTGTTGAAAACAACGAAACAAAATACGGCGATGAAAAGAAGTCATCTATTCGTGGAGTTACTTCAAACGGGAATGTAACTCTTACCCGTAAATTCGTTTGGAGCACGGATCGTCTACTCAAGCCGCTTGATGCATTAGAAACCGATACGAATGTGCGCGGAGCGCTACATCGTATGGTTTCTGATGTAGCAAGTGGCAACCCTTGGACTCGTGTAAATAACTGTACGGAGGTTGGAGTAGCACAATTTAATTAGAGAAAAGAAGACAACTATTGGGTTAACCACATTAGGAAATACAAGCAATGCATACTCAAAACAAAACAGACCTGAATGCAAGTATAGAGGTTATAGGCTTTGGCTTTACCCTAAAAGAAGCTACAGAGTTAATGTATCACGAAGTAATGCGCAAATCAGAGATTGGCATGAAACCAACGGTTGAAAAAGTAGGGGTGATTTCAGGAATCTTGAATGTAAACAATGAAATGGAAGTCATTGTTCAATTTCTAGGGGGAATAGAGCAATTTACAAAAGAAGAGCTAGAGAGCCAGTTAACAGTGCTAACACGGGATAAAGACCGTGTCTGAGAAATTTTACACCGTCTTTGAAATTCACAGAATGAATGGAGAAACCTTTCCCTATTGGCTTCAGCCATGGGAGGTTTTTCATTCAATTCTTTTAGTTAAAGGCTGGGTATTTTCTTCGTACTTTAAGCCAGGTGACGAAAAAGTAATTCATTCTGTTGTCCAAGGACGAGGTCACTTTATTTGTGACCGCTACACCCCGGATAAAAAAACCAAGCTCGGTGGAGAGGTAACTATAGGGTTTCCAGAATTGGCTTCGTGGCTTCCGGCTTAGTAACCCTTTTCAAACGCTCCCGCTCTTTAACAATTTATTTTTAATACTTTAAGAGTTCTTAAGAATTTAACTCAATAGCTTTCACATAAACAGGAAATGGATAGAAAAAATCATGATCATAGTAGACACCCCCTTTCACATCACATTTCGTTCTTATCGAGATTTACCAACATATGCCTGCACTGGTAAGTGTAAGAAAGTGTTCTGGGAAAGTGACATAGAAAATGAAGAGGCTAAATTAACATGCCATCAGTGTGGCGACACTATTGCCAATGCTGTACGTGATATTCACTTCAAGGTAATTTCAATCAGTAATAGAAATTTAAAGATATCTGATTTCAAAAAGTATGGCGATCTTAAGAGTTCCGAAAAGAAGAAAATTCAGTCATACCTAGCAAAGAACGCTCAAATTTTTCATTTAAGCCAAGTGAAGCCAAAATTTGAGAAGCGTGCAATTGCTGAGTGGGTTCCGAATGGGATGAGTGAGGAGGTTTCAATCAAAGTTTGAAGCTGATGACGAAGCATTGAGAAAAGAAAAGGTGGTTGCAAATAGCACTAACGGGATCGAGTTTAAGTCCATACTCGCAACCTTGCCATCACCTAGTTTTCAACTCCCGTTGTAAATATCCTTTCTCAAAGGAACACCCTTTTTGGTTACTTGATCAAAGCTGAAAATGTGCTCTACCCCATTATTCATACACTGACCTATTAAACGGCCTTTATGCTGTTTCTTTCCTTGAACAATATCTACATCACCACCACAAATTGGGCACTCACCCTCATAAGCAACAAACACTAACTCTTTAACCGGTCGTCCCATTGAGCCAATTTTATCAGTCTTACGCATTTCAATTTGTGCACTTTTAGTACGAAGCCTTAACATCCATAGTGGTGCAATCGAAATTCTACGATCAAGAAGGCTGTAAAAGGGCGATATAACAATCCAAGCCGAAAACAATAGAGCTATAGTCACAATAAACCAAGTTAAATGATTATATGAATGAGTCAAAAATAAATACTCAAACCACACAAACATTACTAATACTGGTACAGATGGAACGGCCATATAAAACCAAAGCTTTTTATTCTCTAAAGTCATTTTCTGAAAATGCTTAGCTATAAAGTTTGGTTTGGGTAGCTTAGCCAGACGGTAATTGATTACACCAGAAGACTCTTGATCACACTCTATACCTTTTATTTCAAGTTCAGGCTCCATGTCTTGAATATCTAAATAGAACTCAACCCGCCCAGCCTTTGGGCTAGTTTTTTTAGGTTTTAGTATTTTTCGATAGCCTTTTTTACGAATATCGTTTTCGATCGATGGCTCAATAACCTCAAAGGCCTCAACCATGTCTTTCCAGATTCTATTGATATATCGCCTATCTTTGTCAGGGTCATTTTTGGCATTCCCTAACTCTAAGGCCAACCGTGTTGAGTGATACCTTGCTTTATCCCAACCAATATCCGGTTCCGAAACATCGTGAATAGTCAGTTCTGCCAATGCACTGAATAATTTGCAGGCATTCAATTCAGAGTCGCCTAGCTGCTCCGTAACACGACCCACCACTATTTCTTTAAGCGTTTCCAACTCTATCAATTCACTCATTACATACCTATGTACCGGTATACAACCGGTTCTGAACCCTAAAAAATCAATATCTTATGAGAAATACTGTCCTCCGTAAACCAACCAATACCAACGGAGACTAAATATGATCTGGAACTGGGTAACAATTAAAAAATTCTCTGAGCTATCTGGCTATAGCGAAGAAGCAGCAAGACAAAAAATTAAAAAGAACCAATGGCTAAATCGCCTTCATTTCAAACGTGCACCAGATGGAAGATTACTTATCAATCTAGAGGAGATTTCAAAATGGATCGAAAATTCAGAGGCGTAACAGCGAGAGGAAAACGCATACAGATTACATTTATGTATCAGGGAAAAAGGTGTCGCGAGATCATTCCTCGCGAACCCAACGCAAAAAATTTAAAAGATGTCTATCAAATCAAACAAATGATTCTCACTGAAATAAAACTCGGTACTTTTGACTATGCAAAGCGATTCCCTAACAGCATCCACGCTAAAAAATACTCTATTTCTGCAGGGAGCTTAATCACGATTGAAGAAGCTTTAGGGAATTGGCTACGCGTTCATCAACGACGCTTAGCCATGAGCACAATCAGGGATTATAACAGCGCCATCAATCACCATTTAATTCCAAGCTTCGGGTATATATATTTATCTGACTTAACGGCACCTATGATAAAAAACTGGATGGCTTCATTAAAAATTTCAGCTAAAAGAATTAATAATATTATGACACCCTTGAGGATGATCTTTGAAGATGCATATGAAGATGAAGTCATTCATAAAAACCCACTCAGTCGAATTAAAAATCTTCCCGTCAAAACACGAGAACCTGAACCGTTCAGTCAAAAAGAAATAGCTAAAATACTGAGTCAACTAACAGGCCAAGATCACAACCTAATAATAACGGCCTTTTGGACAGGCATGCGAACCTCTGAGCTTATAGGCTTACGTTGGAGTGATATCGATTTCACTAAAAAACAGATTTACATTAGAAGAGTTATTGTCAGAAATATAGAGAAGGAACCAAAAACAAACTCAGGCATTCGAAGCATCGAAATGAACGAGCACTCATTTGCAGCACTTGAGGCACAGGCAAAGAACCATAAAAAATCTAAAGGTTATGTTTTCACTAGCTCAACAAGTTTAAATATTCCTTTTGACGATCAAAAAATCAGAAAGACCATCTGGAAGCCAGCCCTAGAAAAAGCTGGTATTAAATACCGAGAGCCATATCAAACCAGACATACCTTCGCATCGACAATGCTAATGTTAAAGAAAACACCATTTTGGGTTTCGAGACAGATGGGGCATGCATCACCGAATCAAACTTACAAGTCCTATGCGAGATGGATAGAAGAGGACTTATAAGTAACTCAGTTTCGCACCCAAGCCATGACGAGGAAGAGAAACTAGAATACGAGGTATTCATTAGCGCTCAAAAGTAAAAAGGCTTTGACCCTTTTAGGTTATATTAATTGACTAAATATTATGATTTTATCTGTGTTGTCTTAAAAAGGGCAAAGTAATATTTTTACTCTGCCCCTCTGACTTTCACATTCAAACCTATTTATAGCGGCATATCCCTTTAACTACTCAGATAAAATCTAGCTAGGAACATCAGGTAGATCCCTAGGTTCATACAGTCCTTCTTTAATTCGATACTGCATGATTTTTACCAACTCTGTATTAATACAAGCATTAATACTTGGCTTATCCCGTTGACCTTTAAATATTTCAATCGTTTCACTTAATGGAACGAGCTGCCACATCGCAACATTCAGGCAATCTGTCCAAAATGGAGTCCCATTTCGCCAGTCTTCTTCGTCCTCCAGAAATCGTATGCCTACCTGATCAATTTCTTCATAACTAATTGATCCAACAATATAAGCCGTATGAAAACGTCTAATTTTTTTTGTATTATTATTCCTATCTCTTTCTAAAGATATAAATAGAAAATAATCTGGCCGTTGGTGCTCATGATTATATAATGGGGCGCTATTATCGTAAAACGAACGCGGCCCCACAGTCCTATCTTTGGCTTTTACATCAATTTTAAGCGAGCTATTAACTCTATAATCATGAGTGGTTTTATTTAGCTCTGAAATAAAGTGAATACCATTTCGTCTCATCCAATGCTCGGCAATAACCTCACCTAGACAGCCAACTCCATTAGCCTCATCTTTTCGGTGAGAATTCTCAAAAATTGGTTGAGCCTCAGCTCTTTTTTCGGCTTCAAGGTAAATTAGCTCACTTATATTATTAAGACGAGTGTAAACCCGGTTACGATCATTCATAAGTTTTTCCTTAAACTAAAGAATAAGTTAGCGGTGTAGGGAATAATAATTCAAGGTCACGTTTATTCATCTTAAATAGCGGCCCTTTTTCACTTACCCTATTGGTTTTACCACTACGCTTTATTAAGTGATCCATAGTGATTACCCCTGATTGAATTAGGGGCATAAGTTGACTAGTTATCGGGCCTTTTGTGTGGGTGACTTTCAATAACTGGAAGTGCTCGACACCACCAATTGTTTCACTCTTAGCTTCGACCCAAAAAGTTTCAGCATGTTTTTCTTTCAGCCTTTTGCGTAGTAAATCACCAGGCCATACAGCAACAAGATCCGTTTTATTGTGCCACTCCTGAAGCTCATCTTTAGACTGATCATAGATAAAACTTAGGCCTTGAGTATTTTCTCTTTTCGTACTAACTGTGCAGTACAGTTTAAAATCTGTATTGCGTTCATAGCCGTACTTATTCAGAATTTCCGAACTCTTTTTACAAGGACTTATATTCCAATCAGCAACCTGAGCAAATAACGTAGCACGTGTCTTCACTCCTCGCCCTGATTTTATTTCAATGCCCTTGTAATCTGGTTGCTTGCTTGAGTTCGCAGATATGCCCAATCTTGTTTCTAAGGTGTAGCCGATAGCCGTATCGCCGGTACGTAAAGCTGGTAGTGGCGCTTTGGCCAGCTCTTTTAATTTATTAAGTAACTCTTCAGCAATAATGTTGTGCTGCTTATAGAAACCTGCAAAGAAATCTTTTATGTGGGAATTTTCTTTAACCAACGAGTCTTCAATTAGAACGGTGCAAAGATTGATGAGATAGAGTTTATTATCTTGAATAACAATTGCGATCTGATCACCAGGCTTAGCAAAGCTAGAAAGCTTTCTAAACCACATTCGTGGATCGCCGTTCTTTGTTTGTGGTCTATAAAGACTAGCATTTGACTCGATAACCTTGTCATCAGCTAATAAATAGGCCTCTCTATTAACTTTGTAGTCAGGCCCTTGTTTTTGCTCCCAAAAGAAATGAAAGCCCTCTAACTCAAAGTGCGTCCTTATTAACTGTGTGGCATCTAAAATGGATTTTTTTAACCCAGTTATAGTTGGCTCAAAGATAGAATACTCAGCACCAAGCTCTACAAGCTGCCGCTTGTTACTGATTATTTTTTTCTTAATTTCTACTGACAGGTCTTCATCACGCTCTTGATCGAGCACATCAAAATCATCTTCACTCATGTCCACATCGCCAGACTCAACAAATCCAGTAGAAGGAGATGGAATTAAGGCCTTAGCTTGTTCGTTTTTTTTTAATTCTTTTTGAAATAAGTCCCAATCTAAAAAGCCATACTCGGCCATAATCCTTTTTAGAGCTTCAGAGTGTGAAATGCCATACTCTTTTTTAAGTGCTTTGGCTCGTTGCGTAACTCGGCGTTTTGTAGGCAGAACTATATTAGGTTTACTCATCGTATTGCACCCTAGTTTTCTGTGTGAGAAAGTTAGAAACATAGGGTACGCATAGGCGTTTTTATAATAGGCTCCCCCCTCCAGCCCAAATGCGACATGAATTTAGGGGACACAGAAAGAAAACCACCTATACAAATGTCTAGGTAGATAAATAAAAAATTAATTTGGGTTATCTAAGTTGGTCTCAACTGAAAATAACACCAACTAATTAGTTGGTTTATCTACAGAGATGACCGGAAGGGGTCTTTACATTGGCATTGTCGGCTTCTCTCGAAAGCCATAATGATTACAGTATCTTACACTTAAAATACATGTCAACCGTCTTATGAATAAATAAAAAATAAATAGCCCTGGAATTTCTCCTCAGACTTTAATAGAATAGCCTCTAATAAATTATAGATAATGGGTTTCTTGTGAATCATATTGAGTTATTTTCAGGCTGCGGCGGCCTTTCTTTAGGATTAGAGCAAAGTGGCTTTGAGCTAACAATGGCCAATGAACTTTCACCTATGGCTGCTGAATCATTTGCTTACAACTTCTTTAATGAAAATCTGGAAGAGCTAGCTAGGACTGACCAACAAGCTGAAAACACACTATGGTTAAATAGCAACTTCCCCAACCTTAAACCCCGCTTGCGTGAGAACCCATTTACATTTCCTGCATTTGATTCTGACGGTTATAGTGATATCCCACAGAAGAGTGCCGACCTACAAGGGAAATTGGTTGTTGGCAGTATTGTAGAGTTAAATCGTTTATTGGATTATAACGAAGAATTGGTTGAACAATTAAGGACGGGGTTTGGGTCTGAACGTGGGCTCGATCTAGTTTCTGGAGGCCCCCCCTGTCAAAGCTTTAGCATGGCAGGCTTGCGCCAAAAAGATTGTGAAAAAAATACGCTTCCGTGGGAATTTGCACGATTTGTTAAGCATACCCAGCCTAAAATAGCGATGCTGGAAAATGTGACTGGTATTTTACGTGCATTTAAAGATGATGAAGGCAACAGCTTTCATGCGTGGTATGAAGTTGCAAAGGTCTTTGCTTCAATCGGTTATGTACCGCTTTGTTTGCACATCAATGCTCGCTTAGCAGGCATTGCACAAAACCGTCCACGCTTCATTATGATAGCAGTTAGGCTTGATCACTATAATTTGATTGCCCGTAATTTTGAAGCTGATAGTGCCAATCAACAATTGTTTGGTCCTTCTTTTGAGTTCTACCAATTAGCCCAGGTATCTGGTGATTCCCTTCCCTTTGGACATCTAAATTATTTTGATGCAACCAAACCTATTCATCGCAGGTTATTTGAGGAATCTTTTTTAGCTAACTTAATTAATGGCGAAGTGGTAACTGTCCGTGAAGCCTTGGATGACTTAAAGCAAAATCATCCATCAGAGCCTTCTGATTTCATAAGGACCTTAAACTCGACATTTGATGCCTTACCTTTGAGAAATTCCTTATTTAACCATGAGTTACGAAATAATGGCGAAGTAGTTCAACGCCGATTTAGAATATACCAAATTCTTCAATCCATTGACGTACGTTCAATTACTAAAGCAGTATTTAAAATACTTAGAAGCGAATCTGTAGAATTAGCGGAAGATGCTTGGGAAGCATGTCTTAAATATTCGTATCTTCAGATAGATGGAGAGCTACTTCCATTCGAATCTAAGCAAGAGTTCATCAAATATCTTCGTGCACACCCAACAAAGAAACAAACACAGAAAGCTCTAATAGCCAACGCCCCAGCTCCTGCAGCATTGTCTATTCCTGATGACGCCTGTCACTATGATGAACATGAGCTTCGAGTATTAACCGTCCGAGAAATGGCAAGAATACAATCATTTCCAGATGATTTTGTATTTAGGTCTAAAGTTACAACAGGAGGGCAAATGCGGAAGTTTGAAGCTCCTCAATACACCCAGGTTGGCAATGCAGTTCCACCATTATTGGGCCTTAGGTTGGGCCAGTGCCTAGAGAGACTCCTCCCCTAAGCAACATATGACCCTGACGGCTCACCACAAAACACTGCATCAATGTAGCATTTAGTGCTTATATAAAATTTAACTGCAACGCAGATATAGCGTTATAGGAATATCGATAAATTATCACTTAATTAATTGATAATTAAATATTTACATGGTAATTTTCTGTTGTGGCTTGACGGCAGATTTTGGGTCGCGTATCGCGATCAGTGAAAATGATGTTCGAGATGTTTGCCTTTTAAAGGTTGCTCGAAGTTGAAGTTATCAGCAATCTTATAATGCGTAAGAGTGCCTCAAGCCACTTTTTAAATAAATGGACTTATGTAATGAACAAACTGCATGAGCTTAGAAATGCTAGCACAAAAACAGAATTAGCATCATTGCTGGGGCTAAACCCCATTTTTCTGACTAAAGTCCTTTACAGATTAAGACCAGAAACTCAGTACAACCAATTTTCTATCCCCAAAAAGAATGGTGGTAAGCGTATTATTAACGCTCCTTCCGTAGAACTTAAAAGCTTGCAATCAAACCTCTCAACTCTGTTATTAGACTGCATTGATGAAATCAATAAAATTAGATTTCCGAGAAATTCGTAAGGTTTCATATCCTTTGTGTTTTCTCCGTGCACCAACATTGAAACCAGATCAGTGCCGGGCACTTCCTGGGTTGCACGCTCGTTCCATAATCGCGTGAAATACTCGAGACACTCCAGCAATTCTTTTTGGCGCTGTTCAGCGGTATCAACAATACCCGTACCTGGAGGCGCGGTCGCGACATCAGACCAGCGAGTCAGCATTCGTCGATCCTCAAACGGAAAATCAAACAATGTCGCTAACATTTGCGTCGTTAACTCAATAGACACGAGGTCAACCCAGTTAAAAGTTTCGCCAACCGGCAGGCTGTCTAAAATTTTACACACTCGCTCGCGAATAATGACCTCCATTTTTGCCAGATTAGGCGGCGCTACAACAC
>ENA-ORXI01003355-ORXI01003355.1-sediment-metagenome-genome-assembly--contig:-NODE-3355-length-10841-cov-2.798681_pt1 | contig 10841 bp, 11 predicted proteins | sample MGYA00237861_ERZ511468 | MGnify/ENA primary metagenome ERZ511468 (study PRJEB26299, sample SAMN06266213) | sediment metagenome | isolation source: Hudson Canyon methane seep mesocosm | place...
ACAAAGCTAAATTGGAAACTGGCGAAATCCGCAAGTTCGCCTAGTATGTTAAGATACAATGGTCCCCGGCGTTTATTTGGCGCCGGGGCGCCCAAACACCAACCTCTGTCACTGTGCCCATTGAGTTGACGAGGTAAAAGGCCTATCTCCTGCATCAGTTTCAAATTATGATCAGGACTGCATCTCGTGGCCAATCACCTTTATCAAAACGACCTTCCCGACGGGCTTGACCTTGGCCCGGTTGTCGCCATCGATTGCGAAACCATGGGGTTAAGCCCACACCGCGACCGGTTGTGCGTGATCCAGATGTCCGGCGGTGACGGTGATGCACACATCGTTCAGGTTGCCATCGGCCAGACTGAAGCGCCAAATTTGTGTCGGATGCTGGAAGACCCCAAGGTGCTGAAGCTGTTCCACTTTGGCCGCTTCGACATCGCCGCCATGTTCAACGCCTTTGGCGCTTTGACTGCACCGGTCTATTGCACCAAAATTGCCAGCCGCCTGATCCGGACCTATACCGACCGTCACGGGTTGAAAAACCTGACCCAGGAATTGATTGGTGTCGATATTTCGAAACAACAACAGATGAGCGACTGGGGCTCACCTACGCTGACCAAGGCACAACTGGACTATGCTGCATCGGATGTATTGCACCTGCACCAACTGCGCACCGAGCTGGATAAACGTCTGGCACGCGAAGGCCGCACAGAAATGGCTCAGGCTTGTTTCGACTTCCTGCCAATGCGCGCCAAGCTGGACTTGGCCGGTTGGCCCGAAACCGACATCTTTGCCCACTCATGAGCGAATTTCAGGATATCGCCCGCCGCGTCATCACCATCGAATCGCAGGCGCTACAGCAACTGGCCGACGGGCTGGATGACAGCTTTGATCGCGCGGTTGAAACACTGCTGAATGCCACGGGCCGAGTGATCATCTCAGGTATGGGTAAATCCGGTCACATTGCACGCAAGATTGCGGCGACCTTGGCCTCTACTGGCACTCCGGCGCATTTTGTCCATCCTGCCGAGGCCAGCCACGGCGATCTGGGCATGATGGCGCAGGGCGACGTGGCTCTGGTGCTCTCCAATTCCGGCGAGACACCCGAGCTGGCAGATATGGTTGCCTATACCCGCCGCTTTGGCATTCCATTGATCGGGGTCGCCAGCCGCCCTCAATCAACCCTGCTAAAGCAATCCGACGTGGCGCTGGTACTGCCTGCTGCACCCGAAGCCTGCGGATCCGGTATCGTGCCTACAACCTCGACGACCATGACCCTTGCCCTTGGGGACGCGTTAGCTGTTGCTCTGATGGAGCACCGTGACTTCACGCCCGAAAACTTTCGGGATTTCCATCCCGGTGGCAAATTGGGTGCACGCCTATCTAAAGTACGCGATTTGATGCACGGCGGCGAAGCTTTGCCAACCGTGCCACTGAATGCACCTATGTCTGACACGCTGATCGAAATCAGCCAAAAAGGGTTTGGTGTGGCTGGCGTCACTGACACGGACGGGCGGCTTGCAGGTATTATCACCGACGGTGACCTGCGGCGCCACATGGACGGGCTCCTCTCACTGACGGCCTCTGATGTGATGACTGCCGATCCCACCACTATCGCACCCGGAGCTCTGGCTGAGGAAGCTGTGGCGATCATGAACCAGCGTAAAATCACCTGTTTGTTTGTTGTGGACCCTGATGCAGAACACCCCGCCGAAGGCCTGCTACACATTCACGATTGCCTGCGCGTCGGACTGGGCTAGGCCGCAGGAGAGAGCAGGACATGGACCGCTATTCACGCATGGTGACATTCCTAAAGGTGATACTACCGCTGGCAGCATTGGCGCTATTGTCGACGCTGTTTCTTATATCGCGTGGCGTCAACACCGAGGCGACTATCCCCTTCGCCGACCATGAAATCGAAGAGCGAATGCGCGGCCAGCAGATCACTGCACCATACTTTTCCGGCACCACCTCGCAGGGGGATGAAATCACGGTAACAGCTAGCATTGCGCGTCCCGGCGGGCCGACCTCGCCAGCGATTGCAACCGATCTGGTTGCCGTCATCAGCACAGCTGACGGCGGCCGTATGACACTAAGCTCTGACAGCGGAGCTGTGCAGCTGGAAAGTGACATGGCAAGCTTCTCTGGTAACGTCGAGATCACTTCGGCCGCGGGCCTTCTGGTGACAACTGACTTGCTGAACGCAACCCTTAGCGGGCTATCAGCTGACAGCCCCGGTCCAGTGCGGGCCACAGGACCAATTGGGGCCCTAAATGCCGGGACAATGCAATTGCAGACAAAAACCCAAGGCGGCCCATTGCATATGCTATTCAATAACGGAGTAAAACTGGTATACGATCCTAGAAAATCAGAGAGATAGCTTGTGTCATATTTTCGTACCTTGATATTCTGCCTGCCGTTGGTCCTTTTTTCAGGAATCGCCACGGCTCAGTCCACCTCGATTGCCTTCGGCACGATCAAGGCGGATCCCTCATTGCCGGTGGAAGTCACCGCTGACGCGCTTGAGGTCAACCAAATCGACGGTTCGGCCCAATTCCAGGGCAATGTATTGGTCATACAGGGTGTGATGCGCCTGTCTGCTGATAGAGTTCTGGTCTCTTACAAGCCCGAGCAAAAAGGCATCGACCAACTAGAAGCGATTGGTAATGTGATTCTGGTCAACGGCCCCGACGCCGCCGAAGCTGAGCGCGCCGAGTATACAATCGACAACGGCACAGTTGTGATGACAGGAAACGTATTGCTCAGCCAGGGCAACAGCACCCTCGCCTCCAATCAGATGGTCGTGAACCTGAACGATGGAACCGCCCAGCTTTCGGGCCGCGTTAAAACCATTCTCAACCCTGACGGCAGCAATTAAATGGCTAAACCTAACCTGACCGTTACCCCAGGCTCTTCCGGTCTCAGGATCGAAAAACTGCGCAAATCCTACCGGAAGAAAACCGTGATCCGAGACGTCTCTATGACGCTGGACCGGGGTGAAGTCGTTGCCCTGCTTGGCCCTAACGGGTCAGGCAAAACCACTAGTTTTTATGCGATCGCCGGTCTGGTTTTTCCAGAGGCAGGCACCGTTACAATCGACGGGCAGAATGTCACCACCCTGCCAATGTACCGTCGTGCCCGGTTGGGTATCGGATATTTACCACAAGAAATGTCTATTTTTCGCGGATTGTCGGTCGAAGACAATATATCAGCTGTACTCGACATTGCCGTTCCCCATGCGCACAAACGCCGCGAGCGGCTAGAAGAGCTGCTATCCGACTTCTCGATCGAGCACCTGCGCCGCGCACCTGCGCTGGCCCTGTCCGGTGGCGAGCGGCGCCGGGTTGAAATCGCTCGCTGCCTGGCTGCAGAACCCAAATACCTTCTGCTCGACGAGCCCTTTGCCGGTGTTGATCCGATCTCAGTGGGTGACATTCGCCACCTCGTATCCGACCTTAAAAAACGCGGCATAGGCGTCTTAATAACCGATCACAACGTCCGAGAAACATTGGAAATCGTCGATCGCGCCTATATCCTGCACGACGGCCAGGTCCTGATGTCCGGCACCCCAGAGGAAGTGGTCGAGAACGAGAACGTTCGACGCGTTTACCTTGGCGACAATTTCCGCATCTCCTGACCGACGAACACTGGTCTTTGATCGGCCAGATCACGCCGAACCCTTTTATGTGTCTTAGTGTTGTTGTCAGGTTTTCCATTGACTCTCCCGCCATCTTGGCATCGAATTGACCTATGGCAAAAGACCCGTTTGACGCATCCCCGGTTCAGACCTTGGAAACAAGGTCCGGTCGGATGCAACCTTCGGCTTTGCTTATTCCCCGCGTCCTGAGCTAGTTTCACCTGTCGGACCCGGTCCGACTGGAGCTTTGGATGTCCATACGTGAAGGAGATCACATGCGTTACCAAATCAGCGGAAAACAGATCGACATTGGCTCGGCCCTGCAAACTCACGTGCAGACCGAACTTGGCGAGGCAGTAGCAAAGTATGCTCAGCGCCCGACCGACGCCACCGTCGTCTTTTCCCGTTCGGCGCATGAATATGTGTGCGAAACAACCGTGCATCTTTCGACTGGATTGACCGCCCAGGCCAAGGCGCATGCAACTGAGATTTATGCCGCGTTTGACGGCTGCTGCGAAAAAATGGAGACCCAGTTACGCCGCTACAAACGCCGCCTTAAGGACCACCACCGAGATCGTAGCGAGCCGGTTGAACTTTCGGCTGCTAGCTCTTATATCCTCGCCTCAGAGGAAACTCACATTGAAGAGGAGCCCTCTTCGCTGCAGCCGATCATCGTGGCCGAGATGGAAACCAAGATTCCGTCTCTGTCGGTTGGTGAAGCCGTGATGCAGATGGAGCTGGCAGGCGCTCCGGTGTTGATTTTCCGCCAAGAAGGGCAGAACGGACTAAATGTGGTCTATCGACGGGACGATGGAAACATCGGCTGGATCGATCCATAAACTTAGATAACCCTAGGTGCCCTTCGGGGCACCCAAGTGGAGCACAGGGCAATGCAACTTTCCAACATCCTCAAGCCAGAAGCCGTGCGCGTTATCGGCTCGGTCTCAAGCAAAAAACGGCTGTTCCAAGAAATTGCTGACGTCGCAAACTCGGCCTATGCCCTGCAGGCCCCCTCAACAGTCGAGGCCTTGCTGGATCGCGAGAGCCTCGGCCCCACTGGTGTCGGCCACGGAGTCGCCCTGCCCCACGCCCGGATCAGTGGTGTAGAAGACGTCGTCGGGGTTTTTGTAATTTTGGAAAAACCGCTCGACTTTGGTGCCGTGGATCGGCAGCCAATAGATATTGCCTTTTCACTCTTCGCCCCCGAAGATGCCGGGGTAGAGCACCTCAAAGCCTTGGCACTGGTATCGCGCACCCTGCGTGAGCAAAGCTTTTGCACTAAACTGCGCGCCAACCCAGATGCCGCAACGCTTTACACGATTCTCACAGAAGATCAGTCGGTCCAGGCCGCCTAACACGACGGTTAAAACCCATATTTCATCTGGCTAAAGATTTCTCGAAAGTTTGGGGGCGCTGATCCCCAAATGAAAACCATTGGGGTTACCTGTCGGCTATCGCCAGGGGCCAAAGCCAAACATCACATAATCACGCTTGTAGATCTTAGCGATTTTTTCTTCCAGGACTGCGTCATAGATGTCTTCCAAGGCATAAGGGCGGTCCGCGGCCGCCACGGCTACCTCACCCGGCTCCATACGACCTATACGACGTGCCAAGTGGGGCAACTCCTCAGCCAGATCATCCTCACGCAACACCAGATCCGGTGACCCCAGTTCAGCAAACCCCGACAATACTTGTGACTGACTTGCCCAGGCGGCGTCCACCCGAATGGCGGTCTGACCAGCCAAGTTTGCACGCAGGAAATCCAGAAAACTCTCGAACGCAGCTCGGTGGTTAACCAGGCTGTAATTCTGGTTTGGGCCGTCTTTTGGAATCGACAGCTTGAATCTCTTGCGCAGAGTTTCACGGATCTTACTGAAATTCCCTGCCCCCGCAGGAAGAATTTTTTCGCAAAACACTGCATGTGCGCGCGCCACCGGATGGCGCAGCACGGTAAAACTCCGGTATCCGGGATTACCGCGGCGCCACAATCGCAACTGCTTTTGGTTCAATTTACTCAGGAGCCCGTCTGCCTCAACGTTATCCAACCCGGCCAGCCAGTCCGCCACTTCCGCCACAGGACCGCCCTTGATTGGCATATACAACAATGGCGTCACCACGCCTGCCATATAGCCCGGAACCGAAGGTCCACGACGGGGTTCAAAATTTGGCGTCCTGGTCAGGTTGAACCGATCCATCCCAGATAGTGCTGCAGACATCTCCTCGGCGTTGGCAACCTTGGACAAAACCGGAGCCGGGTTCTGCCGTTTCAGGCTGTCATCCAAAGCTTCCAGCGTCTCGTTTACCCCCAACCAACGCGCCATGCCATTCATCACTTGGACACTCTGCAAATCTTCATATGCGACATAGAACGCCGTTTGGCCGCTTTTCTGCAACCGATTCAACAACAGGACCTGAAAATCTTGCAAGGCCTCGACATGGCCGGAAAACTCTGCGCCATCAAAGTCAGCTTGTGCCTCTCTGCGGCGCGTCACATTGGTCAACTTCCACTGGCCGGTAGCCTGAGCAATCTTCCAGGACACATAGCTGTCCAGCGGATTGCGGGTCAGAATGATCTTTGCACAACGCGGGTCTTCCAGAGCAATATCCAGAACCCTAGAATCATGATCGTGAAAGTAGCGAAATCCGTTCAGGCTACCAGTTTGAGATTTGAGCTCATCAATCAATCGTGCAGGGTTTTGATCGCGTTCATCCTGAGTGATGCCTAGTACTTCGGTTTTGTTGGGGTACCCGATAAAGTGAGGGTTAAACGCCTCGCCATGACACGACAAACCATCAAAAGCGTTCAGGTTTACCTCCAGAAAATTGGAACCTGTGCGCATTTCAGCAAACACAATAAAGTAGTCAAATTTGTCAGTCATAAAAGATCATCGCACCAAATAGGGTTTACGCGGCGGTTTTGGCATATTGACCGGCCCTTGTTCCACCGGGAAATCCCCCATCAGATACGGATGCATGCCTTGGTTCTTGAGGTTCTGCAAAAACTGCCCAAACCCATCCAGATCGACCATCGTCGGAGCCTCGCTTAACCGTCGTTGATGGGACATGCCAATTTCGTCAACGATGGTCTGAATGGGCTCCATCGGGGCTTCAATGAACTCAGCCATAGTCCATATTCTTACCCGCGCCTTGGTATATTGCGAACGCAGAATTTTCAGCTGTTCACTTTCAATACGCTGAAGACGCGCAGCTTCTTTGCGCAGGTCAGAAAAATTTCTGTTTGACCTGAACAGTGGTACCGCCCAGGCGCCTGAGATCACTGAAACCTGCGCATTGGGGTCGCGCGCAACCAGCCAGTTGGTGTCCTGGTTGTCACGTGGGCCAAACTGATAACACTGGCGTTCACCGCGCGTGTTCCAGATCAGGTTGGTCAGGAAACTTTCGGCGTTGTAGTCTCTGGACTTGGCATTGTCGCTAAGCGCCCCGTTGATCAACATTTGACCATCTGCAAACTCAGCCCGCTCGGGCGCAAACAGGTGCCCATGCACCCGGGCGCCCGTAGCCTGGGCCAACCAGGGTTCAAAATTCTCAAATAGTTCTGCAAAGCCCTGAAACATCGAATACGGATTTGAGGTGATACCGTTCTCAGCCCCGTGCCGTGGCATCCGGCTTTGCATATACAGTCCCGGGCGCCCCCGTGTCCGCCGCTCAACCGCTTTGGCAAATATCCGATCAATTTTACCGGGGTTGGGTTCGGTCTTCTTCATCGCACCCGCCTGATCAGTCAGGAATGCCTGATAGAGCCGGTCAGCATGTGGCCAGATTTTCCGAGCAACGAAACAATCCGACCGCCGCAGCAACTGTAGATGATCATCATAAAAAATATGCGGTTTGCCCTGAAAGTCGAATTTCGAAAGCGTCAGGGACCGGCTTTCGATACTGCCAGAGTACTGCCGGACCAGAGTCTGAAAATAGCTTTCATCTGGGATCCACACCTTACGAAAGTAGCGGTCATAGGTCGCCCGCTCTGGGTCTTGCAGGATTGCTGATAGGGTTTGCCGCGTAAGGCACCACCATTGACTACCCATATGCGGCACCAACCCAGTTGGAATTCGCCGCTTCATTCGCAATTTACGTTGCAATTCGACATACTGATCAAACAGCAGTCGGTGCTTTTTCCACGAAAACGGGAACCGCAGTGTAAACCGTTCAGCATCCAAACCGCCAACGGTCCATGGCACATCTGCAGTTGTGGCGCTTTCGATAAAATCGGTGCGCGGCCGAGCGGCAAGGTAATCAATCAGTTCTTGCACCGGTCGCAACGGTAAGCATGATCCCGAGGCCAGATATACGTGCCGGACATCTGCAAAATCAGCCATCATCAGTTCCGAGGCGCTCTGCGACGCGGCAACAATTCCCCAAGTCCCCCACTCACAGCGATGACGCTGGGAGAAACGGATTAGTGGATCATCACTCAGCGATGCAACAAAGGCGCGGTAAGATTTTTGCGACACGTTGCCATCCACATGGATAACAACTGGGCATCTACCCGCGGTCCAATGCCGGGCTACCTGCTCTGCTCTGTTCAGGGCCGTGTGCACCAACATGACAATACCGACTGTGCTCATGCCCAGTTCCCTTTGGACATCAATCCCAGGATCTCAAGCTGGCGCCAGTTAATGTACTTTTCGCTCCACTTGCACCACAGATCCGGCTGCCCCTGCTGTACGTCGGCATATGCCTTATATTCAGCAGATCCGGCAAAGTGCTGCTTACGTGTCATTTCCTCTGCTGCCTTGGCGGTAAACGTGTCCAAAAACTTGGCGTGTAGCAGTGCGCCACTGGCTTTTTCACCGCCATCAGTTTCATAGACCTGGTTCAAACCACGCGGCAACAATGCATGTGTTGAGCTGACATAAGCATAGCGTCGATCCCACTTCACCAGAGGGATCTTGTTCAGTGCCGGTGCTTTCTTTGGCTGATCTGCGAAAAACACCCGACGCCGCGGCCCTCCTTGGATCCACAGATTGCCCCAGGTTGGGTTTTTCTTGACCGAATAGTTGCCACTGTCAAACCACGGAGCGATTTCCAGTGGGTTCTGTCCAGCGCGGTAGGGCACCTCGTCAATCCGCCCTTTGGGGTAAACATCAATCAGCATCGCCGAAAAACTACGGATGGCGGAATTATCCAGCCAGTCGGTCAGCGCCCGGATCGGCCGGGTATCACAGAAGGGGTAGACAAAGAATTCGTCCGGATCGACTACCAGCACCCAGTGCCCATGCGCATATTTGCGTTTCAGGTAGTTCATCCAATCGACACCAAAGGTAGCGCGTTTATAGCTGCTGGTGGTGTGCCACAGTGAAACATCCTGTTGCCCGCGCAGATAGCTCTCGGTGCCATCGGTGCTGTCATTGTCCACGATTAGGAAATGATTGACCCCCAGGCCACGATAGTAATTCAGGAAATACGGCAGGCGAATCTTTTCATTTCGCACAGTGGACACCAGCAAAATGTCAGTCGATTGGATTCGGCGAGTGTTGTTTTGCACTGCGCGCAATTCGTCGGATTTACGCACCGCGCGGATAATACGCCGCTTACGTCGCACTCGCATCCGATATGAATCCCAAAGGCTCACGTTTAATCCAGTCCCGGTTACCAAGAAGCGCTCTGCTTCAACAATTTAAGGCATTATGTCACGGAATTCTTTCTGGAATCAATGGATTTAGAAAGCGTTACAACTACCGCCTTAAACTAGATCTTTGCCGGTCGAACAGGGCGATTTTCTGGCCTTCACCAGTCCACGGCCTGCATCAGACCCAGTGCCTCTAATTGGGTGGTACCGTCCAAATCCGTCGATCCCTGATGCCACAAATCCGGCGCAGCGCTGATGCGATCGTAGTAGGCATCAAAATCACTCGGGGCATGAAAATGCTGCTGCCGGTGTTTTTCGATTTCCGATTTGGAAACAATCTCGGGCAGAAATTTTGTATGCAACAGAATCCCCGATGGCGCCTGGCCTCCGGGTCCATCGTACAGGAGGTTCAATTGAGGCGGTAGCAATGAGTGGGTTGAATTCACGTAAGAATACCGGCGGTTCCATTTTACCAACGGGATTTTGTTCAAGGTAGGTGAGCGCCGCAGATCATCCCCATAGAACATCCGTTCGCGGGCGCCACCTTGCACCCAAAGGTTGCCCATTGGTGCCTGACGCACCACACGGTAAGGGGAAGGATCGAACCACGACATCACCTCGCGTGGGTCCTGTCCAGCCGCATAGGTGCATTGGTCCAGCGGCCCCTTGGGATACAAGTCCAGCATCAACGCGCCAAACCCGATCTGCCCCTGACCATCCAACCAAGTGGTCAGGTCGCGCAGGTCATGCGTCTGATCGCCGCTGTAGATCAACAATTCGTCTGCGTCGACCATCAGACACCAGTGTCCGTGTGCATATTTGATCTGTAACCAGGTCAGCCAGTCCAGGCCAAAACGTGAGGCATGGTAGCTGTGCGCCGTATGCCAAACTGAGACATCCGATTGCGCTGCCAGATAATCTAAACTGCCATCATCGCTATCATTGTCCACCACCAAAAATTGAACCACCCCAAGGCGCCGGTAATGGTCCAGAAAGTACGGTAGCCGGGTGATCTCATTGCGCAGCACTACAACGGCAAGAATGTCATCCGGTTTAATCGTCTCAGTACGATCCCTTACAGCACGCAAGTGATGCCGTGACCTGTATGACCTCCAAAGTGCCCTGCGTCGTCGCCAGCGCAACCTATAGGCCTCAAGCCAGCTGATCGAATGCTCTGAGGGTGGGGGGGGGGCAGTCAAGACTCGTAGTGGCCAGTCTGGTGCCAACCCCAGGCGTCCTTGATCATGATATCCAGAGTGGACCGAGACGGCTTCCAGCCAAGCTCCACTTCAGCGCGGGTAGATCCGGACACCAGCTTGGTGCAATCCCCCGCCCGACGTGCCCCAACGGTAAAAGGGACCTCGCGGTTTGTTACGCTGCGCGATTGATCGATCACCTCGCGCACAGAGAATCCAGTGCCGGTACCCAAATTAAACACGCGACTGCCCTTGTCGTCCTGCAACCACTTCAACCCCAGAACATGAGCATCTACCAGATCGCAGACATGGACATAATCGCGGATACAGGTGCCATCTGGTGTGTCGTAATCCGTACCAAACACCGTCAACGCGTCACGTTTGCCTTCAATTGCGTCCAGCACCAATGGCACCAAGTGCG
>ENA-ORXI01003356-ORXI01003356.1-sediment-metagenome-genome-assembly--contig:-NODE-3356-length-10838-cov-6.422359_pt1 | contig 10838 bp, 16 predicted proteins | sample MGYA00237861_ERZ511468 | MGnify/ENA primary metagenome ERZ511468 (study PRJEB26299, sample SAMN06266213) | sediment metagenome | isolation source: Hudson Canyon methane seep mesocosm | place...
GAACCTGAAGAGTCATTACCCGCACCCCCTGCCGGGGTTAATGGGTTATTAGAAAGAAAGCCTGGCACCCCAGATGCGCCCGGGCTAGAACTACTCTGCCCTGACATTTGCTCGCTTCGCAGGGAAATGGTTTTAGGGTTGAATAACTGGCTGGTACTTTCGATCAGCGTATAGTCGACTTCGGCATTGACTTCGGCATGAATATTCTCTTTCCCTAAGAAGGTCGATAAAATAGACAGTACCCGCGTGCGATACATGTCTTCAATTTGGTTACGGTATTGCAACTGTTCATTGGTGAGGTTGAAATCGTTAGACCCTGATTTTGAATGTAATAATTTACCGTGTGAATCCACCACTGAAACCGATTCGGCTTCCATAAACGGAATACTCGAGGCCACCATGTGGATGATCGCTTCAACCTGCCCGGTTGTGATTGCCCGTCCTTGGTGCTGAAAAACAACCACAGAGGCTTTCGAGGCCTCACGGTTGCGAATAAACACCGATTGTTTCGGGATTGCCAGATGTACTCTGGCGCGGCGAATAGAATCGATTGTTGCAATCGATGTCGCTAATTCTTCTTCCATGGCCAGTTTATAGCGCATTTGCTCCATAAATTGGCTGGTTCCCATCGACTGGTCTTTACGGATTAAATTAAAACCGCCTATAGATGACTCCGGTAACCCTTGGGACGCTAATAATAATTTAGCTTCATGATAATCATCGGTAGAAACCGTGACATTACCCGAGACGGGATCCAGTTTAACCGGGATATCAGCGGCGATTAAAGCCGTATAGATAGCCGATTGATCTTTCTGACTGATGCCTTCAAATAAGGGTCTAAAAGAAGCGCCGTTAAAGAGCGAATAAACCATTATAGAAATCAGTATGACGACAATCACCACCACGGCAGGTATCGATTTTTGAACCGCAGGTTGTTGAAAAAAACCGGTGGCCACTGAGGGCGCCGCCGCGTTAGCAGTCGACGCTAAGGCACCGGGGGGAGCATTAACGGCAACGCCTTGCCCGTCCGGCTGTTCCAACAAAGGATCAGTTCCCGGAGCGGGGTTAGTATTTGCGGTAATTGCGGGTTGCTCTGCCATAGGGGTGTATTAATTAATCAAAAGCGCCTAGACCGGCATGTTCATAATGTCTTGATAAGCGGCCAGCACCTTATTTCTAACTTGTAAGGTAGCTTGAAACGCAAGTGCCGATTTTTGCGAGGCTAACATGACTTGAGTCAGCGGAATATCAGCACCTTTTTCAAAGGCATCTTTTAATTGCCCGGAGGTCATCTGTAAATCATTCACGGTATTAAGCGTTTCGCCTAAGGTGTTAGCAAAAGAGACCGCCGTCGGATTTTTGACTATCTGTTCGGTGCCAGAAGCTTGAGAGGACATAATGCGCATTTGACTCATCAACGCATTCATATCGGTTAGTGGTGCTGTCATAGATCCTCCTTAACGGTATTCATGATCTTAAGGGACTGCAATGCCCTGATCCTTTATTTTTGCTAATTTATAACGCAGGGTTCTCGCACTGATGCCTAATTGCTCGGCAGCAGCCTTACGACTCCCTTGTACTTTAGTCAGAATTTCTAAAATAACCTGTTGTTCGCGCTCCCAGGCCACTTCGCTTAAATCACGATTTTCACTGGCAACAACAGGGTCACTGGGCGTACTGGTCGATAGCCGTGAGGGGGCGGCGATGGGCGCCTCTAGGGCGGTATCCATGAGGATATGCGCTAATAAAATGTCGCTATCAGTCACTAGCACCAAGGCCCGCTGCATGACATTTTCTAATTCACGGACATTGCCCGGCCACGCGTAACTTTTTAGGAAATCGACGACTTCCGGGGTTAAATTATAGCGGCCAGTAGACGCTTGCTGGTGCTTAGCTAGTAAGGCTTCGGCAATCGGGATAATATCGTCTTTGCGTTCTCTTAACGGAATGAGTTTAAGAGGAAAGACGTTAATCCGGTAATAAAGGTCTTCACGAAAGTTACGCGATGTAACCTCATGGGCCAGATTTTTATTGGTTGCCGCAATAACTCGTACATCAACTTTTATTAATTCGGATCCGCCTAAGCGTTTCAGTTCACGTTCCTGCAGGACCCGGAGTAATTTAGCTTGCAGTGAAAAAGGTAATTCACCTATTTCATCCAGAAACAGGGTGCCGTGTGACGCTTGTTCAAAAAGACCCAAGTAACGTTGATGGGCACCGGTAAAAGCGCCCTTTTCATGACCAAAAAGCATATCTTCTAACATGGATTCTGGCATCGAGGCGCAATTAACCGCGACAAAATCCTGATGAGCGCGCGGCGAGTTGCGGTGAATATGATGGGCTAAGACCTCTTTGCCGGTCCCTGATTCACCGGATAAAAGAACCGTGACGTCAGTTTGAGCGACCCGTTCAGATAATGCCAATAATTTTCTGACCTGATCATTCCTACAGACAAATTGATTGGCGTCTTGTCGCTCAATCATGCAGTGTTCAACCTGTTCGGTGAATTGTTTAGGAATTACGGGACTGGATAAAACATCAATTGCGCCCAATTTTATGGCATTAACGGCAATAGCGACCTGGCCGTCATCGACAATGACCAACACCGGACAATTCAACATAGCCTGATGGAAACGTTTAAAAACCGCTAATAATAAGCCCGCATCATCGCCAACATTGGCGACAATCAGACCTAACTGACTGCTTTGGCCTGATTTTCCGAGATCTTGTGGTTGACTGAGCGGTTCACAAACAAAACCCGCCTCAGTCACAAGGTGGGTTAATAACGCCCGCCCTTGGTCACTTGGATCTACTATTGCTATGACTAAATCATCCGTTAGCATAAAATCTCAAATTTCTTTTTCACAATGAATTTAACTAAGCAAAAAAGAAGCCAAAAAACTTTATGCCATTAATAATGGCTATAAATCATTGATTTTAGCGTTAAATTTATATTTACCGGGAGCGGTGGACAATAGTTGAGCTGTCAACAATTTGACAGTTGAAGCCTGAATTCAACGGCTTTTAGATTAGACACTCATCTGATGCTTTTTTATTTTTTCAATTAATGTCGTACGGCCTAAGCCTAATAACTTTGCCGCATGGGTAATATTTCCCTCGGAACGTTTAAGGGCTTGGGCAATGTATTCTTTTTCAATATCACGCAAGCGCTCTTGCAAATTCATTTCATCAGCCAAGGCGAGTTGTTCATTAAGATCAACACCCGTTGGTTGAGCTAAAGAAGAAGATTGAGTGGCAAATTGGGTTGTCGGCTCGGATTCTTTAGCCTGCTGAAGAGGCGATAACTGAGGCAGATGATTCGGGTTGATCGCTTGCCCTGGAAAACAAATGGACAACCGTTCCACGAGATTACTTAATTCTCGAATATTTCCAGGCCACTGACGACGCATGAGTTCTTGTTGAGTCTCGGAAGTTAAATAAATCGGCGGTGAGTTTTCAACGGTATGAATTTGGGCAAAATATTCAAATAAAAAAATGATGTCCGTACCCCGCTCACGCAAGGGCGGTAAAACAATAGGAAAAACATTCAGGCGATAAAATAAATCTTCTCTGAATTCACCTTTTGATACGGCGGTTTCTAAACAACGGTTAGTGGCCGCCACAATGCGGACATTAACCTCGATAGGTTTTTCCCCGCCAACGCGGTAAATAACGTGCTCTTGCAGGACGCGTAGGATTTTAACCTGCATATCCATGGGCATTTCAGCGATTTCATCGAGGAACAAGGTGCCATTTTGGGCCATTTCAAAGCGCCCTCGACGACGGGAAACGGCGCCAGAAAAGGCCCCCTTTTCATGCCCGAACAACTCACTTTCCAGTAAATCGCGGGGAATAGCACCACAGTTAATCGGCACAAAGTCTTTATCACTGCGATTAGATAAATAATGTAATCCCCGTGCGGCCAACTCTTTGCCGGTACCGGTTTCACCAAACAGTAAAACCGTCGCATCTGTTTCAGAAACCTGAGCAATTAACTGGCGGACATGGTCTAAAGCCATGTCATCGCCGATCATAATGCCTTTAACAGAGTTGGTTGCCATATATGTAAGAATTAGCCTAGAACAGTTTTCCTTGATTATTACATAGTTAATTCGTAACACTACATCTTTGGTAGAAATAAATTTTAGCAAGTGGTAAAGGACGACAATATTTGTAAGCATTTGCTTACAAAGTAAAGTAAAGTAAAGCAAAGCAAAGCAAAGCAAAGCAAAGAAAAACAAGAGATAGGCATGGGCTACCCTAAACAGGACGTAGACTGAATCGCCTTGGATTTTCTAGACCCGCCAAGCTTGATGAAATATCTGTTCTCATCTTCAGTCGGTTTAATTTAATAAGAAATATTATTAATAATCATAAGTGATGGCAGAGTTGATTTTTTTATTTTACTTTGTGAAAGCTAATATGACGAAATTTCACAGAATTAAAATTTTTTGATGGAAACATGGCGTAACCAGAATCCTTGTGTATCATGATAATTTTAGGGCTACCGTAGTAGTTGATATCAGCCTGTCTAGTGAAAGGCAGTTCAAGTTAATGGTTCTGTTTTAAAGCGAGTAAGGGAAAGATCTTTTTACAAGGTAAATTGAGTAATATAAAAGCACCAACCATTTTGTGAGGTGCTACTCCTGTAGTCTGTGAAACTATTGATAGTTTTTATTGTTGCGAGAAATAAGTTGAAAAACAGAGTTCAAGAAATTGTAAATAGCATTAGTGATGAATTTTACAAAATTTTTTCTAATGATGGGGCCGTTTTAATTTGGTTTGGGTCGTGGGTAAAAGGAGATGCTTATTTGCAATCTGATATTGATTTAGCGATTAAATCTGACCAGCAACTAGACTATAAAAAACTATCAACGTTTAGACAATATTTAGATGAATTTCCTACCCTCTATAAGGTTGATCTGGTCGATATGAGAGATGCCGGCGAATTACTCAAAACTGAAATTGAAAGGTATGGAAAGATCTTATGAGTAGTCAAATCAAATTAAATTATTTCAGGCAAGCGGTCGCTAATCTCAACGCGGTTATGCAGGAACCTAGAACTGATGTTGTTCGTGATTGTGCAATCAAGCGGTATGAGATTTGTTATGAACTCTCTTGGAAAAGCATTCAGGAATTATTGAAGAGTGAAGGGCTTGAAATATGCAAAAGCCCCAAGCGGTGCTTTAAAGAAGCCTTTCAGCAAGGCTGGATTGAAGATGAGGAAGGGTTTGCTGAAATGGTAGATAAGCGTAATCTTACCGCACACACGTATGACAAAGAATTAGCAGAGAGTGTGTATCAAAAAATAAATGATTATTTACAGTTATTTGAAAGTTTATTAAAGAATATGAGTTGAAAGGTTGAGAATTTTTGGGACTGTCCAAAATTCTGTGTCAACGTAAAGTTTTAGGGGCTCTTCATCAATTCATGCCGACTCGGCCTTTTTTGCTCGTAATCAAATAGTTCTAATGGATACCGCCCCATCTCTCATCATTCTAGCGTACCAAACGCGATGCCAAGAGTCGAAACATCCACAACTTACACTTTTGATCGGGCTTAGTAATAAATGGATTTCCCTTAAAGAAAAAGACGTGACTAAAGAAAAACATTGCTGTTTTCTCTGGGCCTTATTTTTTAGAATTTTTAGTTAAAATTTCAGCCGTGTATTGCAAGAATTCGTCTAAATGGTCGGTAATAATTTTAACAGTAATCTCATGTTGTAAACTTTGATATTCATGAATAGCAATATTTCGAAATCCTATCATTCGCTTCAACGCTTCAGCTAACGACCTTTCTATCCATTCGCTTTTGGCTAATAATTCAAAAACATCCCGCGCACTTTGTGGCACCCCTAATTGTTCGCGCCGGATCAAATGTTGCCCTATATCTAATGCCGCCTCACAGGCTCGTTGAATATTTAAAATAGCTGCATCTTGTCGACTAAAGTTACTTACAAAGCTTCTAGGGTCTATGTTGTATTCCTCTTTTGCCCGTGCAACACAGCGTTCAATGGCAGCGGCTTTATTTAATAAAACATCATCGCGCATAGATAGACCCGCGTTGATCAATATCTTCTAAAAGCTCTTTTCTTAAAACATCTAAGTTCAGCTTTTCACTTAAGATAAAGCTTTCAAAAATCCCAGCATCCGGTTGTTTTGCCCATAACGTACGTCCAGTTTGTAATATTTGATATTGCATCACCGTTGAAGCTAAACGCATATTCAACAAATCAACATCACAGCCGGCTATCTCTGATAATTGGCTAGCAAGGTCCCAAAGGTCAAAAGTTTCTACCTGACCATCAATTAAAACAGCTAAATCCAAATCACTGTGTTCGTTGGCATGCCCTGTTATTTGACTTCCAAATGCATAAATAGCCAAAACACTGGGTAGTGCTGCTTTAATCTGTTTTATTAAGCGTTGATATTTTTTATCTTGAAACACGATGGCCTCTAAATCTATTTGCCGAATGAGTAGACTGCTAATCTTCACCATATTTTAACCATAAAACCACGTATAACAGCAGCATATCTTTTTACCCACTCAGAAAACTACTTTTTTTAAAAAAAGTTTCTCGCTCCATTCTAACGATCTTCCCGAACCATTATGATCAAGCGCTTTATTTAGGGTGTTCTGTCATATAACACCGCCCTACTCTGCCATAAAATATCCAATTAGATTCAACTCTTTTTTGATAAAACATTTCCCAAACACAATACTTAATTGGCCCATTTCTATTAGGTAATAGAACACCCCAGACAAAAGGTTTCACTTTGAAACCTTTTGTGTATAATCATATCCTTTATAAAGCTGGAGAGAATCCATGTCAAAAGCAATTAAATTATCTGAAAGCTTAATCAATGATGCAATCATTAATGGTAAAGCTCAGCACCGAAGCGCACCGAAGCAAATAGAATATTGGGCCAGAATGGGTAAAATGGTAGACGAAAATCCAGAATTACCATTAGCCTTTATTAAAGGCATTTTAGTGGGTTTAGAAGAGAACAAAGCCGGTGATGTTTCCGATTATAAATTCGGATGAACATTAAGCAAACCAGTATATTTAAGCGTCGTGTTAAAAAAATGCACAGCGCTGAAAAAGAATCGCTTGATCAAGCAATTAAAAATATTATCTCTAACCCCTCTATAGGAGAAATGAAAACAGGCGACCTATCAGAGATACAGGTTCATAAGTACAAGCATAATAACCAACAATATCTTATTGCTTATGTATATATTGATAGCGAGCTACTGCTCACCTTCATTGAGCATGGCGTTCATGAGAATTTCTATCGAGACCTTAAATTGCATTGATTAAAAACTTTCTTCCAAGATAAATCCTAACGCCGAAAATCTATAGTGGTCAAGTAAATTTGGCTACGCTATTAGAGACAAGGCATGTCTCTACCTCTCAAACATAATCCTCAAAAAACAACCTATTAGTCTATCTGTAATACAGTGTGTGAGCTGGTACTTTCACGTTAATCTGAAATTAAAGGGTATCGTCCCTTTATACGATCGGCGAGCACTGCACGAGATATCTCTTGCTCGTACTTATTTACCTGTTCAGATAATTTTTTATACACTGACTTTAAAGAAACAGACAAGTCAATAGACTCGAACCCAGGATCATCCTTATCGACAGGAACATTTCCAGTCAGGACCTCACAGACAACCTGCGCTTCATTCTCGTCCACATTATCAATAGACACGATTGCTTCAATAATATTTTGCACTGAAAAGCCGTGATCATTAATGAGAACCATCAAATCGAATAAATCTCTTGATTGAACCCTATCCATCAGGACAACCGCTTTGGATTCAAACAGTGTTTTCAAATCAGGTATAAAGAAGGCACCCTCATTGGGTGAACTATAACGTTCTTTAAAATATTCTTTACGGGACCTAGCACCTTTACTCATAACAGCAAAACTTAGCTTAACGCCATTAACAGCGTATTCCTGAATTAAATCATCTAAGAAAATACCATTAATTCTGGCTTGAGAGATCCGCGCCTGATCCATGATGTTTTGAACATCAAGCCCAGCTATTCTTAACTCATTCAATGTCGCATTTATTTCACCTTTTGGCAGTACATCTTTAAAGAAGAAGAAATCCAGATCTTCACTTAAGCGATGTCCAATCAATAATGAAAGGGCCGTGCCACCCATCAAGGTGGCACCTGTTTCTTTAAACTTGGCACTATTATATAAACGGTCAAACACCGCTCTTGTTGCAATAGGCATGCAATTAAACTTGAGTATAATCCTCTCCAATAGCAACAATAGCGTTATTCAGTTTTCTACGTGCAATCCCCAGCGTTAAGCTATCTTCAATATTTTCTAACTGCTTAGTCATCAATTGATTGCCAAAAAATGCCGTACACCGGGCTATATCAGGAAGGTGCCCACCATTAAGCACACGCAATGCGAAAACGTTTTTATCAATATTCTTATTACTCCAATCGTAAGGTCTATCCAGTCTTAGCAAGGTAGACAATGGCACTTCTCGGTTGCTCATTATTTTCTTACGATTGTATTTTGCTTTTTGCCGGCAACGCTCAGAACAATAACTGGCAATCTTAATCCCAGTAAACTCTTCACCACACTGCAAACAAGGCTTTGTTATTCTTGATCTTTTAGCGGCAAGTTGAGATGCATTCATAATTAAAATTATGACACGGGAACGCTTGTGTGTAAATGAGCAATATCTCCTGACTATTGCTGTTGTTTAGGCATCAATATTTCAGCATACAGAATCAATCAGCTGGTTTTGTTAAATACGCACCCGCTATTTTCTTCAATTGTTCATCCATCGTTATCACCGGCTCCAACACAATCAGCGCTAAACACCCGAACGATTTATCACTTTAATGAATGTTAGCCAAAGAACATGGGCATCAAACTAGAAAGAACGGCGCTGTAGCAAAAAAATAAAAAACTATTGATACCTAGCAGAAAAATTAATCGCACGCTCTAAAGCATCAAGCAAATAATCCGCCATATCAAATGCTTTATTCAATAATGATGCTTGAATCTCTGGGTCATCAGGGTAATCATGAGCAAATTGATTACGCATCTCGCGCAATCTTAACCACTGCTCCACTGAGTTTAACGCGCCTATCTTTTCCAGACGATTAAGCTTATCAATAAAGGCACTCAGCTCACCCTCTTCATGAGTTAATTCAAGCACCGCAGGCAATAGCTTAGCGCCCATAACATCCTGTAGTTTTGAAAACCGGACGATAAACTGATCAAAAATAGCCAGTTCAGTATCTGTCAACCGAGACACGTTATGTACTGTAAATGGTTTGTGCTCTGCAAGTTGCAACATAGACCAACGTAAGCGCGCCTCATGAACCAAGCAAATATCAACTATTCCCTGAAATAGCTCTTTATTCATAACGTTACCCCTGTCTTTATAGCAACCTTATAAATTGACAATATTTCACCCGCCTTACGGTTAATCACTAAATCAATTTTTTGTTCGCCCAATAATTGGTGAAGCTCTCGCAAGGTATCTAACTTAGCTACCGCAATAGCATCAACATCCCGTATTTCAGGCTCAATATAAAGATCAATATCACCGCCACGGGCATTGTCATCCACCCTTGAACCAAACAGACGCAGATCAGACCCCGCACCAAAATATTTGAATACCGTTTGTTTGATACAGTCTCGCTGTAATTTAGAAATACGCATAATAACTAATCATATCAAATAAACGCAGGAGCAGCTTTAATCGTGAAAAAACCACATTAACGATGTTTCACGTCACTCTTTTACATTTAGCAAACGTTCAACGGGACAAAAACGTGACTTATCAAACACCTTTTCCACATAAGCTTCTAAACACAAAATCAAACAGTCTTTTTATGTGAGCTGAATAATCTGACTAAGTCGATCACAAACCTGGGAAAACAACGTGTCATTTATTACGCCTAAGGGATGTGGTTTTGCACAACGAGCACGCCAATCAAAAGACTTAGGTTGATGACAAAGCACATAACTTATTTTATTTGCCTTTTTACCAGAAGCGTTACCTACGGAAACTGCAAAAGGATTATCAGCATTATATTTAGCAGTCGTTATTGGCAAACCAATCACTAGCGACGTTTTATCATTAAAATTATTTGGGCTTAATACTAGAAAAGGGTGGATGTCTCTCATCTCGCACCCTGCCTGAGGATTACAATCAATCCAGATTATATCTTGACGCTCAGGTATCCAGTTGGTTCTTTTTACCACTTTTCTGCGCCTAACGGCTCAGCTGTCACCATTTCCTCACCACCATGGCGCTTAGAATCAAACTTCGCCAACCGGTCATCCAATGATAAAATCTCTTCAAAAACTGGGCTTAGAATAATATGCTCATCGACAATAGACAGCTTCACTTTCTGATCTACGTGTAAATGCGCTTCTCGCGCAATGACTGAAGGCAACCGCACCCCCAAACTATTACCCCATTTTTTTATATCTAATATTACTTCTGTCATACAGCCTCCAACCCAATGTTTAAACATAAGTTTAAACATTGCGCTATCGACAATCAAACATTCTTTTCACCTATCCTGCATCCATTATTTTATTCAATTGTTTATCCATCCTAATCACATGCCTCCACCCCAATAAATCATGCTCAATAAACCAAGGTATTTTAGAAAGCTGTACCGCTTCATCTGCGCTGAGTTGAGTTGAGAACCGATATTTAACCGCTAAAAATATCAGTGTTGGCAATACTTGTGAATGCTTAACAATTGGCAATAACGCTTCTAGTGTCCTAGCCTTAGATCCTAGTTTTATTTTTTTCATTGTTTATACTTTAAAAGTGTATTT
>ENA-ORXI01003357-ORXI01003357.1-sediment-metagenome-genome-assembly--contig:-NODE-3357-length-10837-cov-3.913755_pt1 | contig 10837 bp, 7 predicted proteins | sample MGYA00237861_ERZ511468 | MGnify/ENA primary metagenome ERZ511468 (study PRJEB26299, sample SAMN06266213) | sediment metagenome | isolation source: Hudson Canyon methane seep mesocosm | place: USA:Hudson...
CAACTTCATCACCTTCAATAATGGCGGTGGCCGCTATATTGGTTGCATCTGAAGAGGCTACATCAGGCTCTGTCATACAAAAGGCCGAGCGAATTTTTCCTTCCAATAACGGCGTTAACCATTGAGCCTTTTGCTCTTCCGAGCCGTAATGGAGCAGCACCTCCATGTTGCCCGTATCAGGGGCATTACAATTGAAAATTTCTGGCGCTATAAAGCTTCTTCCTGTTTGCTCGGCAATAGGCGCATATTCAGCGTTAGTTAAAGCAGGGCCATAACCTTCAATAGGCAAGAACATGTTCCACAAGCCTTGCGCTTTAGCCTTCGCTTTTAATTCATCAATAATCGGTAACACAACCCAGGGGTTATCTAATGATTTTAGTTCTCTAAAATAGTCATCTTCTATAGGCAATATTTCTTGCTCCATAAAAGCCTTTACGCGACTCAAATAATCTTGCGAACGTTCTGATAAGCTAAAATCCATAACCATCTCCAAGGGTGTTTCAGGCCGTGTTTTATGTAGTACGTCAAATGATGCTGAACTTATCTTATGCCCTACCTATAAATAAAACCAATGAATAGTTATAATCAATATCTATTAGTTTTATTTATAATAAGGCAACAGACTCACGAGCACTCACTATGAGAATAGACCTTAATCTCTTTGTTGTTTTCGATACTATTTATACCGAAGGCAACCTTACCAAAGCTGCTAACGTTCTCAATATTACCCAGCCCGCAGTAAGCCATGCGCTTGCACGGCTCCGCGACCATTTCGATGATCAGCTATTTGTTCGTCAAGGCAACAAAATGCTGCCCACAGCTATTGCAAAAAATGTAATTGCAGATGTACGTGTAGCCTTGCGACAGCTTCAGGTAGCATTACAACAATCTAGACAGTTTGATCCATCAAGTGCAAAAAAACGCTATTCACTAAGCCTTCATGATTCTCTTGAAGCAGCCTATCTACCCTACTTAATGAGCCATATAGACAAAGAAGCACCTCAGGTTGATTTAACCAGCACCCGTGTAAGAAGAAGTGATTTAGAAAATAAGCTGGCATCCGGTGATGTTGATTTAGCCATCGACATTCTGTTACCCGTTAATGAGAACATCTGTCATACACAAATTAGGAAAGACCGCCTTGTAGTGGTAGCTGCTGATAGTCACTCAACACTTAAGAGCACGACCAAGAAAAAGAAGTTAGATACCGAAACCTACCTGCAAAAGAAACATGTACTGGTTTCATCAAGGTCATCAGGGCCAGGGCTTGAAGACTTTGAACTAGGAAGATTAGGATTACAAAGAAGAGTGGGATTACGTTGCCAACATTTTTTCTCTGCTTGTAGAGTCGTTGAAAACAGTAATATGCTGCTCACCATGCCTGAAAGTGCTGCAAACATGTTTAGCAAGCAATTGGGTATTTCGATTTATGAACTCCCCGTTGAATTACCAGATATTGATGTTCATTTGTATTGGCATCTTAATGTAGATAAAGACCCTGCTAATCGTTGGTTACGGAATAAAGTTTTAATGGCACAGTAAGAGGAAAAAACAAACCCTTAATCTATACTGCTATATAAACGTATCATCGTTCCTTAATGACCGCACTCCAACTTGAAGGAGGCGTTACATAATAAAAACTAAGTAATTAAATTTATTGTCCAATGGATAAAATAAAGATGAAAAATGCGATTACAACAATAACCCTTTTCGGTGGCATTTTATTTGGTTTTTTTACATCTCAATATATAGAGCAACAGAAAACTCCCCCCCCTATTCACTGGAAAATTCAGTCACAAGCGCCTGAACAAAACCCTGACTATCAAACACTCGTGGAATTTACTGAAAAAGTAAAGGCTATGAGTGCAGGGCGATTAAACATAACCCCCTACCCCCAAGGAGCCATAACCAAAGGCGCAGGTATATTCACTGGGGTTAAAAAGGGTACGACACAAATGGCACTTGGTTGGCCTAACTGGTGGCTAAAAGAAGATATGGGCTGGGCGGCAATACAATCTGGCCCGTATGATTTTATGAATATCGATGCTTCCATGTTGTATTTCTTTGAAGGTGAAGGTATGGAACTAGCTAATAAACTAGCCGCACCTCAAGGTATTTTATGGCGCCCAGCCTGGTGGGCAGGCATGGAGTTTGGCATTTTATCAAATACTCAGATTAAAGGGCTGGATGACCTTAAAGGTAAAAAAATTCGTATAGGCCCAGGGGTTCCAGCTGATACTCTCATTGAAGCTGCAGGCGCTTTTTCTACGCCTATTACTCCAGAAGAAATTATCCCTTTAGCTGGTAGTGGGTTACTTGATGGTGTGGAGTGGACGGTACCGGGTGCCACTCTGATGCTGGGGTTTGAGAAGGCTTACCCTTACCTTATCGCTCCTGCCGTTTGGCAACCCTCGGTATTAGCCGATTTTCTTATTAACAAAGAAGCCTATGATGCTCTGCCTGCCGATCTTCAGGCAATTTTAGAGTCTGCGATTAAAGACTTTACTATCACCACCACTTTAAGAAGTAAAAATATAGATATAACAGCCTTTAATAAATTTTCTGAAGATGGGTACACCATTAACACCTGGTCCAAAGAAGACCTTAATAGGTGGAAACAAGCCTCTGATAAAATTTATCGACGATACAGGGATAGAAGTGAATCATTTAATAAAATTTATGAAAGTAAAATGAACTACAAGAGTCGATATGACGAGTATTATAAAACTTATGGCCCCTATGACAAATAAGCTATTAAAGCTCACTTTTGGGATTTTATTACTGAGTAGTGAAACAGCGTTCTCAAAAGAACTAGTCACAATTCTTTTTAACGAGCGATCACCTTTTATTATGACCGGCGGCTGGGGGCCTTATGGATTAGTAGGTGATATTGCCAGGACTATTTCTATTAAATCAACATTGAATTTTGATTGGAAACAAGTGCCGCTGAAACGGCAAAGAGTTATTCTCAAAGAAAATAAAAAAAATGTATGTGTCCTTGGCCCAAGTAAATCTAACGACTGGAATGACATAGGTATATTTACTCTACCTATTTTTCAGGAGAAAGATATTTTTGCTTTTACTCGAGCTTCAGACTCATTTTTTAAAACATCAATCACTCTTCAGGACGTATTCTCGAACAAAGATAAGACGCTAATAATAATTGAAAACTATGCTTATCAAGACGATCTGGAAGACATCATTAAAAAATATACCCCCCCCACTATAGATATAGGTTCGGAAGTTAAAAATGCTTTCAGAATACTGAAGGCAGGCCGCGGTGACTATGTTTTTATGGCAGAGAAAGAAGGTGATTATCTTATTTTCATTTTACAACTGGCTGCAAAGGATTTTAAAAAAGTAAAACTTATTGGCCTACCTTCAGGTAAAGAGCACCACATCCTATGTTCAAAGTCGACTAGTAAGAGCGTGATAGACGAAATCAACAGGACCATCTCTGAAATTCAAAACACAGAGAGCAACTGATGCTCACTGTGTTTTCTCAACTACACTAAAAATTCACCCTTAGTAAAACCCCAAGCCCGCTTAAGCTCTGATCATCAAGACTATGATAACGATAAGCGATGGATATGCCGTCTCCTGTTATAATATTTGGGGTCAGTGTAAAAACTATTAATTAATCAATACACTTTTTAGGCCTTGGTCCCCGTTTTTTTTCTGTAACTCGCCTACCAGACAAGTCCTCAACCTCGCGCTTGAATTTTTCACAGCGAAGGGCTAGTCAAAGACTAACCATTCACTCCCTTCTTGACTCAAGCAATTCTGTTTAGAATATTCAAGCATGTCTGAAGTATTAGGTATACGATAGCTAAACATTGTAACCCTTTCGCCATTTTCATCAGCTACTTGTCGGCATCCCCACTCTAAGCTCCAGCCCTCTGGACTAATTTTTGGGCAGTGCCCCTCAACACCTGCACCAAAACTGATAACAGCATCATAAGTAGATTTTTCTACCGTAGACTCTCCGCAAGTACCTGCTTGCTGAAGCATATGAAAGGTGGCCATTTCTAATGAGCTACTTAAGTTATTATCTACGGCCATAGCTACTGCTATAGTTTCTGTAGTAATTCCTGCAATAGCTCCTGTAGTTTCATTCTCTTCAGAGCAACCCGCAATAGTAGATAAAAGACCTAAACAAACAATAATCCGTAAAAACATTCTAATTTCATATCCTATAGCTAATTTATTTAAGGGGAAGGTGGTGGTGTGCCATTCCATTCTGTTTGGGGAAGCCAATTATTCAATGGAACCACCGTAAAACTTCCATCACTGGCAACCACAAATTCAAACACCTCCCAAATGACATTAGGAGCCTCTGTTCCTGGTGGAATTACATTCCAATTAACATTTTCACCGCCTTCACCTGGAGGAGGAAAAAACATAGTGATATTCCCATTAATGTTTAACTCTACCCGAGAGTCGGATATTCGTCTCATGCTTGGTAGAAAACCCGTTCTGTGGTCATTACTTTCGCCGATATAATCACTTAATTTATTTTTCACTATATAGCGATATGTCCCTGGTAATGGAAATTGTGCAATAACCAGAAGTTCTTCACCAGAGGTCACTATTTCATGATAAGGGTCCGATAAGAATATATCCATAAAAGGAAACTCCAGTAAACTGCCGTAAAGAGAGACGATAAGATCCCAATATGTATCCTCACCTTTAAATTTTGGACCATTTAAGTCGGAAGAAAGGTATTCATCACCAACATAATCGTCAAAATATAAGCCATAATCACGATTCATAGGCGTTTTCCAGCTCATCTTAACTGTAATCCCGCCTCCTGAGCTGACCAAACATTGGCCTAACTGCTCATCCGTGGTACTGGTCGTTGTATTGAGGTTGCTGGTTTGTACGCCTAATTGAAACCCAAACACAGTAACGGATGAATTAGATTTAGCCGCAACAGAAAAGTTACCAAATGCATCGGTTGTGGTGTTTGCAGAGCCTGAATAATCGTTCCCCTTAGCAATAACATTCATATTCGATAATCGGTTGCCGTTAACATCTTCTACACAGCCATTTATTAATACCTGCTCATATAAATCATCGGCATTCCATGTAGAAAAATGACTCACCTCACCTTCATAATACGTTTCATTGCCATCAGTCACCAAAACAGCGGAGCCCTCTTCTACCCAAAGCCCGGTAGCTTTATTGTAATAATACAAAGGAATGGTTGTTGGTGGGTTATCTGACTTATCAGCTAAAGGAATGCGAATGGTAGACACCGTGCCGTCTTTGAGATTTAAGGCATTGCCCGCACTGTCTTCAAATGTTGCGGTAATAGCACCAAAACTTTCTATTAATGCGGGTTCTGTGGTTGCCCCCGCATTGGCGGCGATCATTTCACCCGGCATTAAATTAATGTCTTGGGTTGGGTCTATAATCGTGAGGTTAAGCGTGGCTTCGCCCTGAGGAGTACTGCCATCTTCTTTTACTAATGCCCCTGCCGGCAAACTGACACTGGCCGGTGAATTGTCATCGGTAAGGGTCTGTTGCAAGCTAGCGTCAAATCGTACAGAGACATCAACGGGTAACAAATTCACATTAAATATATTATTAGCAGGCTCATTATCAAGATAAATAACGTCAGCATGTTCTGCAAATCCAGCCCCCTCGAAATTGACTAGAAGTCTTGCAGTGGGTGGCGTACCTGATAATGAATAGCGACCATCAGCCCCCGTAATACTGGTATGTTCACCCGCAGATACATGAATATTCTGAAGGCCAACACCTGTATCGTAGTTAGTAACCCGGCCAGACATATAGTCGTCGGATGCTTCTATCTTGGAAACGGCCGCTTCGGATGCCGTATTTTCTAATGATTCGGCAGTGGGTGATGATTTATCTGAGCTTCCTCCACCACCGCAAGCGGTTAATGCCAGACTGGCAATGAGTATTGCACTGTATTTTTTGTACATTAAAAATCCTTTTTATCAAAAAACTAAACGTTTAGTCCATTCTTGCTTTACTGTTCATCATCCTCAAAATCGCACACGTTCTTATTTGATGAATGTTTATACTTTATTAACTATCGACAGACACCCATTCAGCACAACCTTCTTTAATTTCAGCCTTAAAATTTGCGCCATAAAACTCAGGCATATCGTAATACCAAACCACACCATCCCCAGATAAGCCTTTACATCCACCAAACATTTTTTTGCCTTTGGAGCTTATTAGTGGACACGGTCCCTTTGAAGAAGAATCAACAACATCAGGTATTATTTCGTACATTTCCCTCGTCATTGTCGCTTCCGAGCAAGCAGCCTCAGTCTCACTATGAAACACAATATCTTGATCAGCTATACTGGTTAACGCAAATGCACTCAATGAAATAAGACAAACAAAAGACATGCAATGGGTAGTTATTGATTTTAGCTGAGGTGTATTCATTTAATAATCCTTATAACGTAAATATTTAAAGCCCATTTCCTCTGGGCACGCGATTTTATATTATTCTGTCGAAAAGCGAAAAAGAATAAGTAAGCCCCACTGATATCAGTGCAGAGCCTTTGTAGAAACAGGTTCACTGCAACCTTTGAACCAGCTCCACCCGACGATTAAGTTTCTTACCCTTATCTGAAATATTTGTAGACTCTGGCGCGTAAGGCCCCACGCCTATGGCTATAAGCCTTGTAGATTCTATTTTATATTTCTCTACCAATTGCTGAACAACCGCTTGAGCGCGTTGCTCTGACAATTGAGTATTATGATTTAATAATCCAGAATCATCCGTATGACCCACTACATACAATGACAACTCTTTTCGGGTATTTAACAACTCCGCAACAACAGCCATAGAAGGCTTTGATTCTGGCTTTACGATAGATTTGTCAGTATCAAAGTAAACCCCATATAACAATGCCTTCCCTCGTTGCTCTAACTGCTGACTTAGTAGATCAAGGCTCACTGTTACAAGGTCTGCCTCCAAGACTTCTTCTTCTACAATACTTTGTAACACCCACGTATTCTGCCGATTTGAAATTATTAACACGGCCAAATAAACATCGCCTTCTTCGGCCGTTTTTTTATAGACCAGATAATAGGGGTCATGCTGATAGTCATGAATTGAATATTCAAGGGATATCTCTTTAGCTATTACAGTACGATGCTCAACGGTTCCACAGCCTGATAATTCACATTGGTAAACCTTATTAAAGCCCGCTTTATGAATTGCATTTTGATAATTCTTAAACACCTTAAGGGAGGATGTATTTTCGATTGAATAGGTGTGTTTAGTCACATCTCCGGTTATTGAGATGTTTTTATATTGATACGGTGAATTACCAGAAAGCGGGCTAATGGGAAGGGTCAGTTTTGAATAATCTACTTTTGACATTTCACGAATAAACGCATTAGGGTAACGACTTATCAGTTTGTGATCTTTTGCTCTTTCAGTGTCGCTAATCGAATTAACAATAGTTACATTTGGCGGCTGAGTCAGATACTCAGCATTAACCTTCACCAACCCTAACTCCAACGCCTTCTCTTCAATAACATTCTGAAACACCCATGTGTTGGTCAGGTTTGATACGATCAATATCGCAATATAAATGGTGCCTTTATTGCCTTGTTTTTTGACCACCATATAATATGGATTTTGATGATAGTCATAAAGTGTCGTTTCCAATGAAACCAGACCCGCGAGCTCATTTAATTGATTTTTTAATCCGCAATGAGTTAGCTCACACTGGTATATAAAAGAAAAACCCGACTGGCTTAACGCGTCATGATAATTCTTAAACACTTTTAATGAAGAGGTTTGCTCAACGGCATAAGTATGTCGTGTGATATCTCCCGTTAAAGTAAGCGTTTTATTGTTAAGTGAGTCTTCTGCGTCTATTTGACTAATAGGTATAGAGATTGTTGAATAATCAACAAAACTTGAACCTCTTACACCTGCATTTTCATACTTGCTTAATAAAGGGTGATCAGGCACTCCAGCATGAGCAATACTGGCTAACATTATTAGCATAAAGACTAATTTTAAAACACGATACATAGCGGGTTCCTTGTCTGCATCCATGACGTCAAGTTAATTCATCCGTTCTTAAACCCTTAGGGCCGCTATATAATACCACCCATAGTGTAATCTTACTAAAAATTAACCCTTAACAAAAAACCCAACCCCATCAAACTCTGATCATCAAGCTGATGATAACGATACTTTAACCCCAGTGTCGTTCTTCTCAATATGGAATAATCTATCCCCAATGCAAACATGGGATCAGTACCCCCATCTATAGCAGGTGAGCCACTTGCCCCTCCAAGGTCAACATCATTATCCCAAAAGAACACACCGGCATCTGCAAAAACGCTCCACCGTCTCATAAAAGAATATCGATAACGATAAGCGATGGATACACCATCGCCTGTTACGGGGTAACTTTTACCTAACGCTTTACCTAACAGTTCTTCATCTGTAGTAGTGGTATCAAAATCTACGCGTACATCACCCAAGTCTGTATATGAAAGCAAGAACGTTGCATAGGGGTTATAGGTATAACCTAATGAAACCTGATAAGCAGTACGAATCACGTCATAGCCTGTCACATCAACATCGACGCCTGCATTAGACATATCATTAGCAAAATCACTGCTGTCATGAGAGCCTTTTGCCGAAAACACTTCCAGTTCGACAAAGGCTTTTTTATTCAATACCGACCAATCTACCGCATAAGCTTTAAACGATCCTAATAACAGAAGCATTACCATCATCGCCCAACCAATACTCCCTCCTCCACTGGAGTGAATAGAGCTTGTAGTAACAGATGCGACAGCAGGCGCTGTTTGTACATTGGGAACCGCCTGCACAGGAATTAAAACACCCACTGCACCAGGATCTGATATTGCTGAATTTACTTCACCATCGGTATCATTAGGACCGCCATCTTCAAGCGTAAGCTGTAAACAGAAATGCCCTGAGGTCATCCCCAGTTGCCAGCTAGCATCTCCTGGTGGAGGGCAATAACCTTCTGAACCCTGACTTGAGTGAATATCATTAAGGTCATCATCAACAAAAGTCACCCAGACTCCATTTTGGAACTTCCGGTAAACTCCGTTTTCTGGAATGGCTACACTCAATGGAAGAACCACTTTTACCTGCTGGCCCGGTGTCGCTAATTCATGCATTTCAAAATCAAAGATTGTACCGTGTAAGTCATAAGCCTCATCAATAACCAAGCCTTCCTGAAGTTCAATATCATCCTGACTCATTGAAGCACCTCCTGTTGAGCCTAATGCTGAAAACTGCCCCAGTCGGCATGACACACCTGGGTCACACTCTACCAAGAAAGCATTGGTGACCAAGGCACTGCTTGGTAATACATTTAGTGCAGAAATATTATCAAGATAATCAGGGATGCCATCTTCATCGGTATCAGCCGTTCCCTCGTCAACATCATTTACGCCATCACCATCGGTATCATTGCTAGCACTAAGTGAGGGTAATTCATCAACCAGTACCATATGTACATAGGCTGTATCTGTAGCACCTTGTGAATCGGTTGCGGTAAGAACAACAGTATACAAGCCTGCATTTAAACTGCCTGGATCAAAGGTCATGATGAGGTTTCCAAGATTACCATCAGAGTCTACCAAGACGTTGTCACTGGCTGACCAATCAAACGTGCCAGAATCTCCAACATTCAAATCAGTTACTATCGCAGTAACAGTAACCAGACCTCCTCCATTGGTAATTTGGTAGGCATTTTTACCGCTCTGCTGTACTTGTAAGCTAACAACGGGGGCTACATTACCCTCTACTATAGTTAGATTGTGTTTAACATTAACACCACTATTAATGTCATATATATTGGCGCTAAAACCACTAGTTAAATCCTGACTATCTGTCGTTTGGTCGTCTAGGATTATCGTTAGTACCTCACTTCCTTCTGTTACGCTATCAACAGTAATATTCACTGCAATAGAAACTTCTGTTTCATCGCTATTGAAGGTAACAAAACCATCAACTAAATCATGATCACTACTATTAACAGTACTTCCATTGTCAATTACATAAGGCACCAGAAATGGATAGGATGGAGCCTTTCCATTTAGAATAACTCTAATATTAGCTAATGAACCTTCTACGGTGACCTGATCTTTACTTAAAGAAACCAGAGGCCGCACATGAACTAATTGGGTGTCATTACTCTCATTGCCTTTACGGTCAGTCGCACGCCAAGTGACTGAATTGAGCCCTGGAGGTAACAATAACGACCCATTATTTAAGGCAGACACGGTACTACCACAACAAGATATGCCGTCTACATTATCATCAGCTAAATCATTCATCATCGACTGAATTTGCGCCTGAGTTGTAGACTCATCTACCCTCAATAACTGAGCTAGTGTTACAGGTGTAAACAAGCCGACCGCATCAACGATGATATCAGCTGGAGCGGTTAATACAGGGGCTACTTCATCCAAATAATCATTGGGGTCATTAGGGTCTGTTCCGTCTATTGCTTCTTGAGCATCACTTATAGTGTCCCCGTCTGAATCAACACCATCCGTGATCGTTACGGTTACTGTCGCGGTATTAGAGGTACCACCAAATACATCATCAATGGTATAGGTGAAGGCATCTACTCCGGTAAAGCCTTCTCCTGGCGTGTAATCAATTTTACCTGTATTAATCACGGTAGAACCGTTTGATGGAGTGCTTACAACGGTAATACTTCCTAGGTTAAGTGCATCGTCAACATCCGTATCATTACCAGCCACATTAATAGTCACCGAGGTATTATCAAAGGTCGATGCAGTATCCGCCACAGCCACAGGAGAATCATTTAAGGCGTTC
>ENA-ORXI01003358-ORXI01003358.1-sediment-metagenome-genome-assembly--contig:-NODE-3358-length-10835-cov-5.810188_pt1 | contig 10835 bp, 13 predicted proteins | sample MGYA00237861_ERZ511468 | MGnify/ENA primary metagenome ERZ511468 (study PRJEB26299, sample SAMN06266213) | sediment metagenome | isolation source: Hudson Canyon methane seep mesocosm | place...
ATTTAAATACCTCAAGGTAACTTCATTTAAAAATGCTGTTGTTTTTATCTTTTGGCTCAATGTTTTTTCATATTTTGACAAGCTAATCATTACAGCATAATCAATAGGAATAAGTATATCAATCTCATTATTTACATACGTATTATTAAGTAATGTTATAAACTTATTAGAAAAAGAAGAGATGCTGTAACTATAATCATATCCCATTTCATCCATGTCATACTCGATATACTTTTTGCACAACAAGTTATTAAGATACAAAATATTTCTTTTTTTGGGTCCTAAAATATAAGGTTTGATACCCATTTTGTTTAAAATGAGAACTATTTGGAGAGTAAGATCTAAGTTTGATGTAACTAAAAGCACTTTTTTATTTTTGAGATTGTTATTCATAATATTTTCCTCTTTACTGATATTGGTAGTATATATTTGATTCTTGCAATTTGTATGCAAAAACATATAATACTTACAAAATAAAAAGGAATATCATTTAATCATTAGCTACAGTTACAATTATTATTTTTATTAACCGTATAATCAACTATCTCATCTTTATGATTGTTTTGAAAATTGCAACACTGGCTAAATAAATCTTTCAATTTATTTTTTCCACGTTTAGAATGTGATTTTACGGTTGAAAGATTAATATTACTGCTGTTTGAATATTCAACTAAACTCATTTCTTTAAAATATGTTGATTCTAAAACATATTTTTGGGTAGTGGGCAGTGTATGGATAAATGTTTTTAAACAACAAGACAATTCACTTAAAATAGACACTTCTTCTTTTTTTAAAGGAGGAATAATAGCGTATCAAAATAATGTAAAGTTTAATCTTTTAGGGGTTTCGCAATTACTAATAAAAGAAAAAACAGATTAATTGAGCTACGAGAATTTAGATATAAAGAGCTATCTAATGACCATGCTGATTGGCTTAAAGAAGACCGTTTTTATCCTGCTACTAGCCTACCTGATGACTCCATTATAGTGGTTCGTACCAAAGCTATTGAAGACTTATTAAAGACCTTAAACAACGACACCACGCCTGAACCAGAGAGCGATTTGAACAAAATCACTCCACTAAAGCCAGCCATCAAGCGGGCAAATAATTTTAATAGTTGTTTTTCAGAAGTAATAGCAGGCTTTATTGATAGAAATGATTACCCACCGACCTTAGGCGCTGTTTTACATGAACTTCATCATAAGCCGCCAACAGGCTATATTATTAACTTTAATGGCGACACATTAAGTATTGATGGTGCAAAGCCGAAAACACTAGACAATGTAAAGCGTACTATTAATGCACTTTTATCTAAAGTTTAATTGTAGAAATCAGCAGTTAAGCCATAAACTTTACAATTAGTGATAGTTTTTTACCATTAGCCTGAAAATCCTATCTTACTCTTAGATAATCCAGCCATGTTTAATCAAACGCACAGGAGCGTACAACATGGCAACAGCAACAGAACTACCTCAAACGGGTTATATCCGTGTCGCATTATTAGCACTCGTATTAAGTACCAGCCGATCAACTATTTGGCGGTGGGTTAAAAAAGAGGCATTCCCTCAGCCTATCAAGCTAAGTGCAGGTGTAACCGTTTGGCGTGTAGAGGATGTTAGGGCGTGGATTGAAGCAAAAGAGGTCGCTTAATGTTGACTCATTCAGTTTCAGGCAGTATTATTAGCTTGCCCTTGACACATTCAGGGGACGGGAGTCGCACCCCGCAATTAGGCCAATATAGGCCACTTTTATCAGTGGTTTTTTTATGTCCATTCAAAAGTAATACGGTATTACACCGTGTTAAGTCCTTTATGGTGGGCTGTATTGAGCAATCCTTAATTGGGTTGGCCGTTCCTTTTTGCGGTAGTGCGAACTTGATACAGTCCACCGCCCAAGACTTCGTACTCAACGGCAGTGGTTTATTTCCTCAAAAAAGGCATAAATCAATGAACACTCAAAATCCGTCTAACCAATCCGTTAGCGAAATCCAAAACAAATTATTAGATATTAGCCATACTATCGGTGCGTTGAATGATTGCAACTGTCATTTTATGCAAGTATTAGCCCAGCATTTACAGCGAACAGGAAAGCAGGTTGAACAGCTCACCGTTGCTGAATTAATCGCTATCATTAACCGCGTTACTCAATCCTACAATAACGAGGTGTCAAAATGAGCCTTAATCTAAAGCATCGCCACGAAACCTACAGCACCAACAAACCGAACCTAATTAATGCCTATGATGATGTGGTTATCATGGTAGAGCGAGGGCAATCCATTCTGCATTTAGTGCAAGGTCAGTTAGTTGAAGGTCAAACCGTAGAGGATAATGTTTTATTTGCTAGCCTATGTGCTGTAAGCAATGAACTATCAGACATTGAAGCATTGTTGAAACATTTAGTTGATGCACATTTAGATAACCGTAAGGCATAAAAAAGCCCCATTAATTAACAATTAAACAGGGCTTATTTACTGATACACTCACACAATACAGCTTCATTTTAACATGAGTGTATCGGTATTGCCCTAAGGATAAGAGCAAATGAAAAAATTATCACAAGCAGCACGCGTATTAGCTTACCTTAAGCGACATGGCAAAATCAGCACCGTTCAGGGCATGACTGAATTATGTATTATGCGTTTATCGAACTGTATCGTTCATTTACGCAAGCAAGGTCATGATATACGCACGACTCAAAAAAATGGCAATGGTATAGCTACTTATAGTTTGGAGGCTCACAATGAGTAGCCAATTAAGTATGATTGTTGCAGCGATTGAGGCCAATACAGGTAAAAAAGCCCGTTCAGCGGGTAACGGTTATCGTGTCGTTTGTCCTTTGCATGGTAAAAGCGATGCTAACCTAAGCGTTGGTGATGGCGACGGCAAAGTATTATTGCATTGCCATAGTCACCATTGCGATCCTAAAGATATTTTAGAGTCGTTAGGCTTTAATATTCGGGATATTTATCACGAGCAACTAAACCCGCAACAATCCAAGCACCACGCGATTAAAGCCCAACGCAACCAGATCAGAGAAAGTTTACAGGTGGAGTTATTGATTTTATTACAATCGTATAGTGACTTTTATAAAGACCTCTACACTGATCAAGGGGCTGATGGTAAACGTGTAAGGCTTGCTGTTAGCCGTATTGGTAATGCGATGGACTTTTTTAAAAAGGAGGGCATTTCATGAGTAATATCTTAGACTACAACCATCCCCCAGAAAATAACGTGCCTACATGGGGCGAACCGTTAGCCATTAAATCAATCATGCCTGACGTACTTGCACTTGATGAGCAATTAATCCCTGAACCCTACCGCGATTGGTTAGCCGATATAAGTCACCGTATGCAAACCCCTGCCGACTTTGTAACAGTGAGTGCGTTAGTAGTAACGGCAAGTGTAATCGGTTCAGCGTGTGGTATAAGACCCAAAGCCTTTGATGATTGGGAGGTTATCCCTAATATTTGGGGAGCGTGTATTGGTCGCCCATCAGTGGTACTTAAAAGCCCTAGTATGGGTGAAGTCATGCGGCTAATGGATAAACTGCAAGCAAAATATGGTGATGACTTTGAACAGGAACAAAAGGACAGTGAATTTGATGAGCTTATGCGTGAGGGGATGCAAAAGGATATTAAAAATCAAATTGCTAAAGTAGCCAAAGGAAAAGGCAAGGATTCTGTTATTGATCCAGCAGAAGTCACTAAGCTTAGAGCCGATTACTTAGCGGCATCAGAAGATGATGAAGCACCTAAGCGTAGGCTATTCAAAACCAATGAAACCAGCATACAAAGCATGACTATGTTGCAAAATGAGAACCTACGCGGCTTACTAACATTCCGTGATGAATTAACGGCTTTATTAGTGAAGTGGGATAGGGAGGATCATCAAGACGAACGTGCCTATTTTTTAGAGGGCTGGAATGGTAATGGCTCTTATACCGATGTCAAAATTGGACGGGGCTTAACCGATGCTAAAAATATCTGTATTAGCCTATTAGGGGGCATTCAACCTGATAAGTTAAAACGGTATTTATATCAAGCACAGCAAGGTAGCAATGATGGTTTAATGCAACGCTTACAATTAGCGGTATGGCCTGATGAGCCTAAAGGCTGGAAGAATGTAGACAGCCGACCTAATGCCAATGCAAAGCAATATGCCTATAACATTATAGAAGCCTTAGCAGGTGCTAATTTTATAGAGTACGGTGCAGAGCAAGGCGAACATGACGACCGCCCCTTTTTTAGATTTAGCAATGCAGGGCAACAAGTCTTTAATGATTGGCTGATTAACTTGCAAACCGTCAAGATTAAAACAGAGGACAACCCCTTGATGGTTGAGCATTTGGGTAAATTTAGATCATTAATGCCAAGCCTAAGTTTAATTTTTCATTTAATAGAGATGATTGAGGGTGGTCCATCCGCCCCTGTTAGCGATAAATCAGCACGGTTAGCGGTTGCATGGTGTGACTATTTAGAATCCCATGCACGGCGTATTTATGCCATGTCGGAAAGCCCAGAACATGAAGCCGCTGTGAAGTTATCTGAAAAAATAAGCACTGGTAAATTATCGAGTCCTTTTACAACTAGAGATTTATTACGTAAAGGTTGGCATGGATTAAAGAATAACGCAGACATAAAAGCGGCTTGTTATATTTTAGTCGATGAGAATTGGCTAAACGAACTGATAAAACCAAAGCCTGAAACAGGTAGACCAACTGCCGCAGAATTTATTATTAATCCTAAAATTTTTAAATAATCGCACTAACACCTACTGACAAAACTGACTAAACCCCTTTTGTCAGTTTAGTCAGTTCGTACTAAGGCGATTTTAAGTAAAAAATTAATTACAGATTATAAAAAATTGGAAACAAATAAATGAAATTAAGAGCAATTATTGATGAAGCAAGCAAAGAGTACTGCAAGCCGCTAAAGGATTTAACTGTACTGTCTAGTAGTCGTGATCCTTACCGATTAGATACACCAGCGAACCATAAACTAGGCGAATGGTTAAAAGCTGCTTACCATTTAGTGAATCCGAACAGTAAAACCACACACCTGCGAGGGCTTCACTATATGCTAGTGGGGCGAGTTGATAAACCGAACGGCGAGCAATACACCAATACCGATGATAACTGGCAATGGTTTAGTAGCAAAGTAGCAAAAGCAGCACGTTGGTTAGGCTATATCCCTTGGGAGTTAATCCGTGATGCTAGAAATGCCCCGCCACAAATATTCACACCAGAATATGATGAGCCAACATGGGTGATTAAGATTGCTGATATTGAACTGTCAATCCCTGATGAGCTAAAGCCCCGACTTGCTATTGATGGTCATGTATTTAGACAGCCTTACCGACAAGTTATTATTGCAGAAAAACAAGGCGTTCAAGATATACTGCAAGGGGTATGCTCTCGTTATGATGCAAGCATGGTATTACCAGCCGGTGAGATTAGCGATTCATTAGTATATGGAATATTAAAAGCAGCCGCAGACGATGGGCGGCCACTTGTTATACATCAGCTAGGTGATTTTGATCCGTCAGGTAATCAGATGGCGGTATCAACAGCAAGGACGGTACAAGGGCTAAGGGATAGTTTATTCCCTGATTTAACCGTAATTGTAAATGCTATCGGCTTAACGCTTGAACAGTGTGAGGCGTGGAACTTACCGACAACACCCTTGAAAGAAACTGAAAAACGGGCTGAAAAATGGATAGCATTAATGGGGCGTGAACAAACAGAGCTAGATGCGGCAGTTGCCTTAGTACCTGATGAGTTTAGCGATATGGTGAAAAGTGCTTTAAGCCAATATTATGATGATGAATTATTCCTACGCTCATACCGAGAAATTAAACGCCTAGAAAATGAAGCCAATCAACAAACCCATATCTTTAATGATGAGCAGACCAGCCAGCTACATACACAGGCAAGACAGAAATTAGTGGGTATGCAAGAGCAGATTAAAGTGATTAATGATGCATTAAAGGTAGATATTGGTGAAGTGTCCGCCCCTTGTGAACTAGATATTATCTATGGTGACGTTAAACCAACATTAGCACCTTTACTTGATACCCGCGAGAGCTGGATTAAATCAACCGACCGAATGATTAAGCGTAAGGCTTTATTGCAAAGTGCTTAGTAGGGAGTAGCAGGCAAAGGTGAAAGTTTTAGTGCAGGAATTGATGCAGGCGGCTTAGTTTGTGGCTGTGGTAAATTCAGTTATGTGTAAGTGAGGTGTGGTTATGTGTCTCACCTCATATCAGGCTGGGCGAATGATAGGGCTAATTTTGTCACATTGATTGTCACAGTTCATCGGTTGATTTTTCGACATGACAAAACATGACATTTAAACTTAAATTTTCGACCTCATATAACATCACTTTTAAAATCAAATTTCAGGCTATAAACAACAAACAAGCCAGACTAATCTAAATAAATACACTATACTGGTGTGAAATTATATTCACAGGAGCATAAAATATGGATTACGATGGACTAAACCCGCTGCAACCAGAAATCGCTAAGATTATTAAGTGCAGCCCCAAAAGTCAGAGCTTAATTGCTAAAGTCACCAAGCAAGCTAAACAAGCCTTAAATATCCCACTCGAACAACGCAAACTAAGTCAGCAGCAACGCGTAAAAGTATACAATTACCTTGTGAACATAAATTCACAGCCTGATACAGAAAGCCCTAAAGCACCTAACAATATGCCTGTGAACATACATTCACAACCTGATAGTGCTATTATTGATCCGTTTAGCATTGTAAGAGTCGCATTTTATTTACCACAAGATAACAGCCGCCAAAGATCCGTAGTCGCACTTGATGGGTTTTTAATCAACGCATTAGCGGCTAAAGGGATTAATCGTGAGAACATACCACAATGGCTAACAGATCAACTTGAACAGTGGGGAGAATTTAACCCAGCTATAGGCATTACAAGGCAAGTACGCTATTTAATTACCCTCACCACCACTAACAATCATTAATTAATGTTATGAAATTAAACGCCCAACACCACCAAGCCGCTCAACTATTAGTAAGTGGGATCAGTGCAAAGATAATAGCCGAACAATTAAGCGTTGATCCTGTAACAATAAGCCGATGGAAAACAGATTATGACTTTAAGGCATTATTGAATAGCCTGCTTAGTGAAGTACAGCAAGAAACCGCCGACAAATTAAGAGGTTTAGCCGCCACTGCCTTAGATACCATAGAGTCGTTAATGGCTGATGAGCTTACACCCGCTAAAGACAGATTAACCGCCGCCTTAAAGGTTTTAGAACTCACAAAAACAAGCCCTAAGCATATTGGTAGTACCAACGCCGCAGTATTAAAGCGTGATGCAGAACGAGATGCCGCACTAGAAAGTTATGGACTTTAAAATAGCCCCTGAAAACGTATTAGCGGTAAAAATGGAGTGTGACCGTATTCACTTGCTACCAATAAGTGGAATGGGTAAAATTGAGCTATACAGTGGAATATTGAAAGAACAGAGGAATGATGATTATTTGACCTTAACTGAATGCCGTTTAATAACTGCATTACTGATTAAGAAAATTAACACGATTGATTAAAACGGCTATTGATACGTATTTTTAATAAATACTTCAAATATTCAAGCGGCGACTTTTGTTGGTATTTTTGTTGGTATCGAAAAATCAACAACCACTAAATATACATTAAAAACATATAGTTATGTCCTTAATGTGATGTCCCCCGTCTCCACCAAGTTATTTCGTTTATCAAAAAATTCACAACTGTTATTCTCTCTGTCAAACACTCTCAAATATTCCCTTCAGCTTTAAAAAATAAATCAAGAAAAACAATCGTCTGCCGCTGTATTATACAGTCTTTATTTAAATATTTTTCAAGGGGAACATTATGGCTTCTTTGGCCTCTGCAGGTATTGGTTCAGGTATTGATATTGGAGCGTTAGTCACGAGTTTAGTTGATGCGGAACGGACACCGGCAACGAGTCGTTATGATTCACAAGAAGAGACTCTGCAAGCTCAAGTATCAGGTTATGGCACCTTAAAATCTTCTTTATCGTCTTTTAAAAGTTCTTTATCGACTTTAAAATTTTCGAGCAGCTTTAATGCAATGAGTGCAACGACTTCAGATGATACTTTGGTGACAGGAACTGCTTCAAGTATTGCGAAAGAAGGCTCTTTCGCCTTAACCGTAACAACCTTAGCCCAGCAACATTCGATTAGTACTTCATCATCTTTTACGGATGTAACGGATACGATTGGTACAGGGACATTAAGTTTTGATTTTGGTTATAGTGATGGTGGTTCACCTGCTGCATTTGTTTCTAATAGTGATAAGACGACTAAAACAGTAACAATTTCGTCTGATAATAATAGTCTTTCAGGAGTTCGTGATGCGGTTAATACCGCTGGTATTGGCGTGACAGCGAGTATTGTTGATATTACAGGGTCTGGTAGTTATAAATTAATTTTCACTTCAGATGATACTGGCAAGGAAAATGGCTTAAAAATTTCAGTAACCAATGATGATGATTCTGATGACGCAGATATTAGTGGCTTGTCGCAGCTAGCGTTTGATCCGACAAATGTTAACGTTGCGGGAACACCATCTGTTACTACCAGTTCAAATGGCGGTATGACGGAGAATATGACTGCGACAGACGCGGCGTTTACCATCAATGGTTTAAGTATGACTAATGCTAGCAATAGTATTGGTTCTGCTGTTTCAGGAATGACTTTTAACCTAAAAGCAACTACAGCATCAGCCATTAATATTACTGTTGCAGCAGATACCAGTACAGTTTTAGAGTCTGTGACAGAATTTACCACCAAATTTAATGAATTAACGGATACATTAAATTTATTAGGTGATTATGATTTTACAACTCAGGAAGGTGGTGCATTATTAGGTGATTCTGTTTTACGAGGTATTGAATCTAAGATTCGTCGTTTATTAACGAGTTCGGTTACTGATGCCAGCGGTAACAGTGCATCATTATCTTCGGTAGGTATTAGAACGGGTGATGATGGTAAATTAGCGGTTGATACTGCAACACTTAATACGGCTATTGCAGCTGATAGTACCTTGTTATCAAGACTGTTTAGTGCTCAGTCGACAACCAGTGATTCACAAGTGAGTTATGTTAGCTCAACAAGTAGTACTAAAACAGGTGATTACAGCCTTGAACTATCAACAGTTGCAAGTCGTGGATCTTTAACAGGAGCAAGTCATACATCCGCTATTGATTTGACAACAGCCGCATCATTAGAAATTAGTATTGATGGAGTTGCATCGGGGGTTATTAGCTTAACTCAACAGAGTTATACTGGAACAGCTTTAGCGAATAAATTACAGTCTCAGATTAATGCAGATGCTACTTTATCTGGAGCGAGTAAATCTGTTTCAGTTAGTTATGATAGCTCAACGAATACTTTGTCATTATATTCTGACCTAATTAGTACTAGTTCAACTATTGAGATTACAGCCTTAACTAATATGGATAATTCTGGATTAGTTATTGGAACAGGTACTACAGGAACCGCAACCACTTCAGGTGTTTTAACGGGAGGTGTTTCAACATCAATGATAGATCTTACTGGATTTTCTCCAGCCTTAACACTGTCAGTTGATGGTGTAAGTTCAGGTAGTATTAGTTTGACTGGTCAAAGTTATGCAACAGGTGCTGATTTTGCCGCTGAAATACAAGCAAAAATTAATGCAAGTACGACCTTAACAGAAAATGGATCTAGTATTGTAGTTAGTTATAGTGCCGCTGATAATACTTTATCATTATTATCGGCATTATATGGTTCAAGTTCTACGATTGAAATTACATCTTTAACTGATTTAACATTAGCTGCTACAGGTTTATCTGTTGCAACAGGCACAACAGGTACAGATGTGGCTGGGACATTTGATGGTAATGCTGCGACAGGTTCAGGGACGTTTTTAACTGGAACCAGTGGTGATTCAAACGGTTTAAAAATTGATGTGTCAGGTGGTTCGACAGGTAATCGTGGTTTAGTGTCATTTAATCGTGGTATTGCCGATGAGCTTGATACTATGTTGACTGATTTTTTAGCAGCTGATAGTTTAATTGATAATCGTACTAGTGGTTTAACGGCTAATATTGCACGAATTACTGAACAGCGAGCAGAATTAGATGTGAAAATGTCTGAATATGAGACTCGGTTATTTAAACAATTTAATACTATGGATTCAATTGTAGCTCAATTAAAAGCAACCGGTGATTATTTAACGAGTCAATTAGAAAACTTACCTGGTGTGGTTAAAAAGGATAATTAGGATTAATTATGAATGATAATGTAAAAGCAGCACTGAATAGTTACAGTGAATACGGCGTTAATTCCGAAATTGATGTAGCAGACCCGCATCGTTTAGTACAAATGCTATTTGATGGGGCATTAAAACGTATTAAGATTGCTAAAGTAGCGATGAATGCCAAAGAAATTGAAAAAAAAGGTAATCTTATTGGTGAGGTGATTAGTATTATTGGGGGGCTAAAGGATACCTTAAATATGGAAGCTGGTGGAGAAGTGGCTGAAAATTTAGCGTCTTTATATGATTATATTGAAAATCGCTTAATTATGGCAAATGCAACCAATAGTATTGGTATGTTGGATGAAATTATTGAGTTGTTAACCGATATTAAACAAGGCTGGGATGGTATTAATCGTCCTGCCGGGGTAACTGAAGAAGTCGCTGAAAAATTAGCGGTTGCTGAGATAATCACAGAAGAAAAAAAAGCCGCTGAAATTATCCCACCTAAATTAACTAAGCCGTTAAGCAGTCGTTCTAATCGTGCTTTAAAGGCATATGG
>ENA-ORXI01003359-ORXI01003359.1-sediment-metagenome-genome-assembly--contig:-NODE-3359-length-10834-cov-2.423724_pt1 | contig 10834 bp, 8 predicted proteins | sample MGYA00237861_ERZ511468 | MGnify/ENA primary metagenome ERZ511468 (study PRJEB26299, sample SAMN06266213) | sediment metagenome | isolation source: Hudson Canyon methane seep mesocosm | place: USA:Hudson...
AAAATTCAAATGATGCATATAATCAAAAATCAATTGATAAAAAAGTTATTTTTATTGATATTTCTGAAGATATACATAAAAACTTTGTTATTATTTCATATACAGATAATGCAGGAGGAATAAATGATGATATTTTTGAGAAGATTTTTGAACCTTATTTTTCAACAAAACATTCAAGTAAAGGAACTGGACTTGGTTTGTTTATGTCAAAAATGAATATTGAAAAATCATTAAATGGTACAATTACAGTACAGAAGATAGACAAAGGGACAAAATTTATAATTAAAATACCTCAAGGTTAAGAATGAATAAAACATTATTAAACAGACTTAAAATTCTAATTGTTGAAGATGAAGACAAATTAGCAAAACTTCTTAAAGAAGCAATAGTAGATAATTTTTTTTCAGTATCTATTGCTAAAGATGGAATTGAAGGTCTTGAACTTTTTGAAAAAAATATAGCTCAATTTACTAAAGCAAAGTATGCAATAGCGTGTTCATCAGGAACGGACGCATTACTTCTTGCTATGATGGCTTTGAATATAAAGCCAGGTGATGAAATAATCACTACGCCATTTACCTTTATTGCGACGGCAGAAACAATTGCACTGATGAAGGCTAAGCCAGTATTTGTTGATATTGATGAAGAGTCATTTAATATCGACCCAGCTAAAATAGAAGCAGCCATTACAGCTAAAACAAAAGCGATCATGCCGGTGGGGCTTTATGGACAGCCGGCAGATATGGATGAAATTAATGCTATTGCCAAGAAGCATAATTTAAAAGTCATTATCGATGGCGCTCAAAGTTTTGGTGCAACCTATAAAGAACAATCTGAAGTGCACCATTGCGATATCTTTACAACGAGTTTCTTCCCAGCCAAACCACTAGGTTGTTATGGTGATGGTGGTGCAGTATTCACTAACAATGATGACTATGCAGAAAAAATCAAGATGATGCGAGTGCACGGTCAAAACAAACGCTACCATCATAAATATATTGGCATGGGTGGACGATTAGATACGATTCAAGCAGCAGTCTTACTCGCTAAATTGCCATATTATGCGAGTGAAATTAAAGCACGCCAGGCTGTAGCAAATAAGTACAATTCATTATTAAAAAACCAAGTAACAACCCCACCAATGAAAGAATATCACACAAGCGTATGGGCGCAATATACGGTTCGTGTAGATAATCGAGAAGGTTTGCAAGTGAAACTGAAGGACGCAGGAATACCTACAGCCGTTCATTATCCTATGCCTTTGCATTTGCAAGAGTGCTTTCAGTACCTTGACCTAAATGAAGGAGACTTTCCAATTTCTGAGCAAGCATCAAGAGAAGTGATGAGCTTACCAATGAATCCATTTTTAGCTGATGAGGAGATTGAGTACGTATCACAAGCTATAAACAATGCTTTTCGTGCAGATGCTCAGTGATAAACGGTTTTACTACAGTATCTTACTCCAATGATTGATCGTCTAAAGCCGAAAAGTGAATTTAGTCGTAATGTGCTAACATTGATGACGGGAACAACTATTGCACAAGCGATTCCAATTGCAATTACGCCTATATTAACGCGGCTATATACTCCAGAAGAGTTCGGCTTGTTAGCTTTGTTCATGTCTATTTCAGGAGTGTTGGCAGCCATTGCTACAATGAGATATGAGCTAGCAATAATGTTACCAAGAAATAACGAGGAAGCTTCAGATGTTTTCTGGTTGTCAATCATGATTTCAGGGGGAATTTCATTAATCTTACTTTTTATTGTGATGTTTTTTGGGGGAGATATTAGTGTTATTTTAGGTTCTTTAGAAATAGCAGCTTGGCTTTATTTGGTACCAATAAGTGTTTTTTTTACAGGTATTTATCAATCGCTTAATTACTGGAATACTAGGGCTAAACAATTCCCCAATGTTGCAAAAAGCAAGGTTTTACAAACAACAATGGTAAGTAGTACACAACTTGCTTTAGGGTATAGTGTATTCAAAGGTGCTGGCTTAATTTTAGCGGCCACTTTTGGTCAAGTCGTCAGTACTGTGTATTTAATTGGAAAATTGAGACGAGACAGTGGTTTAAAATCATTTAGGTTTAAGGGGTTAATTGCAGCGTCAAAAAAGTACAAAAAGTTTCCTCTTGTTTCTGCATGGGGTGCGCTGTTTAATAAGTTTGCTCTACAGATGCCTATATTTGTAATAACTAAGTTCTTTTCAGCGGGCATGGCTGGTCAATTTAGTTTAACGTACAGAGTGTTAAATGTACCAATGGCACTTATTGGTACATCAGTGTCACAAGTATTGTTTCAAAAAATTGTAGAGTTACATGATCAACAACCAGAGAAATTAAAGGTATATTTACTACAAATCTTCTTTTTATTATTACTTCCAATGATACCAATGATAGTCGTTCTTTTTTTCTGGGGAGAACAGATTTTTCAAGTAGTATTTGGGCTGGATTGGGTAGGCGCAGGAACCATAGCATCTACATTATCATTTGCAGTTGCTATAAAGTTTGCTGTAAGCCCGCTTAGCATGGTTTTAGCGATGGATCATAATTTAAAGCTAGGCACGTTATGGCAAACACTGTATTTGGTAACACTAACGCTTACGCTTTTATGGGCAAGTCAATTCGAGCTAGAGAAATTTGTGATTATATTTGTAATACACGAAGTTATTTTGTACACAATTTACTTTACCTTTATTCTTAAAGGTGCTGAGAATATGAAAGAAAATCAACAAGGAGTCAGATAAGATGCGTAGATTATTGGGTTGTTCTTTTGAATTTAAGTTAACAGATTGAAAAAAGCACATGAATTACGGAATTTCTGATGATGAAATTTATGGAGTCTTTTCTAAAATTAAAATAACATATAGGCTTGATTAGTGATGAAATTAAGTAAGCTTAAAATAAGCTTCATACTTGCTGCGATATCTTTTAGGATATTACTTGATACTTCTTACCTGAATATAATCTCACCGTTATATGAATACTCAGGTTTTTTGGTGAACCTTTCAGTGGCCAGATATTGTTTATCTTGGTTGATTTATTTATGTGCTTTTATTTTTGTTACAGCTCGATTAATAAAGGTAAGTGATTATTTTTTTGTTACAGCCTTGCTTTCTATTATTGCACCATTAACAAGTTTAGTTGGACTTGATTCATCACGGTCAATTTTCCCTGTATTGGTTGTTGTGCTATCTATTTTTATTATTTATGCTATTACGCGGATAAAGTTAATATCTTTTTCGCGATTGCCGACAATAAAAAATGGATGCCGTATAGCCATATTTACTGCGTCATTATTTGTAGTAGCCTTAATGTTCTGGTATTACATCGCAGGAGTTAAATTTAATTTGGATTTCAGTAAAGTGTATGATTTTAGGGCCGATAATGCTGAACTATCATCTAGAGGGATATTGGCGTATACCAATAATTGGACATATAAAATATTTAATATTTTTTTAATAGGTTTTGCTCTTCATTATAAAAAATATTTAGTAGTAGTAATGTTAGTATTGATTCAAATATTTTTTTTTGCAGCAACTGCACATAAAAGTGTTTTGTTTTTGCCTTTTCTTATGCTGGGAGTATGGTTTTATTTCAGGAAAACAAATAGCTTGGTAATTTTGCCGTTAGCCTTTAGTGGTATCATTCTAATGACATTGGCGAGTTATTATTTATTGGATGATATTTGGCTTTCATCTCTCTTTTCAAGAAGAGTGTTCTTTGTCCCTGCAAACTTGACCTTCGTCTATTTTGATTTTTTTAGTCAGAACCCACAAGTTCTTTGGTCTAATTCGGTTTTCTCCAGCTTCGTAACATATCCTTACGATATATCAATGACTCATGTTGTTGGTCGTTACCTAGGTAAAGAAGACATGGGGGCTAATAATGGTTTTATTGCGAGTGGTTTTGCCCATGCAGGTTTATTAGGTGTTTTATTCTACGCACTAATTATTGGATTTATATTAAGATTCCTTAATGATGTTACACGTAATTTAATGCCTATTTGGCTGGCGGTAGGGCTCACTATTGTACCTTTAAGAGATTTGTTGGTTTCTTCAGATTTATTTACGGTAATGCTTACACATGGACTTATTGTTACACTCATTCTAATTTACTTTGCAAGGGCTAAGCGTGAATTTAGTTAACCCCCGTACACTCACACGCTACGACAATCAAAGAGCAATATTGATAGGGGCTTTCTTTTCTTTACTACTTTTATCATTAGTGTTGACTAACTATTTCAATATAATATATGCAAACTCATTAATAGTGCGAAGATTACTATTTGTTCCAGCTCATCTAAATTTTGTATATTTTGATTTTTTTATATTGGTCAAATAGTATTTTAAAGTCATTTATTGAGTGTCCTCATGACAAAAGTTCTGCTCTTAATTATAGGGGAATCTTTAGGGGAAAAAGATTTAGCAGAAAATACAGGGTTTATAGCAAGTGGTTATGTAAAGCGGATATTTAGCTATAATTAGGTGCAATTTTACTTAATACTTAGATATAATAAATAGTGTAAGTAGAAGTGTATATAGTTTTATCTATTCTAATGATACCAACATTAACACTATTTCTAAGTTCAGATATGTTTACAGCATATCTAAGATACCCCCCCCATTATTAATAACAAAATTAGTTATATGGTTATATGGTTATATGAAATTATTTTATGGAAGTTTAAATATGAGATATAAAGAGAAAATAATGCCATTACTTAAAGTAGTGCTTTTTACTATGATTATAGATTTAACCCTAACTGGGTATTTGGTGACTAAAACAACAAAATTAATGTATACTCAAAAGTATATGAGTGCATTGTCTTGGTATAATAAAGATCAAGCACAAAGTAACTTTAAAGAAATAATTGATGGTAAGATCGAGCACCCTCTGACTATTGGTGCGGTTACTGCATTTTATTTTTATAATGGGCATATCCTTAATAATCAAGATTATATAAAAAAAGGGAAACAGTTACTTAAAGTTTTGGATCAGTATCCATACAGGCAAGAAGAATATAATGCAACACTTTATCTATATAATCAGGAGCATGGACATTTTAAAAAAGCTAAATGGTGGTCTGCCATGGCTAACTCTTCAATAGCATTAGCATATATGTATGGATATAAAGAAACAGGAGAATTAAAATATAAAGAATCAGCCATAAAAGCGATGAATGGTGTGATTCAACCAATATCAAAAAATGGCAGTGCCTTAATATTAGATGATAAATCATCGTGGTATTTAGAGTATGCTGATAGCAATAGTAATATAGAGAACTCATACTTTGTTTTAAATGGTTTTCACTTTGCTCAATTAGTAATAAAGATATTTTCACAAGAATTAGAGAGTCATCAAAAATACACAGATGCCTATGCTGCAGGTGTAAATGCCTATAAACTATATAGTCAAAGATTTTTCACAAATTCCAATTGGACATACTATAGGCTGAATAAACAGGTTGTTGAATCAACACACTATGCAGTTTATGATCAATTAATAATGGAAATTTTAGCTCAATATGATAAAGAAAATAGTAGTTTCTTTAAAGCAGATTATTTAAAAAGGGCAGAAAATTTTAAAATCAATTATGGTTTGGAAAAATACAATGATAAGATTCTATTTTCCTCTATAGGCAATCCAAACCCTTACTGGATCGATTTATATACAACTGAATTATTTTTAACATATAAAAGTGGAAAAACTAGATCAATTATGGTCCATGCAAAAGATAAGGATAAAAAAATATCTGAACGAGCTTTTGCTATATTTGATAAAAATATAGATTTAAAATCTATTGAAGTTTTCCAGGTCTATAACAATAGAAAAATTCTCTTGTATACTCAAAATGTTAAAAATATTCCTATAGGCTCAACGGCACTATCTAAAGATAATATTGATATAGCTTCTTATGTTGATAATTTAAAATTTATTCCCTCAAAGAAAAAGTACTGGGATGATTTACTATCTTTAGATAAACAAACACTATTAAAACGATATGCAAATAAAAATTCTAAAGGAATAATAGAATTTACATTTAACGAACCAGTGGATTTATGGAAAAAGAAGTTTTTCTCAATTTTTATAAATACTAAAAATGAGATAAAAAGTATTAAAGTATTGTTATTTGATATTAATGGAAAAACAAGTGAAAGATATTATCTTTCCCAAAGTATTGGCAACAATTTGATATTGTTAACAGCTACAGGTTTTAAAAATCAAAATATTAATCATAATATAAAAAAGATGAGATTCTACCTTTATACAGATAATCACACTTCTGATAATAACCTTACTATTGATTTTTCAGAAATTAACTATTTTGATACATCATCAGAACTCTATGATTTACTACATAAAAATGATATAAACGATAATCCAGTCTTTAGATTTAAAGAAAAAAATAGAAAATAATTAATCGAAGATTGATAGGACGATAATGAAGGCTAAAGTAACGCACCTAACATCAGCACACGATAGATATGATACTCGTATATTCCTCAAAATGTGTAGCTCACTGGCTACACATGTGAAGTATGAAGTAAGTTTAGTTGTTGCTGATGGAAAAGGTGATGAAAGTAAAAATAACGTAAACATTATTGATGTCGGTGCGAAATCTGGTGGACGCTGGTCTCGTATGACTAAAACAGTTAAGCGAGTTTATGAAAAAGCTATAGAGCTTGATGCCGATATTTACCATTTACATGATCCAGAATTGATGCCCGTTGGTTTAAAGCTAAAAAAACGAGGTAAAAAAGTCATTTTTGATGCCCATGAGGATTTACCAAAACAGTTATTGGGCAAACCTTATTTAAATCCACTTGCTAAAATGGTTTTGTCAAAAGCGTTTGAAATATATGAACAGTTTGTTTGCCCTAAGTTTGATGCTGTGATCACGGCGACCCCTGTTATTCGCGATAAGTTTTTAAAAATAAATTTAAATACGCTGGATGTAAATAATTTCCCAATATTAGAGGAGTTAGCAAATACCAGTAATTGGTCACAAAAACAAAATGAAGTGGTTTATGTCGGCAGCATTGCTAAAATTCGTGGCATCGAAGAAGTGGTGCAAGCATTGGCTTATACAAATGAAATCCGTTTGAATTTGGCGGGTAAGTTTAGTGAGAAATCGGTTGAAGAAAACGTTAAAAACGATGCTGCTTGGTCAAAAGTGAATGAGTTAGGTTTTTTAAACCGTCAACAAGTAGGCGATGTGTTGGCTCAATCAAAAGTAGGTCTTGTCACATTTCATGCTGCACCAAACCATATTGATGCTCAACCCAATAAAATGTTTGAATATATGAGTGCAGGCATACCTATTATCACGTCTAACTTCCCGCTTTGGCGTGAGATTGTTGAAGGCAATCAATGTGGTGTGTGTGTTGATCCGCTTAACCCTAAAGCCATTGGGCAGGCAATTCAAAATTTAATTGACCATCCAGAACAAGCAGAACAGATGGGTATAAATGGACGTAAAGCGGTAGAAGAAAAATATAATTGGACTATTGAAGAAAGAAAGTTGCTGGTGTTGTATTCTGGGTTATTTGGATAGTCATATGTTTAAGGGGGGAGGGCAATGAACAAAGCTTTATTTTTAGACGGATTTAAAAGTCGTATTCAAAAACACTTTAATTTGAGAGAAGACTTTGCGTTTGAAGTTTTATGTATTGCGGCTTTTTTGGATCTGACTTTTGATGAGGTGGTGGACAATGTTTCGACTATTATCAATGGTGATGGCCGCCATGATGGTGGTATGGATGGCATTTATTTGGATGAGGATGAACATGAATGCACTTTGCATGTGTTTCAGATTAAGCACAGTTCGCATTTAGGCGATAATGAATTAAGCAAGTTTGTGAATGATTATCGCAATTTATTTGTTATGGATAATGCGGCGAATTTACCACTGAATGCGCCAGTGCAGGCCGCGTTAGAAAAATACAAGTCTGTTGTGTTGTCGGGTAAGGTGGTTGAGACCAAATTGTATTTTGTGTTTAATGGTGAAATCACCGCGCAAAATCTAATATTGCTTGATCGCCATGAAGGTAATACGGATTATCTGAAGATTTATGATTCCAATGCTTTGTATGAGCAGATTGATGATTTATTGATGGCACATAAAAAACGCAAAGAAGTGCGTTTTAGTTTTATGGCAGAAAAGTCAAATATTTCGTTAAAGCAGGATCCGCAGGCTTTGATTTCATTTCAAATTCAAAATATTAAGGCGATTAACTTTCGTTTATCTGCGCTTGAACTGTGTAAGTTGTTGGATAAAGAAAAGTTGACCAATAAACGTATTGATACGGTGTTTAGTGAAAATATTCGCGGTTTTTTGCGTTATAACAAAACCAATAAAAAAATACGTGAAACGCTTGAAAGTGATTACTCTGAGTACTTTCCATTTTTAAATAATGGTATTACGATCATTGCCGAGCAGGTTAAAATTCCACGCGAGATGCAAGCCGGTTTTTATCCGGTAGAAACAAAGAATCCAGTGATTGTAAATGGTCTTCAAACCACGCATGTGATCTACGAAATTTATCAAAATTCTCCAGAAAATTTGGATGGGGTTTATGTACTGATTAGATTGTATGAGACAAATGAACCGGACGTGTTGGAGAAAATAACGGATGCCACCAATACGCAATCGCCCATTAATTTTAGAGATAAAGTAAGCAATAAAGACTTTAATGCTTATGCCAAGGCGCTGTTTGAAATGCACAGTATTGGCTATTTAACCAAGCGCGGTGAGAGTTTTGATGCGCAGTTGAGTTTGCAGATGAGTGAATCGGTGCATAGTGATGTGGTGTTAAAATATTGGTATGCCACATTTAACGAACTACCTGAAGTAGCAAAAAATGCTAAGTCGAAAGTGTTGGAGGCGATTTTTGAAGCCAGTCAAGATGAATCCCATGTTTTATACAGTTTGTTTAATGGAAAAAAAGATTCACTGGTGTATGGACAATTGTTGCAGGCCTATCGTATCTATCGTTTTGTGACGCAGCAACGTAATGCTGTTGAGAAATCGAAGGTTGACGATTCGGTGTTTTACGCCGATGAGTTGATTGCTTATGGATTACATAAAGCGAGTGCTAAACCAGAGGCTTTTAAGGAAGCCTATGAAGATGCATATCAAGCGATTGTCGGTATAGTGACCGAAGAAAAGCAAACTCTTGGGGAAAAAGGCATCAGTTACAGTCACAATGCGTATTTCAAATCCGCTAAGTCTCGTTACGACTTAAATAACAAGATGGGCTTTGTCGAGAAAGATTTAATGAGAGTTAATATTAATTTATGAAAATTGTAACCATTTTAGGGGCTAGGCCTCAATTCATCAAAGCAGGTTCAGTCAGCCGAGAAATTCTTCGTCAAAAAAAACTAGGCGTAGACTTAGAGGAAATAATTGTGCATACAGGGCAACATTATGATGCCAATATGAGTGATGTTTTTTTTGAGGAAATGCAAATCCCTAAGCCGAATTATTTTTTAGGGATTGGTGGTAAAAGTCACGGGGCTATGACTGGCCAGATGATTGAAAAAATAGAAGAGGTATTGATCAAAGAGAAACCTGATTGGTTAATGGTTTATGGCGATACAAACTCTACTTTGGCAGGCGCAATTGCCGCGTCTAAATTACATATAAAAATTGCACATGTAGAGGCAGGGTTGCGTAGTTTTAATATGCGTATGCCTGAAGAGGTGAATCGTATATTGACTGATCGCGTGAGTTCTTTACTTTTTTGCCCTACACAAACAGCAGTAGACAATCTTAATCAAGAAGCCATTGGGAGTTGGGGGACGGATGCTAAAGTGATATTGTCAGGTGATGTCATGCAAGATGGTGCGATGTTTTATCGTGACTTAGCAGTGCAACCGGAAAATGTGCCATTATTAAATGATTTTGTCTTATGCACGATTCATCGTGCGGAAAATACCGATGATACTGGTCGATTAACCAATATTATTACCGCTCTAAATGAAATTGCGGAACAGAAGCGCGTTATTTTACCGCTACATCCACGAACAAAGAAAATTTTAGAACAGGGTAATTACGATATTTCAAACCTGACGATTATTGAACCTGTAGGTTATTTGAATATGGTTTGGCTAATTGATCACTGTGGTGTAGTCATGACGGACAGCGGTGGTTTACAAAAAGAGGCTTTTTTCTTCTCCAAGCCTTGTATTACTTTACGCGATGAAACCGAGTGGGTGGAATTAGTTGAAAATGGTGTCAATGTGTTGGTGGGAGCGGATAAAGCTAAGATTCTTGATGTTTATAAAAACAAGTCAACATTCAGCAGTGCAAATACAAGCTTAGATTTATACGGTGGTGGCCATGCCAGTGAACGCATTGTGATTGAGTTATTAAATGGCGAGTAAAACACAAAAAATCATCTGGATTATTAACCAATACGCCAGTACGCCGGAAACAGGGATGGGGGGAAGGCACTATTATTTAGCGAAAGAATTGGCGAAGCAAGGGCATAAGGTTTATTTGATTGGCGCAAGTTTTAATCACTTGTTAAGAAAACCACCTAAACTTGATAATGCATTCAAAATTGAAGAGATTGAGGGTTTTCAGTTTGTGTGGGTGAAAGTGCCAAGCTATAAAGAGGCGCATTCTAAAAAACGAGTTTTCAATTGGTTTAAATTCGCTTGGCAATTGTTGAAACTTCCTAAAGTAATTGCAGATAAGCCTGATGTGATTTTATACAGTTCACCATCGATAATCCCATACCTTGGCGCTGAGAGATTGGCATCAAAGTTTTCTTGTAAATTAGTGTGGGATATTAGAGATCTTTGGCCATTGACACTGGCAGACCTAG
>ENA-ORXI01003364-ORXI01003364.1-sediment-metagenome-genome-assembly--contig:-NODE-3364-length-10814-cov-4.275682_pt1 | contig 10814 bp, 11 predicted proteins | sample MGYA00237861_ERZ511468 | MGnify/ENA primary metagenome ERZ511468 (study PRJEB26299, sample SAMN06266213) | sediment metagenome | isolation source: Hudson Canyon methane seep mesocosm | place...
AAGAAGCCTTAGAAACATTTTCACTACCGACGGAAGCTGCGCCTACTTCGACTGAATAATCTCAGCTAACAACTGCTTGACCTGATCCATACCATCAACAAGTGTTTTCTCAATCTGAGACATTGAGATAACACCTTCCGTAAGTCCTGCTGCCCAATTCACCATCACCGCGCAGGTCGCATAATTGATATTAAGCTCTCTAGCAAGATAAGCCTCCGGCATCCCGGTCATCCCTACCATTGCACAACCATCCTGAGCCATTCGCTTAATTTCTGCAGCGGTTTCTAAACGAGGACCTTGTGTTGCACCATAGGTTCCACTATCTACAATTGAAAGCTTCAACTTGTCCCCAGCTTGCAATAACACCTTCCGAAGTGATTCATCATAAGGGTAACTAAAATCAATATGTTTATCCGGGCTAAAATCATCACTAAAAAAGCTCTGTTCACGGCCATAGGTATAATCAATAATTTGATCTGGTACTGCCAACACGCCAGGCGCAAGATCTGAACGAATACCCCCTACTGCTGCCACAGCAACAATCTTTTTAACACCCGCTTGGTGTAGCGCCCAGATATTAGCTCGGTAATTAATTCGATGTGGGGGGACTGTATGTCCTGCACCATGTCTCGGTAAAAATATGACTGATTCACCGTGGAATGTACCTATTAATAACTCACTTGAAGGCTGCCCAAAAGGTGTTGTCACGGTTCGCTTTTCAGTAATGTCCAGCCCCTCTAATGTGGTAAGCCCTGTTCCACCAATAATCGCTAACTCTGTCATTTTAACTCCCTTTAACCGCATAAATACCTGGAGCATTACGCCAATAACCTTGATAATCCATACCAAAACCAAACACATAACGATCAGGCACTGTTAAACCTATAAATTCAGGCTGTTCTGCCACTTTATTATCATGCAGTTTTTCTATCAAAGTAACGCAGCTAACGGAGGCTACTTCTTGCTGTAAACAATATTCTCTCAGAGCGTGTACGGTAACACCTTCATCAAAAATATCTTCCAGTAGAATGACATGTCTATCTTTTAATGTTGTGACTGGTTTATGTAACCAATTTAGGTCTCCACCGACCAATTTGTCTCCATAACGTGTCACATGAATATAATCTAGTTCTAACGGAAAAGGCAGCTTAGGTAATAAATGTCCCGTTGTAATTACCGAACCATTCATTACGCATAATATAAGCGGGTTACTATCAACATATTGCTTGTTTAACTCTATCGCCAACCGTTCTAAAGCTTCATCAATTTCCTGTAATGAATACAACTGTTCCGCTGTATCAAAAACCTGTTGCATTTGTTTCATTAGAAAATTCCGTCGATGATGTTTAATCCGCTATTATAATGGCACTTTTGCTTATGGAGCCAAATAATGCGCCGCCTATGGCCACTTTTATTTTTTGTGATTATCTTTTTTTTAGCAATAGTAGGAATAAATACTAAGCCGATAACACTAGCGCCTAACTCACAATCACCAATACGGATCATTAGTCTGGCTCCCAGTATTACTGAAACCCTTTTTGCATTAGGTGCTGGCGATAGCGTTATTGCCGTCACAGATTACTGTGACTACCCCACTGAAACTGAAAGCTTAGCTAAAATAGGTGGCTTTATTAATCCTAATTTAGAAGCCATTGCTGCCTTACAAGCAGATTTGATTATCTTACTCTCTAATCAATCCCAACTTATTAAACAATTAAAACAGCTTAATATTCCTACCTTAGCGGTGAACAACACGCGCTTATTAGATATACAACAAGCAATAAATACAATAGGAAAAGTGACACATAGAGAAGCGAAAGCAAAACAATTAATTGCTGAGTTTGATCAACAAATAGCCGATATCCAAACCAAAGTAACAGACAAGAAAATTCCTAAAGTGATGATTACCATGGGCCACAGTATTGGTAATGAAGATATTAAGACAATATTCATTGCAGGCCAACAAGATTTTTATAACGATCTCATCACATTAGCTGGAGGAGAAAATGTCTACCAAGGTACAAATCTAAAAGTACCGTCACTCTCTATTGAAGGCATAATGCAACTTAATCCAGAAGTCATTATTGATATTTTTCCGGAAGCAGATGATCATAAAACCGACCTCAATCAAGCTCAACAACGCTGGAAAAACCTCACTTATGTTGATGCTGTTAAGAACAATCGTGTTCATATTATTGAGCAAGATTACGCTACAATTCCTGGTCCACGACTTATTTTATTACTCAAGGAAATGGCACAATTGATTCATCCCGATATTGATTGGAAATCATGACAATACAACTTAATGTTAGCGATTTGACCTTAAAAATAGCTAATAAAACACTTTTATCAAATATTAGCTTTGATCTTTTAAAAGGTGATTACCTCTGTATTCTCGGCCCTAATGGGGCCGGTAAAAGTAGCCTATTAAAAATACTTATGGGGATAACACCTGCAAGTTCAGGTGAAGTAATCATCCATCAACAGTCTTTGTCACAACTGTCCCAAAAACAACGTGCCCGCCAACTTAGTTATGTTCCTCAAGCCCACCAGGGTTTATTACACTTTAAAGTAGAAGAATTTATAAAAATGGGCCGTTATGCACATCATTCTGTTCTATCTGAATGGAATACAAATGATCGTCTCGCGGTTGAACGTGCCATCACCATCACTCAAACAGAAGGCTTTTTAAAACGTCAGATGAATACACTCAGTGGCGGTGAAGCCCAACGTGTCATGATCGCAGCCGCTCTATGTCAACAAACGCCTATACTTCTCTTAGATGAACCCACCAGCTTTCTAGATCCTCGTCATCAAGTTGAAGTGCATCAGCTAATCATGCAATTGAACCAACAGCATGGTATTAGTATCATTGAAGTAAGTCATGACTTGAATCACGCCGCACAACATAGTCAACATATTCTGGCACTAAAACAAGGTAAAAAACTTTGGTATGGCCCATCCGCTGACCTACTAGAAACTGATCGTTTATCTGCACTTTATGAACAACAGTTTGTATTTACTTCTCACCCTCAAACGGGCGCTAAAGTAGCGCTTCCGAGTGAAGTTCTATGAAACCGACAACTATAATTATTCTCCTGATACTAGCGACTCTGATCACCTTAGGCTTTAGTTCTTATTTAGGTAGCTCAACAATAACTAACCCTGATATTCAACAGCATATATTGACTCAGATCCGCATTCCTAGAATCTTGTTTGCCTTTCTTGCCGGCTCAGGACTCGCGCTATGTGGAATGGTATTTCAAGCCATGTTTCATAATCCACTCGCCACCCCCTTTACGCTTGGAGTTGCTAGTGGCGCTTCATTAGGTGCCGCCCTATATGTTTACCTCGGATTTAATATAAGCTTACTGGGAATTGACGGCGGCACCTTTGCCGCATTTCTCGGAGCACTGTTAGCCATTACTTTTGTTTATAGCATCAGTCGTCTCCAACGCGGATTTTCACCTGAAACATTACTCCTTACAGGGGTAGCAATCAGCTTCTTTTTCTCTAGCTTAATATTATTTACTCAATATTTAAGCAACCTCACAGATTCATTCCAGATAATACGATGGTTAATGGGTAGCCTAACAACGGTCGGCTATCAAGACATATTACAGTTACTACCTTTTGTTACCCTCTGTGCAGCCACCATTATTTGGCTAAGCCGAGAACTCAATTTGTTAATGGCAGGCGATGATATTGCACTCAGCCGTGGTGTTTCCGTTCATTCCGTTCGTTATCTACTCTTTTTTGTGACATCACTCTGTGTCGGCGCCATTGTTGCTTTATGTGGCCCCATTGGTTTTGTTGGCATGATGGTTCCCCATATTTGCAGATTATTGATAGGCAGTGATCATCGTTGGTTAATTCCTGCCACGCTCCTCTTTGGTGGCACATTTCTTATTATCTGTGACACGATAGCTAGGTTAGTTATTGCCCCAGCAGAAATACCCGTTGGCGTTATTACTACCTTACTGGGTGGTCCCTTTTTTCTTTGGTTATTAATAAAATCTAGAAATAACGAGACTTGACCCCGACATATGTAGGTGTGATGATGTCTACATCAAGGTCTAATAAGGATTATGAGTACAGTGAATAGCTGTAAAACGAGTATTTTTATATTTTTGCTCATCAGTAATGCCTGCATTTCTAGTTTTGCGATGACACATGAAAAAAATCAGCTTTCTACTTCTGATTTTTCATCTCCGCTTTACCCCAAAAAAATACAGTTTCAATGGCTTGAACAGCAACAAATAACTAATCACGCTTATGATGCATTAGATTTTATTGCAGCATCACGTCAACATGGACTTTCCCCCAATAAATATCATTACTCAGAGTTAAACAATTTAGATCCAACTCTAGATCTACAGACAGCACAACGCTTTGAGAAACTACTTACCGAAGGCCTTTTAACATTAATAAACGATATGACAACCGGACAATTCAAAGCAAAGGATGCTGATCCTGATTGGTTTATACCCCAAAAAAAATTCAATGCGACAGCTTTCCTACAACAAGCCTTATTAAAAAAGTACTTTAAAACTGAACTTAATAGTCTGCTTCCGGATACCACTAAATACCGCGCATTAATCCAAGAGTTAGCACGTTATCAAAGTTATAGAGATAGAGGTGCATGGACAACAATCCCCTCCATGCCTCTCATGCATTCAGGAAAAAGACATCCAAGTATTGCTGCTGTCCGCACGAGGTTATCATTCGAGTACCCAGAATTAACATTATCATCCCCAAAAAACACGACACTTTACGATCCTATACTTGAACAAGCTGTTCGGCTATTCCAAAAGAAATACGGCTTAAAAGTTGATGGCGTTATTGGGACTAACACTCGAAATGAAATGAATATTTCAGCTAAAGAAAGAGTGCAACAAATCCAAGTCACACTAGAACGACACCGTTGGATGCCAAGTAACTTAGGCCAGCGTTATTTAATCATTAATTTAGCCAATTACACCTTATCAGCAATCGAAGATGGCGATGAAAAACTGGATATGCGCGTCATTGTTGGGCGTAAAAGCAGGCCCACTCCCAGCTTTACTGCCGATATGAACCATTTAGTTTTTAATCCTTTTTGGAATGTGCCTAGAAAATTGGCCAAACTTGATTTACTACCAAAACAACAAGCAGATTTAAATTATTTTTATACTCATGATATTCGTGTTTTTACTCATAATCAGGGTGAAAAAATAGAGCATGATGCCTATTCCATCGACTGGCAATCAGTATCACCTCGTCATTTTCCTTATACCTTTAGGCAAGATCCAGGCGAACACAACGCACTTGGAAAATTAAAATTCATGTTCAAAAATCAATGGGGGATCTATCTTCATGATACTTCTCACCGAGAATTATTTACAGAAACAAAACGTTCCTTAAGTTCAGGTTGTATTCGTGTTGAAGACCCCATCGCTTTGGCCAATTTTAGTTTGGACAATAACCCTAAAACATCCGTAATCGACATAATTGAAAGTAAAAAAAATACAGGATTGAAACTTAAGAAAAAATTACCGATTTATGCCGTTTACTTCACAGTATCCGTCGATAAAAATGAAGTAATATTCTCTCCTGATATATACCAACGTGATAGACGTATAGCGGAATTATTGTAATTCAGTTCAAAAGTTGTTTATACTTAATAAGTTATGTCTACCATTACCGAAATAATTTAGGGTGAATGCATAGAGTGTTTAAATTAAAACAGCAACACAAACGTGATTTAGAAATCCAAACGTCTAGACGTCGTTTTTTACAAGTTGGCTTAGGTGCTACAGCAAGTCTTGCTATGCCCAGTGCTTTTGCCAATATACTCTCGCAACCAGAACGAAAATTATCATTGATCAACCTGCACACAGGAGAAAGCCTCAATTCAACCTATTGGGCTGAAGGTCAATATCAGCACAGTGAATTAAACGCCATTAGCCGTGTATTACGTGACCACCGTACAGGGGATACACATGCGATGGATAATGATTTAATCGATTTATTAAACATTCTTCATCATAAAATGGATGGGAAACAGCCCTTTCATATTATCTCCGGCTACCGTTCTCCTAAAACAAATGCTGCGTTAAGCAAAAACAGTTCCGGTGTCGCCAAGAAAAGCTTCCACATGCAAGGTAAGGCCATTGATATACGTTTACCAGGCCGAAAGCTGTCAGCATTACGCCACGCAGCCATTGACCTTCATATCGGTGGTGTTGGCTATTATCCAAAATCAGATTTCATTCATGTTGATACAGGCCGAGTTCGTCAGTGGGGATAACATCCTAAGATAAGCTCCATCAGCGCCCGCTCCATCATAGATTCAAATTCCCAAGGAAAAATAATGTCCAAGATCGTCGTGTGCGCTATGTATAAGTTTGTCACGCTAGATAATTATCAAGCACTCAAAGCACCGTTACTCGATTTCATGCAATCACATGATATTCGTGGCACATTATTGCTTGCCAATGAAGGTATAAATGGCACCGTAGCCGGCTCGCGTGAGAATATTGATGCCTTATTAGCTTATTTACGTAGCGATCTGCGTCTTGCAGAAATCAGCTACAAAGAATCCTTCACCGAAACGATGCCATTTTTGCGCACTCGCGTAAAACTGAAAAAAGAAATTGTCACCATGGGTGTAGAAGGCATTGACCCTAAACATGTCGTAGGCACTTATGTGAAACCCAAAGACTGGAATGCATTAATTAGCGATCCAGAAGTACTACTGATTGATACTCGTAACGATTATGAAGTTCAAGTTGGGACATTTAAAAATGCGATTAATCCAGAAACAGAAAGCTTTCGTGAATTTCCTGATTATGTGAAACAGCACTTTGATCCTGCTAAACATAAGAAAGTGGCCATGTATTGCACCGGTGGCATACGCTGTGAAAAATCGACAGCTTATATGAAAGAGCAAGGCTTTGAAGATGTGTATCATCTTGAAGGCGGCATTCTGAAATACCTTGAAGATGTACCTGCTGAAGACACATTATGGGAAGGTGAATGTTATGTTTTTGATGAACGAATTACCGTGAACCATCAATTAGAAAAAGGCATTTACGATCAATGTAATGCTTGTCGTTTACCGATTACTGAACAAGACAAGCTTAGTAAGCATTATCAGCATGGTGTCAGCTGTCCACATTGTTTTGATAAAACCAGCGCAGAACAAAAAGAACGCTTTAAAGAACGCGAAAAACAAATGCAATTAGCCGAACAACGCGGTGAAGCACATATCGGTGCTGATTCAGCAAAAACAATCGCAACTCACCGTGCAGAGAAACAACAATTAAAAGAAAATCAGCGGCAGGCTTCACGCCAAAAACAACACCGTTAATATGTGGGTACGCTTTTTCTTCCTCTCGCTATGTTTATGTTTTTATACCATGGTACATGCGACTCCCCACAAGGCGGCTATTGCTAGCGCACATCCATTAGCAACTCAAGCTGGTTTTGACGTTTTAAATCAAGGGGGGAATGCCTTTGATGCGGCCGTAGCGATAACAGCGGCACTAGCAGTGGTAGAGCCTACAGGTTCAGGATTGGGTGGAGGCGGTTTTTGGTTATTACACCGTAGTAGTGATCAATTTCAGGTCATGATTGATGGTCGTGAAAAAGCACCGAGTGCAGCGCATCGTGATATGTATATTGATGATACTGGCAAGGTGAATACGATGCGATCTCTTGATGGTCCATTAGCTGCCGCGATCCCTGGTGTACCTGCCGCAATTGATCACATCAATAACACCTATGGAAAGTTATCATTGGCACAAAATCTTGCACCTGCTATTCATTATGCACAGCAAGGGTTTACTGTTTCTAAACAGTATCAAACGTTAGCTCAGTTTCGTCTCAATGCGCTCAACAATTCCCCTGAAGCTAAAAAAATACTGCTTAACAACGGCCGCATTCCTGCTATTGGTACTCAGATCATTCAAACTGACTTAGCAAATACATTAGAACTGCTTGCCTCATCAGGTCGTAATGGTTTCTACCAAGGTAAAATAGCCACAAAACTTGTTACAGATGTACAAAATTCAGGTGGGATATGGACTTTGGATGATTTAAAAAACTATCAGGTAGTAGAGCGAAAGCCCATCGTTGGAAAGTACAAAGGCTATACGATTACATCTGCAAGCTTACCCTCTTCAGGTGGCATCACCTTAATCTCCATGCTTAATCAATTAGAATCGCTTTCACTAAATGACAATGATGCTCATCAAAGAAGGCATCTGATAACTGAAACAATGCGCCGTGCTTATCGAGATCGAAATCAATGGTTAGGTGATAGTGATTTTGTGACAGTACCAACCGACAAGCTCTTGTCCAAGTCTTATGCGCACCAACTTGCTGGCAGCATCAATCCTCAAAGTGCTAGCCCCAATACTAGGTCTGATATGACTCCTCACACAAAAGGTGAAGATACCACGCACTTTTCAGTTATTGATCAAGATGGTAACCGTGTTTCTGCCACATTGAGTATCAACTATCCCTTTGGTTCAGGGTTTATTGCTAAAGGAACGGGCGTATTACTTAATGATGAAATGGATGACTTCTCAAGCCAAATAGGCACAGCCAATGCCTATGGCTTAGTGGGAAGTAATGCTAATGCAATTGAAGCAAATAAACGTCCTTTATCAAGCATGACACCCACCTTTATTGAAAATAATGAGCAATTGATGATCATTGGTACGCCTGGAGGCAGTCGTATTATCAGTATGGTCTTACTCGGGATTTTAGATTTTATTGATGGCTATGATGCCAAACAGATTGTTTCTCGACCTCGCTTCCATCACCAACATTTACCGAATCATATTCAACTTGAATCTATTGGATTTAGGCAGGCTGATGTGGAACAGCTAAAACAACGTGGTCATGCAATTAAAAAACTTAATCGCCAATATGGCAATATGCAAGTCATTATTAAAAACAAACATTCACAACAACTTTCTGCCGCCAGCGATCCGCGAGGAGAAGGCGAAAGTTTGGTAAAATAAATTTGGCATTAATCAGGCAATTTACCCTGTCGTGCTTGAGATAGGGATGTAGTTGACATAACAAATAGTGCCAACACCATCAATACAATAGGTACTGCGGCAATACGGCTAAATACCACCAGCATAATTGAAAACATATTAGGATCAACTTGCAATGAAGCAAACAGTAATCCTAAAAGCATAATGACGGATGAAATAGCATAGCTGATTAATAATAGACGGCAACGTTTCCATGCCAATAGCCAATGACTATGAACCAGTTCAACATCATTTTTTTGCAGTGATTTTCTAAATGCTAAAAAGATCATTGCCACAGAACCAATTAATGATATGGTGAGAAACACGCTGATATAACCACTACTTAGCGCCAGAGCAGGTAGCAATAAATGAAAAATAGACAAATTCATCATCACTATTTCATGAGCAGAGCCCGCTTTCGCCTCTTCACTTTTCATATTTTAACCTTAGCAATAACAATATTAGCGTTTAATGATGCACCTTATTGACAGTCATTGCCACCTCGATTTTGAACAATTTGAAAATGATCGAGAAATCATACTCACACAGTGCCAGCAACTCGGTGTTAAAGATATTATTGTGCCCGCTGTAATAGCTCGTGACTGGGGAAAATTACTTAGTCTATGTGCGCAATCAAAAATGCTTCACCCTGCATTAGGTTTACACCCTCTCTTTATGTCTGAACATAAAGCACAGCACCTTGAACAACTTAGAAAACAGATAGCGATGTGTCAGATTTTAGCTATCGGTGAAATTGGTTTAGATTTTTACCTGCCAGATCATGATAAAGAAGCTCAAATATCTTTATTGTTACAACAATTAGAAATTGCCCAGCATTTTGAGTTACCCATACTTTTACACGTTAGAAAAGCACATGACCAAACAATCCATCTTCTCAAAGACGTTCCTGTCATAGGCGGTATTGTCCATGCATTCAATGGCAGCTTGCAACAAGCAGGACAGTATCAAGACTTAGGTTTTGTATTTGGTGTTGGCGGTACTGTCACTCATCCACGAGCAACGCGTTTACGGCACTTAATCTCTAAGCTACCTCAATCCAGCCTCGTATTAGAAACAGATGCACCTGATATGCCACTTGCGAATAGACAAGGTCAAAGAAATACACCAGAAAACATTCCTCTTATCATGGCTGCATTAGCAGAGCTTCGTAATGAAAGTTGTGATGAAGTAGCTGCATTTACCACGGAAAACTGCAAACGCGTACTGAATTTTTAACGGCTTAAGATAAAAACACTTTTCTCGTTGATAACTCAAAATATTTTCACCCTGAGCCATAAGTCTGAATCAATGAAATGCTTTAGGCTCATTTTTCTGCCCGCCATGTTAAAATTCTGCCACATACCTTAACTTAGTGATCCCCATGTTACGACTGAACGAAATTAAATTACCGTTAGATCATTCTGAAGATGATTTCACCACCGCTATCATCGATAAACTTGATATTAGTGCCGAGGAATTGAATAGTTTCACTGTGCATAAGCGCAGTTTTGATGCACGAAAAAAAGCCAGTATATTACTGATTTACCAACTCGATGTGGTGTTAAGCGAAGTCGCTGAACAACGTGTTTTAGAGAAGTTTGCTAAACAGTCCTCTGTTCGACCTAGCCCTGATATGAATTATCACTTTGTTGCCCAAGCCCCTGCTGACTTCCCCAACAAAGACCAGTCCCGCCCAATTATTATTGGTTTTGGACCTTGCGGTATTTTAGCCGCATTAGTATTAGCACAAATGGGGTTAAAACCGATTGTATTAGAGCGTGGTCA
>ENA-ORXI01003366-ORXI01003366.1-sediment-metagenome-genome-assembly--contig:-NODE-3366-length-10813-cov-3.013506_pt1 | contig 10813 bp, 8 predicted proteins | sample MGYA00237861_ERZ511468 | MGnify/ENA primary metagenome ERZ511468 (study PRJEB26299, sample SAMN06266213) | sediment metagenome | isolation source: Hudson Canyon methane seep mesocosm | place: USA:Hudson...
TGATCAACAACAAGAGGAATATCCGCAGCCATTGTCTCACGAACAGCTTTTCCATTATCAAGTGTTTCTGCAATTGCAAGTCGCTCTAAGTTGGCTTCAATAGCATCAGCAACTTTGTTTAACATCGTACTTCGCTCAACTGCATTTGTCTTTTTAAATGATTCAAATGCTTTGTTGGCTGCACATACAGCTAACTCAATGTCTTCTGCTGTTGATTTTGGAACTCTTGTTAAAAGTTGTCCATCTACAGGTGAAATATTATCAGAATACTTTCCTTGTGTTGGTGCAATCCACTTTCCACCAATAAAGTTCTCATATTGAGCTTTAAATTCTGGTCTTTCTAATGGTAATACTTTTTCTTGTGTTGACATTTTCTTTCCTTTAAAAAATTTATACTGAAATCTTAACGCAAATTTATAGCCCAAATATAGCCCAAATATAGCATCAATATAGCGAAGCCAAAACCTCCCCAAATCTAGGTATAAACGTTCATCTGTGAATTATAAAATTCGCTAGATTTTAGAAAAAACTAAAATACTTATGCTACAATTGTTCATGCAAACTTACAACTACAGCTTAGAAAACACAGATATAAACCAAATAATCAACTTTAAAAAATTTGAAAATGAAGAAAATATTTTAGTCCAAATATTTTGTGGTCAAGGTAAAGAGATATTAAAAAAATCTATTGATACCCTCTTAGAAAATTTGCCTCAAGCCATATGTATAGGAACAACCACCGATGGCGAAATAATCAACCAAAAAGCCTCCACTTTTAGTACCGTCATCTCTTTATCTACTTTTGAAAACACCACTGTAAAAACAACTTATGTACAAGGCAATGACTCTTATAACAACGGTATAAACATCGCAAAAGAGCTCATCACTTCTAAAACAAAACTTCTTATTTTATTTACAGATGGAAGCACCACCAATGGAGAAGAGTTTTTAAAAGGTATTGAGTCTTTTGATAACAAAGTCATGATATGCGGAGGAATGGCAGGAGATAATGCAAACTTCACACAAACATACATTGCCTCAGGCAACAAGATTTTCAATGATGGGGCAGTTGCAGTTGCACTTGACTCAAAAATACTAAAAATTCATAATGATTACAGTTTTAACTGGTCTCCAATAGGGGTTGAGCATACCATTGATGAAATTCAAGACAATCGAGTTATAAAAATATCGGGGATGAGACCTCTTGATTTTTACGAAAAGTATCTGGGGGAGTATGTCGCAAAATCCCTTCCCGCAACAGGAATAGAGTTTCCTCTCATCGTGGAGAGAAACGGCATACAAATGGCAAGAGCAGTCATTGCAAAACATAATGATGGAACACTCAGTTTTGCAGGAAACCTCACACAAGGGGACAGGGTCAAACTGGGTTTTGGGAATGTTGAAATGATTATGAACAATACTTTTAAGTATATTTTCAAAACCTGTAACAAAAAAAATACCGAATCGTTTTTTATCTATTCATGTATGGCAAGACGCCGATACATGCCAGATATTATCAACTTAGAGATAGAACCTTTTGCAAAAATATCAACAACGACTGGTTTTTTTACCTATGGAGAATTTTTCCATAACAAAGGGCACAATGAACTGCTCAATCAAACCTTAACAGTTGTAGCCTTAAGCGAATCCAGCAATAATACAACAGTAACCAATAACCATACCAATATAAAACAGACGAATACAATGAGTGATCACTCTCGTAGCATCCAAGCCCTCACACACTTAATACAAAAGTCCTCGATTGATTACAAGAAACAGTCACATAAATTGGAGGTTGAAAAAATATATTCACAAAATTTAATGACTGCACAAAAAAACTTTCTGAAACATGCCGTTCATGAAACCAATACCCCTCTTTCAGTTATCATGAGTAACATTGAACTGTTTGAAATGGAACATGGCAAAAACAAATATTTATCCAACATAGAAGCTGCCATGAAAAATATTTTCAGTATTTATGATGATTTGAGTTATCTGGTACGAAAAGATCAACTGGTCTATAGGATACAAAATATTGATTTGGTCGATTTCATCCGATGCCGAATAGAGTTTTTTACTCAAAATGCCTTTTTGGCAAAATCAAAATTTGTATTTAAAAGTGATACACCCCATATGATGGTCAGTTTCAATGAAACAAAACTCCAAAGAATCATAGACAACAATTTGACTAATGCCATCAAATATACGTTGGAAAATCAGGATATTTTTATCACTCTTAAAAAAGTACCCCGAAAATACAAATTCATTATTTCCAGTCATTCAAGTGTGATTCAGTATCCCCAAAAAATATTTGAAGAGTATTACCGAGAAGAAAAAAGTCAGGAAGGGTTTGGATTGGGTCTGAATCTGGTCAAAAGAATTTGCGATGAAGAAGAAGTCAACATCCAGCTGGAATCCAATGAGCACTTCACCACATTTACCTACACATTTAAAGAAATAGAATACAAAAGAAAAACGAAGGAGAACCCATGAAGATATTGTTACTTGAAGATGATTTACTCTTAAATGAAGCCATTACTCAATATTTGACCACCACAGGACATGCTGTGTTTGCTGCAAGAGACGGATTCAAAGCGTTGAAAATATTAAATGAAGAAAAATTTGACCTGCTTGTATTGGATATCAATGTCCCAGGGATTGACGGGTTGAGCCTTTTAGAAAAAATGCATGATCAGAAAAGAATGATTCCTACTATTTATATCTCTGCACTCATTGACATAGAAGATATTTCAAAAGCATTTGATTTGGGTTGTTATGATTATTTGAAAAAACCTTTTCATTTAAAAGAGTTAAATTTACGAATCAATAAAATCATGAAAACAGGTATCGTACCCACTCAGCATAAACGTTTATCCAAATACTACAGCTTTGATGAAGAGACGTTAACCCTGTATTTTAACAATGAACCCCATATCCTCTCAAACAGACAACTTAAAATCATCGAAGTGCTTGCAAAAAATAGAAGTCTGGTTGTCAATTATGATATGTTCAGAATTTATGCGTACAATGATGAAGATATAGATAACGCAACCATACGAGCAGAAGTCAACCGAGTCAAAAAAGAACTCAAAGAGGACTTTATCATAAATATTCGATCAAATGGTTACATGATAAAAAGGCCTGATTAGTATAAAAAGGACCAATTAGACTCATCACTGAAACTTATCATAAATATAACTTTATTTTTTGATTTATGCTAAAGAATTTTTTGATACAATTCCATAACTAAAACCAGATTTCATCTCATAAAAGGCTAACAATGAAATTAATCATCAATGGAGAAGATAAAGATTTTTCTGAAGAATTCTCACTACAAGAAATCATTACCAACTTACAAGTAGAAGACAAAGTTATGGCAGCTGCTGTTAACATGGAAGTAATTAAAAAAGACCAATGGAGCAGTTTTGTTCCAAGTGACAACGATAAAATAGAGCTCCTACAGTTTGTAGGAGGAGGTTGATAAATGATTGCAGATATTAACTCTGTGTGTACGTATTGTGGTGTAGGATGTGATATTACAGCGCAAGTAAAAGACAATAAGATACTTAAAATATATGCTCAAAATGATGGGTATGTAAGTCAAGGAAAACTTTGTATCAAAGGGCAACAAGGATATCACTTTGTTGACTCACCCAATCGTATCAGAAATACGCGGGTAAAAAAAACATTTATTGAAAAAAATCTCTCTGACTTACCAAGAGAACTCAAAGCCAGAGCAAAAACCCTTAAACATTTCAACGACGAATATTTTGAAGCTCCATATGAATTCACAACTTCATTGGCAGCTTGGAAACTATCACAAATCAAAGAGAAATATGGACGACACAGCTTTTGTGGAATGGGAGGAGCACGAACTTCATGTGAAAGCTCATACATGTTCCAAAAATTTGTTCGTGAAGCCATGGACTCTCCACATGTAGATAACTGTGCTCGAGTATGTCACTCTCCTTCACTCAAAGGAATGAAAACACTCATTGGAGAAGGAGCTGCGACAAACCCATTTGATGATGTGTATAAAACTGAAAATATTATCGTCATGGGTTCTAATACCACTGAAGCCCACCCTATTGTTTCCAACAGAATCATTAAAGCAGCACGTGCTAAAACTGCCTCTTTAACGGTTATTGATGTCAGACGTATTCAGCTTGGAAAATATGGAGAAGAGTTAGTTATCCCATATGAAGCCAATCTTTTGGTTCTGAATATGATGGCCTATGTCATTTTAAATGAAAAACTGTACAACAATGAGTTTATAGATGCACGTTGTAAAGGTTTTGAAGAGTATAAACAATCTATCTTGGATGATGAGTATGCCAACCCTGAGTATATGAAAAAAATCAAAGGGTATGAAACTTTAGCAGAACAAATTCCAAAAATTGCACGTCAATATGCTTCAAAAAAATCGATGTTTTTCTGGGGACTTGGTATCACTGAACACTTGGATGGTTCGTATGCAGTAATGGCCATCACACACTTAGCCATGCTGACAGGGAATATTGGAAAAACAGGAACGGGGCTTATGCCTCTTCGTGGTCAAAATAATGTACAAGGGGCATGCGATACGGGTTGTTTACCCTACTTTGACCCTGATTACCAAACACCTAAAGAAATCGGTCTCATGACGCCACAATTGATTGAAGAGATGATTGAAGGTCGGGTAAAAGCGATGTACGTAATGGGTGAAGATATCACTCATATCCATCCAAACCTCAACAAAGTTGTCAAAGGTGTCAATAACCTAGAACTTATTATCTCAAATGAACTGTTTGTAAATGACATCACGAGTCGAGCAGATATCATCTTTGGTGTAAAATCAGCATATGAAAAAACAGGCGTATACGTAAACGCAATGAGACGACTTCACCTCTCTCAACCACTGGTTGATGCCGATATGCCAGATGACTGGGAAGTATTACGAGACATTGAAAATAAAATCAACGGTGAATTTGAATACGAAACATCTGAGGATGTTTGGAATGAAACCAAAGAAAAAGTAAAAACACGGTTTTTTGGAGCAACGTATCATAAACTCTCAAAAAATAGAAACAGAGGAATGCAGTGGCCTATCCAAAAAGAGGATACGCCAGTACTGCATCTTGATAAATTCAGAACTGAAGATGGGAAGGGATCATTCCAATACCACCAATATAAATTAAGAGAACAAATTGAAAAATTGGTTAAAAATATCAAAACACCTGATGATGAGTTCTACTTAACAACAGGAAGAACCATCGTACACTACAACAATGCAGCGCAAACAGTAGAGTGTGAGCCACTTAACTCGCGATACAGTGCAGATGTTGTTTTGGCATGTATTGATGACAAAGAGAAAATAGGAAGTGATAAAATCATTATGAGAAGTGACTACGGTGAAACGACCCAATTGAAAGTAAGATTTGTAAAAACAATCAAACCAGGCACTCTGTTCAGTACCTTTCATCATGCCAAATCACATATCAACTACCTCTTTGGGGATGAAGCGGATGAACTTATCATGACAGCCAGATTCAAATCTGTAAAAGTCAACGTTGAGCCGGTCTAAAGGAAATATAGCCGAAGATAAAGCCTGCGAGTTCTTAAACTCGCAAGGCTTTAAAATAGTAGAACAAAACTTCTACGCCAAAAAACTGGGCGAAATAGATATCATCGCCACCAAAAACAAAATATATCACTTCGTAGAAGTCAAATCCGCCACAGACTATGAAACCGCCGTCAATAACATAACCCCTTCTAAACTATCTAAAATAAAAAGAAGTACAGATTATTATCTACAGACCAAAAAACTCGATGTGGCATACTGTATTGATGCAATTATTGTAGTAGATAATGAGATAGAACACTTAGAAAATATTACTTTCTAAAGAGTACCTATTTCATAAAAAACTTATCTTTTATCTATTATTTCTTACCCATAAACTCTTTCGAATTAGCATCTAAAACAATCTCATCAGCAATATCACTGGTACCATGTGCTATTTCACTTGATTGCATAGCTGAAGCAGCATTTTTCTGAGTTTGTTCATCAAGACTGTTCACTGAAGTATTGATTTGTTCTATTCCAAACTGTTGTTCTTTTGACGATGCGGAAACATCATTGATTAACACAATCGTTTTATCAATATTTTCATGAAGAGACCCGTAACCTTGTATCATAATATCAGAAATAGATTTACCTTCAGCGGCTTTTACACTGGCATTCTGAACCAAATCTTTGATTTCTTTTGCAGCTTCTGCACTTCTTGAAGCTAAGTTTCGTACCTCTTGAGCAACAACAGAAAAACCTTTACCTGCTTCTCCCGCAGTTGCTGCTTCAACGGCTGCATTGAGTGAAAGAATATTTGTTTGAAAAGCAATTTGATCGATAACCACAATGGCATCATTGATGGCGATGACTTGATTGTTGATATCATCCATTGCACTTGTTGTTTTAACAGCAAGTTTTTCACCTTCGACAACAGAAGAAGAGAGTTCATTTGCATTATTGGACATTTCAACTATTTTATCAGAATTGCTGATAACCGTACTTGTGATTTCTTCTAATGCTGCAGCAGTCTCTTCAATAGAAGAAGCAGCTTCATTTGAACTTTCATTTAAGGTATCTACGTTTTTTAATAACTCAATTGAGCTGCTTTTTAACTTTTCACCGTTTTGCAAACTTTTCAATAACATTTGAGATATCACTTGCCCCAAACCATTTACTCCATCAAATAGTTCTGCCAATTTGTCTTCAATACTGCCTTTATCAATAGTTCTTGTATAATCAAGATTAGAATAACTATTCAATACCGCAAGTATCATTGAAATATTTTCATCAAACGAAGCAATCATTTCATTGACTTCATTTTTTAACTTATTGAGTTCTGGATTGTTAGAATCTTTTTCTACTCGGGATGACAGTTTTCCATATTTTACTTCATTACTAACTTTAGTCGTATCTGCAATGAGTTCCAAATCAATTTTAATATTTTTTTCAATGTTAGAAATATTTTCATTGATAATTTTTGCCATTTGCCCCAGCTCATCTTTTCTATTTTCATCTAGTAAAACTATTTTTGTAGTTGTTTTATTCAGATAATTAAAAAACTCCAACAATCCTTCTTGAAACAATAAAATTGGTTTTACGAATTGATATTTTGTAATATAAAATCCAATAAACAAAAACAATACAATACAAAGAAAAGATACAACAATTGAAAGTTCCTTACTGTTGTCTAATTTTTCATTACTATCTGTTTTTATTTGTTCATAATAATCATGAACCAATTTTTCTAATTTTATAATATCTTTTTTGATTGCAAAAAAATTAACAGATACTTCGATTTGTGAAATTTCTCCAACCAATTCTAAATCTTCTTCGTCGTATGCAGGTAAAATTTTATCAACTAGGATTTTTTTCATCAAAATCCAATTTTTATTTATGCGTTGGATGATATCTGCATTTTTAACAAAAATCTCATTATCTAAATTCTTAAGTTGTTTATCAATTAAAACAATTTCTTCTTTCATCTTTGGATACGAACCAACTGGTGGCGAAAAATCACTTGTAACTTCAATGGTGTTTGTAAATGTCCAAGAAATACTCTCATCTAATTTTTTCATCTTATCACTTGAAGCAACTGCTTTTGTAATAAACTCACTTAAAGAATTCTTCCCCTGATTTGCATTTAGGATGGACATGGTTGCAGAAAATGCAATTCCAACCAATCCAACAAATACCAAAATCAGTATTTTCAGTTTTATTGTTGTATTTTTCATGACTTCTCTTTTCTCTTTTAATAACCAATTATACTAAGCAAAAGTGTTGGAAAAGTGTTGGAAAAGTGTTGGAAAATAAAAAAATTGATTAATTTCTATTTCTTATGAAAAATAGTTATTTTTGTTATTGTATATATTAGTTTTTCTAATGTTCTATATTATACAAAACGTGTACAGGGATCCAGAAATACGGAAAATATCGCATGGCAGTTACTACTAAAATTCTTCCTAGATGTTATTTATTCTTCAATAAACCAATATTAGGTGGTCGTTGGGTATCAAAATGAAAAAGAATCCATAATGTGTTTTGGTAATTTTAGGATTATCCGCAATAATTTTAAGATTAATTGGTTCTGTACTATATGAAATAATAATAAAATTGATTTAACCGCTTGGAATACTTTACCAATATATTAACTCTAATGAACTCTGGAATATATTATAACATGCAGATACGAGAATACATAATTATTTAACTAACAGCATACTTTTTTATTAACATTAATACACAACAATAATGTTACAGGTATCGTCAAAAAGTTAATACTCTTTATACTGAAGATATCAAACCCTATGATAAAATCTCTAAATTATTATCACTAGTAAATAATTATATTAAACAATAAATACTCTATTTCAGATAATAAGTTTAACCAGATCAACCCTATTAAGTACAAGACACAGTAGCTATCTATTTAAAATTTAGAAAATAAAAAACATTCCCAAAGGCTTTAAGAGAAGAACTTCTTTACTAAATTTGTCAAGTGATAATGAAATATATTTTATTATCACTTGACATTCAAGAAAAAAACTGTTAAAATTTTACAGACCGTTTGGTAAAGAGAATCATTTTAGGCATGGTTCTTTTTTTAAATTTGTTAGCTTTACCGAACGGTCTGTAAACTAAAAGGAGAAAGAATGACAATTAATTTAGAGTAATAACAAATCTAAGAATTTTAAGTGATTCTTGAAAAAATAGTAGCAAAGACTCACTTGTTTATTCAAACCATACAAAAAACTAAAAACATTAATAAAAATATAAAGGATACAAAATGAAAAAAAAACTCAACATAATTACAATCTTACTGGCATTGTTTTTAACCAACCTCAGTCTAATGGCACAGAATCTGCCTGACCATACTAATAAAATTGCAGATAATGTATATACATATGGAACCGTTTCATCAGGATATGCATCTATGTTTATAGTAACCAAAGAGGGGGTAATTGTTTTTGAACCAATTAATACCGTACATGCTAAAGGAATGTTAAAAGCAATTAAAACAATAACCAATAAACCTATTAAGTATCTGCTTCATAGCCATAATCACTGGGATCATTCAAGTGGAGGTAAGGTTTTTACGGAAGTGGGAGCCACTTCTCTTGCACACGTTGAAGCTTATGAATGGATAGAAGCTAACCCACATACAGATATGGAATTGCCAAGTGAAAGCTGGGCAGGAAATAGAAAAAATATAGAACTGGGTGGAGTCACCATAGAGTTACATTACTTAGGGATGAATCATGGTTTAGGAATGACTATTTTTAGACTTCCAAAAGAAAAAATTGTTTTCATTGCTGATCTTGTAAGTCCTGATAGAGTACCATTTTCGGTTATGCCAGATTTTAATATTAATGAGTGGATGAGATCATTAAAAGAGATTGAAGCTATGGATTTCAAAACTGCTGTTTTTACTCATGGAAGAACAATGGGAACAAAAAAAGATGTTCGTGAGGGGCGAGAGTATATAGAAGATCTTCGTAACGCAATCTATACTGAGTTTAAAAAAGGGACGAATATGGGTGCTATCCCTAATGCAATAAGATTACCAAAATATGAAAACTGGTCAATGTATAAAGAGTGGTTACCTATGAATGCGTGGAGATTAATGACAGATGGGCATATGGGACCTTTTCCTTGGCGACCTAAGCACGCTTATGAAAATAAAAAATAAATTTCAAAGAGTGAGTTATCTAACTCACTCTTTATATTAAAAAAAGGATTATTATATGAGTTTGGAAGAAGCACTAAAAGAAATAAGAGATACAAATTTCAAGCAAATGCCAGAAGATGTTTTACAAAAAATCATTAAGGGAATTGAAAATACAGTTAAAGGTTGGTTTAAATCAAACGCATTAAAAGTTGGGGAAAAAGTTCCTTCTTTTGTTTTAAATGATATTTTTGAAAATAAAAAAAATGTTAAAGATTTAGTCAAAAATGAGTATCTTGTAATTGATTTTTATAGAGGTGGCTGGTGTCCCTTTTGCAACATGGAATTAAGAGAATATCAAAGATTGCACGATGATTTTATAAATGCAGGTGCAAATATTGTAGCAATCAGCCCAGAAAAAGCTGAATACACAAAGGTATCATCAAAAGACAATGAAATAACATTTGATATTTTAAGTGATGTTAATACACAAGTAATGAGTGATTTTGGAATAGTTTTTGCTTTAGATGATGATGTTAAAAAAGTATATGAACAATTTGGAATTGATTTAGAAAAAACACAAGGTAACAGTGAATTTAAAATGCCAATTCCTGCAACATATGTTATTAATAAAGAGTTAGAAGTAGTATTTGTACATATTGAGGAAGATTATACAACCAGATGTGAGCCAAATGCTGTTCTTGATTTTTTAAGAAAATGTTAATGACTTTTATAGAACTCTTTAAAAGATAGCGGAAGCTCCTCAAAAAAAAGATTTTGACAATCGCTTAAAAAGTAAGCATTTAAATCAAATAGTTTCTTTAAAGAAATATTTAAAGATAAAAGAGACAAATCTTACTTTATGTAAAAAAATTATTTCTTAATATAAGAGCCTTTTAATACATAAATATGTATTATCGGGCTTATTATATACAAAGAGTTTATTATGAGTAGTTTAAGAGAAAAATTATTAGATGCAGCCTTGGTTGAAATAAATAGCAAGGGTTATAGTGGCGCTTCAATTATGAATATTTTAAATGCTGCAGGTGGGAAAAAAGGTTCTTTGTATCACCATTTTTCTTCAAAAAAAGATTTGATTTTAAAAA
>ENA-ORXI01003368-ORXI01003368.1-sediment-metagenome-genome-assembly--contig:-NODE-3368-length-10806-cov-5.304688_pt1 | contig 10806 bp, 8 predicted proteins | sample MGYA00237861_ERZ511468 | MGnify/ENA primary metagenome ERZ511468 (study PRJEB26299, sample SAMN06266213) | sediment metagenome | isolation source: Hudson Canyon methane seep mesocosm | place: USA:Hudson...
GAAACGGCGGTGTAGATCAGGCCGCTATAATACGCAGCCTGTAAGATGGTGTCTAGTGTTCTATTCTAAAATATACCGGTGAAGAAGGTTTTTATTACCGCAATGCACCATACAGAAAGTAGAGATAATGCGAGTATCCAAAAAAACATGCGATTACGAGGCGTAGTATTAGCCTTTCCGCCTGCGCTATTAATCCAGCGAAAGTACATATTACTCAAAAAACCAGCAAGCACGAAGAAGCTAGCGACCACAGGAAGTGCTAGTTGCCATGTAGCTAAAGCGTTGCCTGCTTCCTTTATCTGACCAATCCATACCATTGAACCAATAAGAATAGCGAGTGCGGTGAACTCAACAATAAGTGATAGTTTGTGGTGTTTATGCATTTTTTAAACGCTCTTACTTCAATAATTGGGGGAAATTTGAAGGGAGTATACATGAGTGTTTGATGTGAGGCTTTTTATCGCTATCCTTTATGGCTATAATGGCGCGATATTTTTTAAAGACCCTGAGGTGAAGTGTGAATAAAATGATGAGAGCATTGGCTATTTTTGGACTAGGTGCTGTATTAGCTGGTTCAGTTCAGGCTGCAACAGACGAAGATGCCATTCGTGACCGTATTAAGCCTATTGGCGACGTGTGCGTAGAAGGTCAGGATTGTGGTGCCGCTGCGGCAGTAGCTGCTCCTGCAGAAACAACCAACGCTGCACGTTCAGGTGATGCAGTATATAACTCATCATGTTTTGCATGTCACGGTACAGGCGCTGCAGGTGCTCCAATGTTAGGTAATGCTAAGCAGTGGGAGCCTCGTGTAGCTCAGGGTATGGATACTTTAGTTGCTAATGCAATTGGCGGTATTCGTGCAATGCCTCCTCGTGGAACTTGTGCTTCGTGTTCTGACGATGAGCTTAAAGCGGCCGTTGAATATATGGTTAATGGTAGTAAGTAATTAGTTTTAAGTGACAAACTAGGTTAATTGGTCATCCTCGCGAAGGCGGGGATCCAGTATTTTTCTTGGCTCAGAGTTATGGATTCCCGCCTTCGCGGGAATGACAGTGTTCTTTGAAAGAGTATTGGCAAGCTAACTTTACCACTCAAACGCAAAGCGTTTGTTCTACCTCTTCAGCCCATTCAAGCCATGCTTTTTCACCAATTATTCCTCTGCGTAGAGTCATGTAAGGTAGTAGGTAATGCGCTTGCTTTTCTTTGCCTAGTTCTAAATAGCTATTTTCTATATTAAGTAAATTTTTTAATATGTCTTCATGACTCTTTTTATGTGAGGCGAGTTCAGCAATAATATTTTCTTTGCTGGTTAGGTGGCCTCCATACAGTTTAACTAATAGAGCATCATTAATTTTATTGGGCTTTACCGGTTGGCTAATCCATTCCCCTAGACCACTTCTTCCTAAATCTGTTATCTCATATACTTTTTTGTCAGGTTTGTCGTTTTGATTATGTTCCTGGAATTTTACCCAGCCATCTTCAGTGAGTTTTTTAAGTTGCTGATAAACTTGTTGATGTTTAGCATTCCAAAAATAGCCAAGGCGACTTTTGAAGTGTTTTACGAGGTCGTAACCGCTACTTGGCTCTGTTTCTAATAAAACTAAAATGGCATGCTTTAGTGACATATAATCATACAACGCTTAACAAAGAATAATATTGATGATTTTAAACTATATGAAAAAAGTTGCATAGTAGGACGTAAATCCTCTATTATGCAAAAAGTTGCATAACAATGTAAATATAACTCAAAATAAAAAGCTGAGGTGAATTGTGAAGCGCACAGGTACTCGTTTTCGTAAAGACAGAGCAGAAACACATTATGATGTAATCGTTATCGGTTCAGGCCCTGGTGGCTTATGTAATGCGGCTTTACTCTCTAAACTAGGCAAGAAGGTTTGTGTGTTAGAGCAGCATTACACCGCAGGTGGTTATAGTCATACCTATGAGCGTAATGGTTACGAGTGGGATGTAGGTGTTCACTATGTAGGTGAAGTACACAAGCCTTACTCTATGATTCGCAGAGTATTTGATGTGATATCCGATAGCCAGCTTGAGTGGGCTTACATGGATGATCTTTATGACCGCATTATTATTGGTGATAAAACCTACGACTACATTGCAGGCAGAGAACCTTTCAAAAAACAAATGAAAGAGTATTTTCCAGCCGAGGCAGAAGCAATCGATAAGTATGTTGAGTTGTTAACCAAAGTCAGTGCGATGGTGCCCCGTTTTTTTGCCGGGCAGGCTTTTCCTAGTAAGCTAGCGGCAACAATCTATAACAAAGCGCGCGAGTATCTGCTGCCAGATTATTTCTATAAAACCACTCGTGAAGTATTAGAAGGGCTGACTGATAACGAAGAGTTAATCGGTGTACTTACGGCTCAATGGGGGGACTATGGTCTTACCCCTAAAAACTCATCGTTTATGATGCATGCTATGGTCGCTAAGCATTATATAACCGGTGGCAATTACCCCATAGGTGGTTCTTCACGCATATCTGAAACCATCATTCCGGTTATTCAGAAAAGTGGCGGCAACGTATTTACCTACGCCGGTGTAGATGAGATTTTAGTTAAAAACAACAAGGCCTATGGTGTGCGCTTAAAGAAAGGCGGACATGAGATTTTTGCTGATAAAATTGTTAGTAATGCCGGAATCTACCCTACCTATCAAGACTTGTTGCCTGAAAAAGTAGCTAAGAAGCACGGACTGTTGAAGAAGTTGGATAAAGTAGAATTATCAGCCTCTCATGTTTGTATTTATGCAGGCTTTAAAGGAACGGCAGAAGAGCTCAATATCCCCAAAACTAACTTCTGGATTTACCCGGACGTAAACCATGACGAAAATGTAGAGCGATTTTTAGTATCAGATGGCACGGATGACTTTCCATTAATATATATATCATTCCCCTCAGCAAAAGATCCTGCCTGGAATGACCGCTTCCCAGGCAAGTCAACAGTTGAAATTGTCGCACCGACAAACCATAAGTGGTTTAAAAAATGGGAAGGCACAACCTGGAATAAACGTGGCGAAGGGTATGATGAAATGAAGCAGGAAATAACCAACACTCTGCTTGAAACCCTATTTAAGCAAATGCCTCAATTACGTGAAGCGATGGATTATGTAGAGCTTTCCACACCTTTATCAACGCAATGGTTCCAATGGAATAAAGAAGGGGAAATTTACGGTATTGACCATACCGTTGAGCGCTTTAAGCAAGATTGGTTGCACCCCATTACGCCAGTTAAAAATCTTTACCTAACAGGTGCAGATATTGTGACGGCTGGTGTCGGTGGTGCGTTAATGGGCGGCGTGATGACGACTTGTAGTATGGTTGGTTGGAAGAGTTATCAGGTGATGGGTTTGATTAAGGATATTTATAAGCCTGAGACTGAACATCAACCATTGATGGCTAAAGGTTAATAGTCTGTACTAACGGCAAAAGTGCCATTTTCAACTTTCAAAGTATTTATCTCATGTATGGCGCTGAACAAGCTGATGCGTCATACTCCTGCTCAACCTTTTTGCCGTCTTTTAAACTAGCTTCTCTGAAAATGAAGAGGTAGTGTCATTGTTGTATTTTAAATATATCAGGTCCCTCTGTTATAGTTTTGCTTTCCTTTATGTATTGGCTATGAGCATGCCTGCTCAGTCTGCACCTATAGACCTTAATGAGTTAGTAGAAAAGCGAAAACTTGGTCAGGGTTTATTAATTTTTGAAGACAAGCAGGCCAGTCTTAATATTGAGCAAGTGCATATTATGGCTGAAGGTGGGCAGTTTACTCCCTGGCCAAAAAACATCTTGCACTTTGGTTATAGCCAATCGGTTTACTGGGTTAGAATCGAATTAGCAAATGACTTTGTTTATGATAAACACTTCTTTCTGGAGCAGGAATTCTCATCACTTGATCACCTGGAGCTCTTCCAGCTGACCAGTGAAGGTGACTTTGATCATCAAATTAATGGTGATCGAGTACCCTTTAACGAGCGTAGCTTTAACTATCACAATCACATATTTTCATTTCTAAGTACGGCAGGAGAACACCAGGTTATATATCTAAAAATCTGGGGTAATGGCGCGTTAAAGGCGCCTTTGTTCTTATATTCTGCCGAAGCCTTTTTCGATAAAGTTAACGTGGAAATGGGCTTGTTTGGTTTGTTCTTTGGGGTATTGGTCGTAATGGCGGCCTACAACGTTTTCTTGTTTATTATCATTCGGGATAAAGTCTATTTATATTATGTAGTCTACGTTGTATTAGCCATCATAACGGCTAGTAGTTGGGATGGTTTGGCAGCAGAGTATTTATGGCCAAATTCCCCCTGGTGGGCTGACCGTGTTGTGCTTGTCTCTATTGGTTTAGTAAACTTTGCAACACATCTTTTTGCCCAGGCTTTGCTTAATACCAAAAAGCATCTGCCCCGTATTCACCTCTTGTTGCAAGCTGTTCAGTTGCTTAGTTTAATCCAGGTGGTATTGGCACTTGGAGCGAACTACACATTGGCTGGTCAGTTTAGCCTTCTATTGACATTGTTGTCGTCAGTTGCTGGTATTTTTGCCGGTATTGTAAGCACACTATATGGCTTGCGTTCTGCACGACTTTATCTTACCGCCTGGAGCCTATACTTCTCAGGGGTGATTATTCTTGCTCTGACTAGTTTAGGCTTGTTGCCTTATCATTGGTTTACTCAGTACATCATGCACCTAGGTTGGGTGCTTGAGACTACACTGTTTTCAGTTGCTTTGGCCGAGCGTGTTAATCACCAAAAAGAGAAACGACAACAGGCTGAGCGGTTACAGTTTATCGCAGAAGCGGAAGTCAAAACTAAAGGCCGGTTACTGGCAGATATTAGTCACGAGATTCGTACACCTTTACATGGAATTATGGGGTCAGCGCAACTTCTACAAAGTACTTCCCAGAACCTACAGCAACAAAGGTATTGTGAACAGATTATTAAATCGTCTGATTTACTGAGTGAACTGGTTGATAATACCTTAGATTATGTTCGTTTTGAGCAAGTGGGAGTAACACGCAAGGATGAGGGATTTGCGATAGCCGATTTACTTGATGAAGTACAACTATTGATGCTTCCTCTTACTCAACAGAATAACCTGGCCTTTAGTGTTTTGGTTGATGAAGCCGTGCCCAATAATTTACATGGTGACCGCAGGCTCATTCGCCAGGTTTTGATAAACCTAGTGGGCAATGCTATAAAATATACGGCGCAGGGTAGCATTACCGTGAATGTTGAAGTAATTAGTTTAGCTGGCGAGCAGATTGAAGTGCAGTTCAATGTTCGTGATACCGGACAAGGCGTGTCTCAAGAGTTAGCCGATAACTTGTTCCAGCCTTTCTTTCGGAATGAGCCTGGGGGGGAACCTGGCACGGGCCTGGGGCTGTCTATCAGTAAAAGTATCGTTGAGGCGCTGGGAGGTAATATTGGACTTGATAGTGAGTTGAGTCAGGGAAGTACATTCTGGATTAAGTTGCCTCTGCAGTTGGCTCATAACCCGTTAGTGAATTCGAGCCAGAAGCCGTTGGTTAAAGAAGAGCAACGTCTTACTAATCTTCGCATTTTGGTTGTTGACGATGTAGAGCTGAATCGCAACATTGCTATGGAGTTACTTAGCCAAGACCAGCATCAGGTTGTACTTGCTGCATCCGCAGAGCAAGCGATAAACGAGCTGGAATCTCAGACGTTCGACCTGATTCTGATGGATATTTTCTTACCGGGTATAGATGGCATTCAACTGACGAAAATGATCCGCCAGCAAGAAAAAATTCCTGAGAACACGCCTATTATTGCTGTGACTGCATCTGCATACCCCACGAATATTTTTGAATATCTTGAAGCGGGCATGCAAAATGTTATTGCTAAGCCGGTAAAGTTAGCGACGCTACGTCGAGTTCTATATCAGACATTGATATCGTCTGATGAACCTGTTGCAGGAAATACAGAGCTTTGTTACCAGGCAGAGCATCCGAATGATTTACCCTTGTTAGACACGGAACTACTTGGAGTCATGCGTCAAAGTATTACTCAGTTAAAACTGAGTGAGTTTATTATGATGGGGGAGAAGGGAAGTCTCGAAGTATTAGATGCTATTTTCAGAGCTGTGGCAGCTCAAGATAGCGTATTGTTAAAGAAAATGGCCCATAAGCTTAGTGGTACTGCACATCAATTAGGTCTCAGTCGTCTGGCTGTTTGGGCCAGACAGTTAGAAAATGAGGGAGTTGCTCTATTATCACATCCTAATGGGATCACTCAGGAGGAGTTGCAGGTTATTTTCGACAATTCGTTTAGCATGTTGAAAGCTAATGTTGGCCCTATTACTTCAATTGGTTAAGTCGGTAGCCTTGTCGGGGTAACGTGATAATCAACTCTTCATCCTGATGATAGGTCTGCAATTTTTTGCGAAGGCGATGAATTAGCACGGGCAACGAACCGACCGAAGTGTTTTGTGAGGTTACGTCGTTAGTGAGGTTGCTAATGCTGTCAAAGAGTTGATCATGGCTGACTATCTTCCCTCCCGCTTCCGTTAGCGTCACCAGTAAATTAAATTCGGCTGGTGTCAACTCAAGGCGGTGTTGGCCGGCCAAACAAAGCTGCCTGTCAAGGTCGAGTATCAGAGACGTATCAGGAACGGGTAGTCGACGTCTGTTTGAGGGGATCTCCTGTGGGTCAATTAAACAGTTTTTCAGCCGCTTGCCAATTCTCAGTAATAGCTCTTGAGGGTGAAAGGGTTTAGTTAGGTAGTCTTCAGCTCCTTGGCCTAACGCAGCAATTCGTGAAGCATCATCATCACGGCTAGATATTACGATAACCGCTGTATCGGTGTTTGTAACAATATGGCTAAGCACCGTAAAACCATCTTCATCAGGCAGCGATAGATCCAACAGAACCATATCGTAATCGCTTGTATTAAAACGCTGCAATCCATCACAGGCTGTATGGGTTATGTCTACGTGATAATTACCACTATTTCCTAGCACCTCACTAATGAAATGCGCGAGCATCATGTCGTCTTCGATAATCAGGAATCTTGTCTTCATTTTTGTGTTTAATTCCTATAATTCTTATTGATGATGCTATTACTTACATTTTTGGAGTAAGAGAGTAACACTGGATGAGAAGGTTACAAAATAAAACAATATAATAAGTTGTGTAGCAATATTGGTGCTTGCTTAACTTGTTGATATATAATAATAAAATAACTAATTATCAGGTGTTAATGTCTCGTTAATGTGTAGTTAATATTTGGTGGTGGTCGTTAATTCGGCGTTAAAGATATTTATGCCCTTATGGCTAGAATTTAAGTTGTTCTCAAAATTCTATAGTTAGATGATGCTTTTTATATCCTGGGGGGATAATGACTGACTCGAAATTTAGTGCCAAGCGGCTACTCACTTTAGCTATAAGCTCTGTATTGCTCAGTGCTTGTAGTGATAATAATTCAACAGATACCGTACAAACAGGCCAATTAATTGATTCTGCCGTTGAAGGGGTGGAGTATGAAACCCCGTCATTTACCGGCATCACCAATGCTAATGGTGAATTCCAGTATCGTACTGGGGAGAATATTACGTTTCATATTGGCGCGATTCAGCTAAGTGTCGGCGAAAAGGCTATTGCCCAGACCATTATGACACCAGTAGGGTTGACTGGAAGTAGCGACCCGGGAGAAACCAAGGCCATTAACTTAATGCAGTTGCTACAAAGCCTTGATGAAGACGGCGACCCAACTAACGGTATTAAGATCAGCGAAGCCGTCAGGATGAATGCTGAAAGCAGCACTCTGAATTTTGAATCCGTAACATTTACTGATGAAATCACCAATATGGTGGCACAGTTGACCGACGGCACTGGCTCGGTCGTTGATGCTGAAGACGCGCTGAATCACTTTTATGAAACCGTGGCGCAGCTGAAAGAAGAAAATCAAAACCTCTCAGATACGCCAGAATTGGTCGTACCTGAATTTACCCAAGTAACATATACCGAACCCACCTCATCCGACGCCACAGGGTCAACTCAGGCACAGCTGAACCTAATTCCTGGTGCTGCCTATGCAACAATTCAATATGGCGATGGGGATGAAGTCACGATGACAACATCGGAAGACAAACTAACCTGGATCCATAGTTACACTTTGTCGACAGATGCAGACGCCAATGTAACTCTGAGACTGAAAAGTGAAGGGGGTGTGGTGTTAAGTAGTCATACCCAGAGTTTAATTGAACCGCAAGTCGACCCGAACGGGGATAGTGATGGCGATGGCGTAGCCGATAGCAGTGATGCCTTCCCCCTTGATTCGAGTGAGACCCTGGATACCGATGGAGATAACATCGGGAACAATGCAGATACCGATGATGATGGCGATGGCGTGGCTGATTCGGAGGATGACGCACCATTGGATGCTAATGTGTATGATACTACTGCGCCCACCGTTAGTAGTGTTACACCGGTCGACGGGGCTACGAACGTTTCACGTACCGCACCGGTATCAGCGGTATTCAGCGAAGATATGTTTGCAGTATCGGTGGACGACACCAGCTTCACCCTGAATGACGGAAGCAGTACGGTGCTCGCCACCATTAGCTTCGACCCTGGAACCAATACAGCAAGCCTCCAGGCGGATACGACCTTGGCTACATTGAGCAACTATACGGCTACCTTAAGTACCGGGGTTAGCGATTTGGCGGGCAATGGTTTGGCTGAAAACCATGCTTGGAGTTTCACCACGGCAGATGGCTCTTGGGGCACGGCGACGTTGGTTGAGTCTGATGATGCGGCCAAGCCACAAATCGCCGTCGACGGCAACGGCAACGCTCTGGCTGTGTGGTATCAATATGACGGCACGCGAAACAATATCTGGAGCAATCGCTATAGCGCGGCGAGTGGCAGCTGGGGCACGGCGGCGCTGATTGAGACTGATGATGCTGGCCATGCGGAGTATCCAGAAATTGCCGTCGACAGCAGCGGCAACGCCCTGGCCGTGTGGCAGCAAAATGATGGCACGCGAAATAATATCTTGAGTAACCGCTATAGCGCGACGGATGGTGCCTGGGGCACAGCGACGCTGGTTGAGAATAGTACGACCTCTGCAGGCGGTTCACAAATCGCAATCGACGGCAGCGGTAACGCCATAGCGGTATGGTATCAATCTGACGGCACCCGGGATAGTATCTATAGCAACCGTTATAGCGAGGGCAGCTGGGGCATGGCAGCGAAGATTGAGTTTGATGATGCGGGCCCTGCATACAACCCACAAATTGCCGTCGACAGCAGCGGCAACGCCCTGGCCGTGTGGCAGCAACATGATGGCACGCAATACAATATCTATAGCAATCGCTATAGCGCGACGAGCGGCACCTGGGGCACGGCGACGTTGATTGAGTCTGATGATGCGGGTGATGCCTACAGTCCACAAATCGCCGTCGATAGCAGCGGCAACGCCCTGGCGGTGTGGTATCAACATAACGGCACGCAATACAATATCTATAGCAATCGCTATAGCGCGACGGATAACAGCTGGGGTACGGCGGCGCTGATTGAGTCTGATGATGCCTACAGTCCACAAATCGCCGTCGATAGCAGCGGCAACGCCCTAGCCGTGTGGCAGCAAAGTGACGGTACGCGAAGTAATATCTATAGCAATCGCTATAGCGCGACGAGCGGCACCTGGGGCACGGCGGCGCTGATTGAGACTGATGATGCGGGTGGTGCGAGCTATCCACAAATTGCAGTCGATAGCAGCGGCAACGCCCTGGCTATATGGTATCAAGACGACGGCACGACAAACAGTATCTTTAGCAACCGCTTTGAATAGTCACCCCGAGGGAGGTGGTGCCATATGTTATTGATAGTGGATTAATTGCCCTCTTTTCTTTTCAAACCACCCGAAAGCCCGGTTCAGTTTATTGAATCGGGCTTTTTCAGTTAATCATTCATCAAATCTTTAAGGCTAGCTAGAGTCGCTTTACCTTTCTCCTGGTTAACCACTTTATCATTCTTCCCCCCACCTTCCCAAACCACATCATCTTCAGGGAGTTCATCCAAAAATCGACTAGGTATGGTTTCTATTTTTTCCCCATACTGTTTACGGCTTCCCGCGTAAGTAAGTGCTAGCGTTTTCTTTGCGCGAGTAATGCCAACGTACATTAAACGCCGCTCTTCTTCTATATTTCCCTCTTCGATACTGGCACGGTGAGGCAGAATTTCTTCTTCTAATCCCATGATAAATACATGAGGGAATTCGAGCCCTTTAGATGCATGTAGTGTCATGAGGTGAACTTTGTCTGTTTCTTCGTCCTCTTGTTGCTGCTCAAGCATATCTCGTAATACTAGCTTGGTAACGGCTTCATCAATGCCAATTTCGTCTGCCGTACCTTTATCTTTTTCTAGTGTTTTCTGAAGTGAGTCAACCAGATACCATACGTTAGCCATGCGCTTGTCAGCTTGATCAGGTTCTCTGGTCGGGCCCCTCGCCAGGAATAAATGGATTGGTCATCGTCCCCAACCACGGTAAAGGTGCAACGAACCCCAACGATCATTTTAACCAGTTCATACTGGGTGATGTTGGTATCTTGATATTCATCGACCAGTAAATAACGTAACTTATTTTGCCATTTATCCAGAATGTCAGGGTTATTTTGAAATAAGGTTACGGGGAGTAAAATCAGGTCATCAAAGTCTACCGCGTTATATGCTTTCAGGTAGCGATTATAGAGTTTGTATACTTGAGCGATTACTTGATCACGTTCGTCTTTCGCATAGCTCAGTGCATGCTCTGGCGAGATCATGTCATTT
>ENA-ORXI01003369-ORXI01003369.1-sediment-metagenome-genome-assembly--contig:-NODE-3369-length-10796-cov-2.941319_pt1 | contig 10796 bp, 7 predicted proteins | sample MGYA00237861_ERZ511468 | MGnify/ENA primary metagenome ERZ511468 (study PRJEB26299, sample SAMN06266213) | sediment metagenome | isolation source: Hudson Canyon methane seep mesocosm | place: USA:Hudson...
TAACACCTGTAGCTTTTTCATTTGTTTCCATGGCATGCACTAATGTTCCAATTGAACCATTTTCAAATGTTGTGTCAAGATTTACTTTTGCTCCATAAATATCATGTGATTTCGGTGCTTTTAGAGCATAAACTTTTGATTTGATATTATCATTGAATGTATATGTTAATCCTGCTTTATAAATACCTTCGTTCCCATTAACATCAACCATTGGTCTTAAGTCTCTTGCATAAACTCGACCTCGTCTGTTAGTCCAAAGAAGTTCCAATTCAGCATTCTTCATAGGAGTTGAGTACAGAGTCACTGCATCATGTATTTTAGTAAGCCATTCAGTTGAAAGCCCCTGTCTACCGGCTTTTATGTGAGCTTTTTCAACATCATATGCAAGATATCCTTCTGCAAGCATCGCAGAACCCGAACCTTCATAAAATCTCTCACTGGCGTCCCCTGAACCATTGTTTGATTGAAAGTTTTTATCTGCTTCATATAAAGTGTTATAAGCTCTAAAACCAACTGAACCACTGAAGTTGTTAAAATCAGCTGTTTTATAGTTGATTCCTACTGAACCTACAGCATATGCTGTATTAGAATAATATTTAGAGATTTCCTTGTCTTGTTTTCTTTTCTCATAAGTAACACTGATATCACCTGTTGTTTTTCCATTTTTTAAAGCTTCTGCCAAACTGTTTGCTTCTACTGTTGATACTGTTGCGAATGTAGCAAGTGCTGCCAAACTTAAGTTGATTGTTTTCATTTTCTTTCCTTTTTGATAATAGATACTTTTTATAAAAGCTCTGTTTAAAAAACCAGTGTTAGTTGCGAACTGACTTTTTGTGTTTTGGAAGATTAACTCAAAATAATAGAAAAATAATCGCAAAATATTTTTTTTATGAATTTTATAGATCACCTATTATTCGATTAATTTGCTCTTTTTTCTTGATACGATTCGAGTATAAATAAAAAAAGGAAGACAAAATGAACAATTCAAGAAGAGATTTTTTAAAAAAAGGTGCGATTGGAACAGCAGCAGCAGCTGTAAGTGGTACACTAAGTGGTGCAGTAGCAAAAGAATTTGCTGCAAGAACTGAAAAAATTCCTCATGCTTCACATTTTGGACCATTTCATGCACATGTAAGAGATGGTAAAATTGTAAATATCACTCCTCAATTAGATTCAGATGCAAATCCAACAGTTATGGTTCAAGGTTTAGCAGATAGAGTGACAACAAATTCAAGAGTGAAGTATCCTTGTGTGAGAAAAAGTTATTTAAAAGGACTTGGTCGAGGTGATTTAAGAGGTAAAGAAGAATTTGTAAGAGTATCTTGGGATGAAGCTTTAGACTTAGCTGCAGATGCGATTAAAAAAGCACAGAAAAAAGGTGGAAACAAATCTTTATATAATGCTTCATATTCTGGTTGGGCTCATCCAGGTGCATTTAAACCAAATGCAATGGCAGGACGATTTTTTAATCAAATTGGTGGTTCAGTAATCACAAGTGGTGAGTATTCAAATGGAGCGGCAGGTCCTACAAACCCTGTTATTGTTGGAGATATGGAAGTTTATTCTATTCAAACAGCACATGAACAAATCATAAAAAATACAAAAGTGATGATTTTATGGGGAGCAGATTTATATAAAACAAACAGAATTGGATGGGCTGTTCCAAATCACAGAAATATAGATGCTTATGAAGAGTATAAAAAAGCAGGTATCAAATTTATTTCTATTGACCCTATTTATACAACAAGTGCAAGTGAATTTAAAGCTGATTGGGTTAAAGTGCGACCAGGTTCAGATGTTGCATTGATGATGGGAATGATGCATTACTTATATCAATCAAAAAAATATGACAGCAAATTTATTGAAAAATATACACATGGATTTGATAAATTCTTGCCATATTTATTAGGAAAAGAAGACGGCGTTGAAAAAACACCCGCTTGGGCAGAGAAGTTAACTGAAGTTCCTGCTGCTAAAATCAAAGAAATAGCTGACATTATGGTTTCAAACAGAACATTTATCGCTGGAAACTGGGCAATGCAAAGAGCAGATCATGGTGAACAAGTTGACTGGTCTATTATTACATTAGCTTCTATGGTTGGACAAATTGGACTTCCTGGTGGTGGTTTTGGTTTCTCTATGCATTATGCTGGTGGTGGAGATGCCTCTTCTGGAAAAGCTACTGTTGGTGGTATGAGTCAAGGTGGTGGAGATAAAGTTGGTATTGCAATTCCTGCTTCAAGAATGAGTGATCTTATTACAAAACCTGGACAAACAATTACACATAAAGGTTCAACAGTAACTTATCCAAAAATTGACGTAATGTTAAGTGCTGGTTGTTCACCAATAGGACATCAACCAGATGTGAATGAACTCGTTGCTGCCATGAGAACATTGGATACTGTAATTATTGCAGATCCTTGGTGGACACCAACTGCAAAAATGGCAGATATTGTTTTCCCAGCAACAAATACATTGGAAAGAGATGATATCACATCAGGTATGTCATATTCACAAGATAGAATCTTTGCAATGAAAAAAGCAGTTGAACCAGCATATGAATCACAAGATGATTACTGGATTTTTGCGCAACTTGCAAAAAGATTTGGAAAAGAGAAAAAATTTACACGTGGTAGAACTCCAATGCAATGGATTGAAAGATTGTATAAAAGATCATACGCTAAAAAAACAATGAATATCTCTTTTGAAGAGTTTTGGAAAATAGGTGTTCTTAAATACGATATCCCTGATAGTGCCAGAAATTATGTTCGGCATGAATCATTTAGAAAAGATCCTGTTAAAAATCCATTGAAAACAGTATCTGGAAAAATCCAAATATTCTCTGAGAAATTTGATAGCTTTGGATATGATGATTTTAAAGGTCATGCAACGTGGTTTGAGCCAAAAGAGTGGTTAGGTAATAAAGAATTAGCTAAAAAGTATCCATTACATTTAGTTTCTCCTCACCCAACATACAGAGTTCACTCTCAGTTAGATAATACTTGGGTACAAGGTGTTCATAAAGTCCAAGGACGAGAACCCATCAGAATATCTCCAAACGATGCCAAAAAATTTGGTGTAAGAGATGGTGAGATAGTTGAGGTTTATAATGATAGAGGAAGTGTATTAGCAGGTGTCGTGGTTACCAATACAATCAGAGATGGTGTTGTTGCAATTGAAGAAGGTGCTTGGTATTCTCCTGAAGATGCAAGCAGTGATAAAACAAGATGTAACAGTGGTCAAGCCAATTTATTGACTTCATCACGACCGACATCATCTATGGCACAAGCAACAACTGCAAACTCTGTATTGGTATCAATCAAAAAAGCGGGTGTGGTTAAACCAAACTTAGCATACTCTGCACCAAAGATAGTAGGAGCATAAGATGGCAAATATAGCTAAAAAACTGGCTTCATTTGTTTTATTACTTGGGTTTTTTACCCAAGTAAGTGCAAGTGATTTGTACGTATTTGTAAATGATACGGTACTTAAAGCAAAAGATGGAAAAAGTGCAAAACTTTTTTTAGGAGTGCCTGTTCAGGTTAAAAAAGACAACGGAGAAAATGTTGACGTCTCTGTTAAAGGTTACCTTGATGGTTTAAATATTTATTCAAGTCAATCAAAAGAACTTTTAATTGCAACGATGGATAAAGGTTTTAATGTAACAAAAAAAGAAGGAGCACAAGTAGAGCTGTTGGGTTCGATTGAAAAAGGATCACTAGTAGACGATAGTCCTGAAGTTTGGGAAGAACACGAAGAGTTTTTCTTTGAAATGTGTACCCAATGTCATGCCGCTCCAAAAGTAACTCATCACACGATGATAGAGTGGGAAGCGTTGTTTGCAGCCATGAAAGGGTTCGCAAAACTTGATGATGAAGAGTCTGATTATTTATTGAGATATCTGAAATCAAATGCATCCAATGGTTTGGTAAAAGCAAAACACTAAAAATTTAATAGTATAATTATTTAAAAAGGAGTCTTTATGCAAAAGGAATTTATGGAAAAACTACAAAGTTTAACAATTCTTTATGCCGAAGATGAAGTGGGCATTCGTGAAAATATTGCAGACTCCCTGAGTTACTATGTTAAAGAGGTTTATGAAGCTGAAAATGGAGCCCAGGCTTTTGAAATTTATGAAGAAAAGAAGCCCGATATTATTTTAAGTGATATACATATGCCCATTCTAAATGGCATTGAATTTGTAAAAAAAGTAAGACTTACCAACAGAGAAATACCCATTGTAATGATAACAGCACATACAGATAAAAAATACCTGATGGAAGCTGTTGAATTGCATATGGAAAAATACATAGTAAAACCACTTGAACTGGATGCTCTTTTTGATACCTTGGAAAAGTGTGTCAATGTATTGGCAATCAATAAAACAGAAGTACTTAAAGTGGATGAAAATTATATGTATGATTATGATAAAAAAGAACTGATATACAAAAATGAACAGATTATTTTAAATAAAAAAGAGATGCATTTTTTAGAATTTTTAATTTCCAATCAAAACAGAGTGGTTACCTATGAAGAACTTCAAGAGAATGTTTGGGGTGATGATGTGATGACAGACAGCGCATTGCGATCTCTTGTGAGAAATTTGAGAAAAAAATTACCAACAGATATTGTTTTCAATCTTTCAGGCGTAGGATATCGTCTTGTTTAGATATGCCGTACTGTTGTTTTGCTTAGTGTATAATTTAAATGCAAGCGCAGTAAAAGCAGTCAATTTTATAGAAGACAGTTCTCTCAAAAGAGTGGCTGCAAAACTGCATCCCCAATCACACATTAATATCTTTTTGCCCAGTATTCCGTATTCCTATATTTCAAAAAATACCAATGCAGGGCTGATACGATCTGCTGATAATGCCCAAGGTTGGGTTTATGATTTAGCAAAATCACATAAAAGAGTCGATGATTATACCTATATTTTTGAAATGAGAAAAAATTTACGCTTTCAAGATGGTACTGTTTTTACCGTTGATAATGTGATTGAAAATTTGAATTATTTTAAAAAATATCCATTTTTATATACCAATATTGACAATGTCGGTTTTGATGTCATCAAACTCGATAATTACCGACTTAAAATAAAACTTGAAAAAAAGTATGAAATGTTTCTTCTTGATTTGGCAAGAATATATTTTTATACCGATGAATATATTAAAAAGTATGCTCCAAAAGGGGAAGAAACGGGCTCTGCCAATGAATTTCCAGGTGCTTTTGGAATGGGACCTTATATCTTGGAGAGTGGTTATGCCGTTGGAAAAAAACAATCTTCAAAATTAGAACTCGTCGCCAATCCATATTATTGGAATGCCAAATTCCCCAAAATAAAAAGAGTGACCGTTTATACGCAACTTAATATGAACGAAGCCCTGAATGACGTTGTAAACAGTGAAGGTAAACTTGACATTACGCCCATACCTTTTAATAAAAAGATTGATGTGATGATGTCAAAATATGCAAAACTGGTTATCAAAAAATCAACAGATAATTTTTTGATATTTTTTAATTTGATAAATGGAAATAAAAAACTTCAAAACAAAGAAGTACGACAGGCACTCAATCAAGCTCTCAATAGAGAAAACCTTTTAAACTTTGTTTATAAAAAAGAGGGAAGGTTATCCCCTTTTTCAAGCTCGATTAATTATAAAATAGTTGAAAAAATAGCACAAAAAAATGAGTATCCCCAAAACAGATTGTCTCAAGAGAAGAAAAAAGAGCTATTGAAAGGATTGGTTTTAAATGTTTTTACACAAGACAGGTTTATGTTTTTGTGGAAAGGCATCGAGTTTCAGCTTAATAAATATGGAGTCAAACTCAATTATACTATCACCACCAGTGAAAAAGATATTTATAACCAATTGCTTAATACCAAAGCTTCAAAAAACACCAAAGCATGGGATATGCTGATCTGGGGCGATGATGACTGGTATTATCAAAATCCGTGGACAGTCTTTTTTATCTATGAAAACAACTCTCCTTGGTCAACCATTCAAAATGATGAAACAATGGATACTCATATACAACGTCTTTTTAAAACAAAAATTGATTCAAAAGAATATGAAGACGTGGTTTCTCGCATACTTTACAGAGCAAGAGATATGGCATATACATTGAGAGTTCCCTCTGCGAATAAAGTCATCGCTATTAATAAAGAAGTGATTTATAAACCTTATCAAGGCGGAATGATTCCTCTTTGGAAAATACAAATTACAAAAGATCATTGGTCAATAAGAGGCAACAAAGAGTATCCCCAATATTTACATGTTCCAATAAAACCTAAAAGAGTCGATAATGAAATTTATAAATAAATTTAATATTAGATCCAAATTAGCAATACTGTTTTTGATATTGTGTTTTTCCATCTTGATTTTGGGTTATACCTCAATTCAAATCAGTGAGAGTTCCAAAGAAACATTAAAAAATGTTCACTCAAAATCCCAACAGGTTTTGGTACTTCAAGACATCATTATCTCTCCCTTGTATAAACTCAGGGAAACGAGTCAATCTTTGGTTATGGCACCCAATAAAAAACTCCGTGTTGATATTAACAACGAATTGAATCATGTTGCAAAAAAATTGGACAATGCTTTTTTAATTTACAAAAACAAAAATCAAAAGATATATACAATGTGGATTGATTATAAACATTTTATAGAGACAACAAAAGAGTATTTAAAAAATGATTTTGAAGAGGGTGCGTATATCAATGTAACCACATCAAGTAAAGAACAGTTTGATTTGCTCGTTGGTGAGTTATTGACAATTCAAAGCAAATCCTTAAATAATGCCAAAACGGCGTACACAACAGCAGTTGAGAGAACAAAAGAGCTGAAAATAGAGATATTGTTATATCTTTTGATCATTTTGATTTCTGCCATTTTTGTGGGTTGGATGGTTTCTAATAATATTGTGGACTCCATTCACAAAGTACAAAGCGGATTGAATGAGTTTTTCGAGTATTTAAACAACAAAAAAAACAAAGCCAGAAAAATAAAATTTAAATCCAACGACGAATTCTCTCAAATGGCAAACAGTATCAACCTCAATGTTGAAAGAATTCAAAATAATGTTGAAAAAAATGATGCGTTGATTAAAGATGCCACCAAATTGTTGGAAAATATCAAAAGTGGAAATCTGGGTACGAGGTTAACCAAAGAGACCAATAACAATGCTTTGAACGAATTAAAAATTATGATGAATGATATGATTGAGAATTTGGAATTTAAAATACAAAAAGAGATCAATAAAAGGTTACAGCAAGAACAGATTTTAATCCAACAATCCAAACTCGCAGCCATGGGAGAGATGATAGGAAATATCGCGCACCAGTGGAGACAGCCCATATCTCAGATATCAGCCATTTTAATGAATATGAAAGTGACGTATGACTTTAATAAATTTACAAAAGAGTATATGGATTCAAAAGTAAATGAAGCCAATAAATTAACATCGTATATGTCTCAAACCATCAACGATTTCCAAAACTTTTTTAATCCACAAGGGGATAAAGAGTTATTCAGTATTGAAAAAGCATGCCGCGAATCCTATTTTATTGTGCAATCTTCATTAAAATATCATGGTGTAACCATAGAGTTCAATGTTATTCAAGACAGTGAAATTTATGGATATAAAAATGAATACTCCCAAGTGATACTGAATGTTTTAAGCAATGCAAAAGACATTCTTTTGGAGCGAAAAATAGAAAACCCTTATATTAAAGTAGAAATAAAAACGGGTGAAAATTTTGCTGTCGTCAAGATTGAAGACAATGGTGGAGGCATAGAAGAAGGGAATTTGGAAAAGATATTCGAACCTTATTTTACCACACGGCATAAAACGCAAGGTACGGGTATTGGTTTGTATATGTCAAAAAATATTATTGAGCGAAATATGAATGGATATATTAATGCAAGAAATGAAAATGAGGGTGCTGTGTTTACCGTTAAAGTAGAAAAAAACAGTACTGATGCGTAGAGTTAAGATGTGTAGGTTTAACTAAATAATCGCAGTCTGCGTATAAAATAAGAGCACTCTTTTACTGTTGTATTTGAAATGTTTTTTCCCAAATATGATATGTTTTTACTCTGAGTACATTTGTTGTTTTTACAAAATACACAGTTGTCGCAAAGAAGATTTTTCTTATTTGAAAAGAGGGTATTGGACATTTGTTTCCTTTGGAACCGTATCGCATCTAATTCCAAAGAAGTCAAACCAATAAGAGTTTTCTTTGGAATTAAATAAGAAAAATAATTAAGCTAATCATATGAAGTAGCTTAAATATGACAAAACTATGAAGTACCTATAGACCAGAAGTACTGTAAGTTTATTACAGTATGAATATATTCTAGGATTTGTATAAACCAATTTTGGACATATATTTAAACTGCAATAAATAATATCATTATTTTGTGATGGTTTTTGTGACAAAAAAACTTAGAGAGAGTTTTTTTCTGTTTTAGACTACTACTAAATCAGGTTGAGGGTAATTTAGTTTATATCCAAAGGAAGGAATGGTTTCAATAAGGTTGGGTTCTATTTTTGTTCGAAGCCTGTAAATTAAAGATCTAAGAGCATCACTGTGTATAGAATTATGTGGCCAAACCATATACTCTATTGTTTTATACGAGACACTTTTTCCTTTTGCGTTGATTAATATTTTAAGAAGATTATTTTCTTTTTCTGAAAGTTTGATTGGGTTATTTTTATAAAAAAGTTGTTCGGTGGAAAGATTATAATAAGAGTTGATTCCAATATCTAAGATATTGTTGCCTTGGTTGTGATTTTTATCATTTAATAATATGTTGGTTTTATTTTCTTCTTGATACTGTTTTTTTATGGTTTTGTCTAAAATAGCGATGATTTCTTGTATGGTATAAGGTTTTAATATATATCCATCAACCCCTATTTCTATGGCTTTTAAGAAATACTCAGTATGATTATGGGCAGAGACAATGATTATAGGTATACAAGGAGAGATCTCTTTTATTTTACGTATCATATCTAAGCCATTTTGATGAGGCATTTCAATATCTGTAATTATTAATTTGATGGTATTTAATTCTTTAGAATCAAAATACTTTTTATAAATATCCAGACCCTCTTGACCATTAGCGGCACTGATGATATTGGGAATGATTGGATTGAGTTGATTTAAGGTTTGAAGACGAAGACTGGGGTCATCTTCTACATATAAAATAGTATAAGAGCTATTTAACTGAGTGTAGAATTCTAATTTCTTGTCCATGGTGTCAGCCTTGAGTAAAGTGTTTATTTCTACATAATTTAATTATAGTACTTCAAATTTAAAGGAAAATTAATTTTTGAAGTAGTTTTATTTAATAATTAAATATAATATTAAATAATTACTAAATGATACATTAATTGTATGATAATGATGTGATCAGTAATGATTATTTAAAATGATTATTTAAGATGATCAACTCTGTTTCTACCCCTGTTTTTGGCAATATACAAAGCCTTATCGGCTTTGTCAATAGTTTCCTCTATGGTGTTATTTTGACAAAACTCTGCTACCCCAAACCTTGCGGTTATAACACACTTCTGGTTAAACTCATTTTTTGAAATGGTCTCTTTTAGGTGATTTGAGAGAATAATTGCATTTTTCAAATTGGTTTCTTTTGCAATAATTATAAATTCATCACCTCCCCATCTTCCAATAACGTCAGAATGTCTGACACTTTTTTGAAGTATATTTGAAATATCCATTAATAGTTTATCTCCTGCATTATGTCCACAGTTATCATTGATATATTTAAGATTATCAAGATCAAGCAATATGATACATAAGCTTGTATTGTATCTTTTAAAGGAAATAAATTCTGTAATTAAATATTCATCAATATAATGTCGGTTATACAAATTGGTAAGTTTATCTTTTAGTGCCAACTGTTTTAAAATCTTTTTTTCATCATTGATGAGTTCAATTTCTTTTTCCAGTTCTTTGTTTTTTAATACAACTTTTTTTGTATAATTTACATTATCATAATTTATTTTTAGATTATTGATTACGATTGTAAGATTGTGAAATAATTCATCTTTATCAATGGGTTTGTGTATAAACTTACAAATTCCAAGGTTTATTAAATGGGTAAGTTTGTAAGACTCAGAATAGGCTGATATGACTATTATGGACTGCAAACTGTTAAGCGTTGTGAGTTCTGCACATAAATCAACGCCATTCATCTTTGGCATATTTAAATCACTTATAATCAAATCATAAAATTTTTGATTGGATTCATAAAAAGAGACATATTTTTTTAAAGCATCTTCTCCATCTTGGGCGGTGTGGATAAGACCAAAGAAATTTTCTAAAATCTTAATCATTTGAGTTCTTAATTCACTATCATCGTCAACAAACAATATATTTAATTTCTCGCTAAAAGGGATTAATTCTTTGAGATGGGTAATATTGTTCATTCATGACTCCAAATATCCATATTTTCATACCAAGCTATATCAAGATCTACTCTTACTTTTAAGCAATTCAGGGCACTTTTATAAAGATCCATTCTTTTTTCTCTAGCTAAAATTTTATTTAATTCTTGAGTACGCTCTTTTACCCTAACTTCTAACTCTTCTTTTTTATGCTCAACGTCTAAAAATGATTTTTTCAACGCAAGACGCATGTTTTCGAAGTTAGTAGACAAATCGCCTATTTCATCATTACTAACCCGCTCTATTTTTGTTTCTAAATCGCCCGAAGTAAGTAACTCTGCAGAATGTTCAAGCTTCCTTAATGGCCGAGTTAAAGAGATTGATAAGTA
>ENA-ORXI01003370-ORXI01003370.1-sediment-metagenome-genome-assembly--contig:-NODE-3370-length-10793-cov-3.368234_pt1 | contig 10793 bp, 11 predicted proteins | sample MGYA00237861_ERZ511468 | MGnify/ENA primary metagenome ERZ511468 (study PRJEB26299, sample SAMN06266213) | sediment metagenome | isolation source: Hudson Canyon methane seep mesocosm | place...
TTACAGAATTTTAAAGACAGCTTTAGAATTATTGAGCGAATTGAGCAGACTTCGGCATTGGATATTATTCAAAATATTAAAAATTAATTGTGTTTATGATTAAAAAGGATCAATCTAAGTTTACAATTATTATGTATATATGTATGCCATGATAAGACATCACCTTCTTCGTTTGAAATATTTGAGATTATAAGACTTTGCTCTTTAGAATAACTTTTGTAAATATCATATGAAATACATCCCAATTTTCTTTTGATAGCAAACTTATTATATGAAGTTACAAATTTTTCAATTATCTTATCTTCTATATTACCTACATATATTTTTGTATTTAAATTGTCTTTATTGTTTGCTCTGTTAATTTCATATTTATTATTTTTTTTAATTTTTTTAAATATTTCCTCTTCAGGCTCATTTAAATCAATTACTAGTGTATGAAAATCAACTGAGTTTTCACTAACTTTATTCTTTACTTGATTGAAAATTACTTTATCTACCTTTTCTATTTTTTGATTTTCGTCAAACCAAATCTCCTGTATATTTAATAACTTATGTTTGTATATCATTAAATTACCTTGCTCAACAGTAATAAGAATTTTTTGGGAAGAAAACTCATTAATAATCCAATAAGTACTTTACAATCAAATATATAATTAAATCTAAATTTAATCGCTTTAATTAACGTTTTTCTTGCCTTTAAAGGCTCAGCTTTTAATTTAATAAACTCTAATCCTTTTTCTCTATGGTTTTTAGCAAGTATACCATTTAAATGCTGTTTTAAATCAGTAGGAAATTCGTTTAGATTAAATAAATCAATAATATTCGCAGTGCTTTCTCTTAACATAGTTTCAGTGTTTGAGCCAATATTATATGTGTGATTTCTCATTGTAACTAAAGGTTCATCTACATAATCAAATTTGTATTTTAAAGCAATTTTAAAAAATATCGCTTCACCTTCCGCCATATATTTTTCATTAAATGGATAATCCAAAAAACATATTTTTTTAACTAATGGACTAATTGGGTAAACAAAAAATGGCTCTAATAATAATTCTTTGAATATCCAACCTCTTTTCATGTGTTTATTGGTTTCAACTTCAATAGTTTCGTTATTATCTTCAAAATATCTATAACCAGCACTATATACTACACCATAGTCATCAGGCAATTTACTAAAAAGAAAAATTTGTTTTTCTAATTTTTGTGGTAAATACCAGTCATCAGAATATAATATAGAAATATACTCACCTTTTGCTGAATTTAGCGCTTGATTCATTCTATAGGATTGTCTTTTATTGTCTTTATTCAGAAAAAGAACTATCCTATCATCTTTAGGCATTTTTTCCAAAATTTCGTGAGTATTGTCTGTTGATCCATCGTCAATAATGATAAGTTCCCAGTTATCATATGTCTGATTCTTAACACTATTTATAGCTGTTAGTATATATTGCGCATGATTGTAGGAGGGAATGATAACTGTTACTAAAGGTTTAATTATTGACATTATTGTTCTCCTACAATTTTACTTATAATTATTTTTAATGATGAGTCTAAATCCATAAATGTATAGTTTACCGCTTTTTTAATTTTACTATTATCCACACTTGAATCTAGTGGTCTATTTGCAGAACACTTAAAAGTATTTGAATTAGTTCTGTTAATTAACTTGCCACTTTGACCCATTAACTTACAAATTGTTAATCCCAGCTCATATCTACTAATTGGTCTATCTCCACCAATATTATACTCTCCTACCTTGTCACCATTAATTAAGATATACATTAAGTAAACTAAATCATCCTCAAAAATCAAATTATTCACTACATCATCTACAAGATACAGTTCTTCTTTACAAAGTAGTTTTTGAATAATAAAATTCACAGGGTTGTCTTTTTGAAAGTTCTCTTTAACTCCAAATATTGTTGTAGGTCTTAATAACAAATAATTATCTAATTTGGCCCTAATATATTCATCCACATTGCATTTTGCAATTGCATATTGGTTAAGAGGGGAAGCAATTGATTCTTCAGAATAAGGTGCATTTTTTCCATCATATACCAAACTAGAAGAGAAGAATATAGATTTAAGATTAAATTTTTTAATTAAATCAATAATATCAACTGAAAATTTATAATTAATTCTTTCTGATTTTGAGGGGTTTTCATCACACCCATCTACATTTACCCAACTAATACAATTAATAATTATTGTTGGTTTAATTTCATTAATAACATTTTCGATAAAAGAGATGTCAACATTCATATTTTCATAAATTTTGTCATTTTTTTCTAATGACCACTGTCTACAAATACCATAAATATCGTAGTCATTATTTAATTTATAAAATCGATATCCAACAGTACTTGTTATTCCCAGTATAAGTATTCGAATTTTCATTTATTATCTTACTGAGTACTTTTCTAAGTACCATTTAATTGTCTTAACTATGCCAGATTCAAAGTTCTCATGTGCTTTCCAATTCAATTTTTTTTCAATTTTACTTGCATCTATTGCATACCTTTTATCGTGGCCTGCACGATCAGGTACATAACTAATTAAATCTTTATAACTACCCATTTCTCTTGGTTGTAAATCATCAAGAAGTTCACAAATTTTATTGGCTATATAGTTGTTGCTTTTTTCATTTCTTCCACCTATATTATAAATATTAGCCTCTTTTCCTTGATGAAAAGCTAAGTCTATTCCCTTGCAATGGTCTAAAACATATAACCAATCTCTAACATTTTTACCATCACCATAGATAGGAATCATATTTTCGCTCAATGCATTTCTTATAATTGTGGGTATCAATTTTTCATCATGTTGTTTTGGTCCATAATTGTTTGAACAATTTGTAATTATAGTATTTACACCAAATGTATGATAATACGATCGCACAATCATATCACTTCCAGCTTTGGAGGAGGAATAAGGAGAATTTGGGGCATAAGGTGTCTCTTCAGTGAAAAAGCCAGTATCGCCTAATGTACCATAGACTTCATCTGTCGAAATATGATGAAATCTACAGTTTTTATACTTATCTTTATATATAAATGGTTTGTGCATCCAGTATTTGTAAGCAACGTCTATCAAACTGTATGTTCCGTTGACATTAGTTTGAATAAATACTCCTGGATTCTCAATAGAGTTATCAACATGTGATTCTGCAGCAAAATGTATAACACCCTTTATATCATACTCATTAAATATAAACTCAACAAGTTCTCGATTACATATATCACCTTGTATAAACTTATATCTCGGATGAGTTTCTATTTCTTTTAGATTTTCTAAATTACCAGCATATGTTAATGAGTCAAGATTAATTATTCTATAATTTTCATATTTCTTTAAAAAATATGGCACAAAATTGCTACCAATAAAACCAGCACATCCTGTAACAAGAAGGCTATCCATCATAGTCCTCTTTGATTAAAAAACTCTTTAAATATTTTAAATACATATTGATATATTTCCTCATTTAATCCAGGCCAAACACCAATCATAAATGTATTATTTGTTATATATGATGCATTATCTAAAGAATATTTCAAATCATTACTATACTTTTTGTAACCTGGATGATCTAAAACATTTCCGGCAAAGAAATTCCTCGTCTGAATTTTATTCTTTTCCAAAAAATCCACAATATCAGATCTTAAGAATGGTGCATTTTCTTTTAAGGTCATGGGGTACGAGAACCATGATGCTTCAGTACCTTCTAACTCATAGGGCAACACAAAATACTCTTCATATTGTTTCATAAATTTATTTAAACAATTAAAGTTATTTTTTCGTCTTTGTGTAAAATCACCTAATTTTTTTATTTGAGCTAATCCCATTGCAGCTTGAAACTCTAGCGGTTTTAAATTGTAACCTACTCTACTATACACATATCGATGATCAGTAGTTACTCCATTACCAAGCCAATCCGAGAAGCGGTTATTACAAGCTCCTTTAGAACTTAAAACTTCTTTGCCTGTACAAAAACAAGCTTTACCCCAGTCACGATAAGATTTTGCAATATTTGCAGCCTTTTTCTTAGCGAATACCGCCATACCACCTTCTCCAGTTGAAATATGATGTGCAGCATAAAAAGATACTGTTGCTACATCTGAGTACTTACCTACTAAATCACCATTATTGTACGTTGAGTCCAAAGCATCACAACAATCTTCAATCAAAAAACCGCCTTTTTCTTTTATCAATTCATAGTATTTTTTCGTATTTGCAACAGGAATTCCTAAAGGATGTGCATACATTATACCAATTACATCATCATCTTTTAATGCATCCAAAACATGTTCTTCTTTTAAGTTGTAATTACCAAGCTCTACATCAACAAATATAGGCGTAAATCCAAGCTGGAGTATTGGATTTAATGTTGTAGGAAACGAAGCAGCAGGAATTATAATCTTATATTCTTTATCTTCTTTACAGTAAAGTTCTTTCATTGTTTCAAGTGCAATTAAATTAGCAGAAGAACCAGAATTAACATAAACTCCATGTAATTTAGATAACCGCAGGGCAATCTCTGATTCAAATTTTAGTGCTTGTTTACTTAGTCCAAACCATCCATCTAACACTGTACTAATTATCGCAACGTATTCTTCTTTATCAAGAGTTAATCCAGAATATTGAACAATTGATTTTCCGGGGATAAACGCGTCTTCTTTTCCTACATATTTAGATACCAAATCTAGAATCTCATTCTTCATTCTTATTTTCCTTTATTAACTCTGTTTATATTATTTTTTATTCTGTCCAAAAATACCGCTGCGATAAGTGCAAAAATTATTCCCATAACAAAAGATACAATTAACTTCATTGTTAAAGTTTTTTTCACTTTCGCTGGGAAGGTTTTGCTTGAATAAATTTCATTAGAAATTTTTGGTGGATGTACCTTAAATTTAGATTCTTTGTCTAATTTAGTTAAAAATTTTTCTGAATCCAAAAACGTATTTATGACTTGTTGTATTTTTTCTTTTAACTCATTTTTATTTGAAGAAGAATAGTTTAAAATAGGATTACTAGTTACTATTTTATTAATTCTATCATATGAATACGTAATTTTTATATTCTTATTATTATTTAGAATTTTGTTAATCGTAATTCTTGGGTCCTCAATATATACTATCTTTCTAAAAGCCATTTTAATAATTTCGTCAGCAGTATCAATTTCTGTGTCAACATTTGGTAAATAAGAAATATACCCCAACTCTAAGGTGACTTTACCATTAAAAACTATTTTATCTTGCTCAGAAGCTTTATTCAAAAAAGTAATATCAAGGACATAAACCAATCCAGTAATTAAAAAAGTAATTACAATAATAAAAACTTTTCTTCTATTAATGAGATTAAAAAAATCAATATAGTTAATTTCATCATTGGAATAGTTTTGAGACATTAAAGTCCTCCATCAGAATCAACTAAAATCGATTTAATATCATATATTATGGTATTAGGAAGAAGCTCTTTTTTTAATAATTTTTCATACGTATTAAAACTATCATGAGAAACAGCAAGAATTACGGCATTGTAATCAGTAAAAATTGGAGTATCAACTAATAAGTCAAGATTATATTCAGTTTTAACATCATCACTATTCGCCCATGGATCAAAAACATTTAAATTACATCCAAATTCATCTAACTCTACTATTACGTCAATAATTCTACTATTTCTAATATCAGGGCAATTTTCTTTAAAAGTGATTCCAAGAACTAGAATATTAGAGTTTTTAATTGTATGACCTTTTTTTATCATCAACTTAATTACCTGGTTTGCCACATAAGCACCCATGTTGTCATTAATTCTTCTACCCGCCAGAATCATCTCGGGATGATAGCCAAAGCTTTGGGCTTTATGAGTTAAATAATAAGGGTCTACTCCAATACAATGGCCACCAACTAAACCAGGCTTGAAATTTAAAAAGTTCCATTTGGTTCCAGCTGCTTCTAAAACTGCATTTGTATCTATATCCATTTTATTAAATATCATTGCAAGTTCATTGACGAACGCAATATTAATATCTCTTTGAGTATTTTCAATTACTTTCGCTGCCTCGGCAACTTTTATTGAAGGAGCTAGATGAGTACCTGCTGTGATTATACTCGAGTACAATCCATCTACCCTTTTAGCAATTTTTGACGTACTACCTGAAGTAACCTTCAGTATCTTACTGACGGTATGCTCTTTATCTCCGGGATTAATCCTTTCAGGAGAGTATCCACAATAAAAGTCAACATTAAACTTAAAATTACTTTCTTTTTCAAGTATTGGTACGCAGTCATCTTCCGTTGCACCAGGATAAACGGTACTCTCATATATAACTATATCACCTTTTTTTAGGACTTTACCAATCATTGCACTAGCTTTGAATAGTGGTGTTAAATCAGGTTTGTTATTTTTGTCAATAGGTGTGGGTACAGTTACAATGTAGATATTACTCTCTTTTATATCTTGAATATCAAATGTAAATTTTATATTATTATTTAACGCATCAAATATTTGAGTTTCATTTAATTCTAAAGTCCTATCAAGACCAGAATTTAATTCGTCAATTCTGATTTTATAAATATCAAAACCCACAACATCATATTTCTTAGCAAATTCAGTAGCTAAAGGAAGGCCAACGTAACCTAATCCTATTATACAAATCTTATCATTCATTATTTACCTTATATCAAAAATTATTGTATTATAAAATCAACCACCTAAGTTAATTTTTGAAGAGCATTATAGCGAAATAATATATAAAGCTATTTAAGTATTACCCTAGGGAATGAAAATATTTATTTAGACTGTCTTTCCAGTGTGGGATAGTAATAGAAAAATCTTCAACAATTTTTCTATTACTTAAAACGCTATAAGTTGGTCTCTTTGCACTAGTAGGATATTCATTCGTTGATAAAGCCTTAATTTTACAATTAAGTTCTGAAATATACATAATTTCTTTTGCAAAGTCATACCAACTAATACCTCCCTCATTTGCATAATGATAGAGTTCTACTTTATTATTACTTATTTTAGGGAATACTTCCAAAATAGTTTTAGCCAAATCTTTAGCATAAGTGGGTGATCCAAGTTGGTCAGATACTACGCCAATTTCATCTTTGGTGTTTCCAAGTTTTAACATTGTTGAAACAAAATTATTCCCAAAATGAGAATAAACCCAAGATGTTCTAATTATAATTGAATTTCTAGGGTTTATATCTAGTAGAGCTTTCTCTCCAAATCGCTTCGTTTTGCCATAAACACTTTGTGGATTTGGGATATCATACTCAGTATATGGATTAGTAGAAGTTCCATCAAATACATAATCAGTAGATATATGTATCAATTGTACATCTTTTATTTTTGAGATTTGGGCTAAATACTTGACAGCTTTATTATTAACTAAGTCAGCTATCTTTTTTTCATCTTCAGCCTTATCAACAGCAGTATATGCAGCACAATTAACAATTACTTTTATATTATTATTTTCAACATATTTATTAATAGATTCTTTCTGGGTTATATCCAGAGAGTCTTTATTCGTAAAAAAATATCTGTATTTTCTTGAGTGCTCATTTTGTTCATCTACTAGAGATTTAATTTCACTACCAACTTGACCATTTGAGCCTGTCACTAGGACATTAATCATAATAACTTCTACCATAATTAAACAAATCATTTGTTTCGTTTAACATTGGGTGGACAGTGTCTTTTAGAGAAAGTTTAAGTTTTGAAGTGTCAATTTTCCAATCAATATCTAGATTATAATCATCGAAAGCAATACCTCTATCATGACTTTGACTATAATAATTATCCACTTTATAAGAAAAGATAGCTTCATCACTTAATACAACAAATCCATGAGCAAAGCCTCTAGGTATAAAAACTTGTTTTTTATTCACTTCATTCAATTCAACGCAAATATATTTTCCAAAAGTGGGACTACCTTTTCTTATATCTACTGATACATCTAAAACACTTCCTTTTACCACTCTTACTAACTTTGTTTGAGCATAAGGAGGCAGTTGGTAGTGTAGACCGCGGAGAACTCCAAACGCGCTTTTAGATTCATTATCTTGACAAAAGTCTAACTTATACTTCAAGAATTCTTCTAACTTATCCTGTCTAAATGTTTCTATAAAATAACCTCTTTCATCACCATAAATTTCTGGCTCACAGATTACAATATCAGGTATTTTTGTTCTATGAAATTTCATACAATTACCTTTCGTTAGCTATTGAAATAAGATACTGTCCATATTGATTCTTCTTTAATGGCTCTGCCAATTTAAGAAGTTGTTCTTTGTTGATGTATCCTTTTTCATAGGCAATTTCTTCCAAACATGCAACCTTTAGACTTTGTCTCTTTTCTATAGTTTGAATAAATTGACTTGCCTCTAATAAACTTTCGTGAGTTCCAGTATCAAGCCATGCGTAACCTCTGCCCATTAGTTCAACCTTTAAAGTACCCATTTCTAGGTAAGTTTTATTAACATCTGTTATTTCTAACTCACCACGTGCACTTGGCTTAATATTTCTGGCAACTTCAATCACGGAATTTGGATAAAAGTATAAACCAACTACCGCATAGTTTGACTTAGGATGGGTAGGTTTTTCTTCAAGAGTAATTACATTACCTTCATTATCAAATTCAGCAACTCCGTATCGTTCTGGATCTTTTACATAATAACCAAAGACGGTTGCATTATTGTTCTCAGAAACGTTTTTAATTGATTTTTCTAGAACTTGCGTTAAGCCATGTCCATAAAAAATATTGTCTCCCAATATTAAGCATACGTCGTCATCACCAATAAACGTTTCTCCTAGTGTAAAAGCTTGAGCTAGACCATCAGGGTTTGGTTGTTCAATAAATTCAAAAGAGAGTCCCAAATCTGAACCATCTCCTAATAAATCTTTAAACCTAGGTAAGTCATGAGGAGTAGAAATAATTAAAATCTCTTTAATTCCTGCAAGCATTAGAACTGACAAAGGATAATAAATCATTGGTTTATCATATATTGGAACTAATTGCTTACTGACTCCCTTTGTTATGGGATAAAGTCTTGTTCCACTTCCGCCTGATAAGATTATTCCCTTCATTATTCTCTTCCTTTAATTATTTTGATTATATTACTTTTATTGTGATTGATAAATATTTCAGATTCTTTATTTTCGTAAGTTTTATATAAAAAGGCACTTAGGAATATAAATAACATTGTCGTAAAGTGTCCCAATAAATAGCTATCACTCAGCATAATTATTGCAAACATTATAGGTAAAGCAATACCAATATTTCTTAATAATATATTTTTATTTACAAGAGCAACTCTTATCTGAAAATACAAGATACTTAACAAACTTATAAGTCCTAATAATCCTAATTGTACAAGAACAAGTAAATACATATTATGAGGATGGTCTGGTATTAGTTTTTTGTCTATAATAGTTCTAACTTTTAAATACTCAATTTTAAAGTCTCCAACACCCACACCTAAAAAAATATTTTTCTTAATAATTTCGTAGGAGGTAATAAAAAAAGTCATTCTTGTTCCCATAGATGATCTACTAATTTCAATATTACTGTCATCAATATTGAAATTAGTTATTTCTGATAAGGCTTTATTTACTCTATTTTGAAAAACCTCACTGGTTTTGTAAGATATAAAGAAGATGGCAGGAACTATTAGTATTGACAATAACAATGCTTTCATTTTTCTAGTGTTAAAATATTGAAATAATAGAATTACCATCATAGAAAAAAACATTACTTGTCCACCTCTACCCTCAGTTATAAACATGTCAATTGACATAATAATAACTAGAGGTAGCATAAGAAGTTTTAGTTTAAGTGAAATACATTTAGTAAATAAAACAATTGAAATTAACAAATAAATAGCTACTGCTAAAAAGGGATTATAAGAAATATGGCTCATAAAAGGAACTGGGTTTTTTATATAGGCATGTTTAAATTCTGGGAGTATTTCAAACCAAACACCATAAGATAGAACCACAGATAATATCATTGCACTTAAAAAAGCATAAATATAATATTTAATATGTTCCATTCTAACAAACAGCATGAATATAGGAAGTAATAAAAACTTAGTTTCCTTTTTTATAATATGAAGTCCCCATTGTAGGTCTTCTGTCCAGAGTAATCCAGCTATATGAAGAAAATAAAATCCAAGAACTGCTAAGACAACTTTATTGTTTTTCAGTTCATTCCAATCTTCTTTAAAAGTCCCCGTGCAAGCCAAAGAAGTACAATGAAAGCATCAATAATATTTGCACCAGCTACTGTAAGTGGTAATGAAAAAGCAAAGGCTATTAATAAATAAGCATTAATATCATTTATGTTTTGTTTATTTTTTATAAAAGTCAAACTACTTATTCCCTTTTCCAAAGAACTCTAAATACCAATCTACAAAGTTATCAATACCTTCTTGAATAGAAGTTTCTGGTTTATAGTCCAAGTTTTCAACCAAATCAATTACATCAGCATATGTTGCCGGTACATCACCTGGTTGTATTGGCATCATGTTTTTATTGATTTTTTTGCCAAGTTTATTTTCAATGGCTTTTATGAAGTCCATAAGTTTCACTGGATTATTATTTCCAATATTGTAAATTTTGTAAGGTGCGCTTGAAGTTGATGGATCAGGATTCTTCCCCGACCACTTTTCATTTACATTTGATGGGTTGTCAATTACTCTCGTAACTCCTTCAACAATATCATCAACATAAGTAAAGTCTCTTAACATTTCACCATTATTAAATACATCAATTGTTTTACCTTC
>ENA-ORXI01003371-ORXI01003371.1-sediment-metagenome-genome-assembly--contig:-NODE-3371-length-10788-cov-10.157875_pt1 | contig 10788 bp, 8 predicted proteins | sample MGYA00237861_ERZ511468 | MGnify/ENA primary metagenome ERZ511468 (study PRJEB26299, sample SAMN06266213) | sediment metagenome | isolation source: Hudson Canyon methane seep mesocosm | place...
ACAAAGATCATTGCTTCTCTTGTTGCCAATTCTTGCAAACCTTGCTGGTCTAATTTTCGACCTTGCGGTGACAAATATGCCACTTTTGTTTGCTGACCTAGCTGCTGCTTTGCAGCTTGAATCGCTTGCTGTAATGGTTCAACTTTCATTACCATTCCAGGTCCACCACCATACGGCCTATCATCTACTGTTTTATGTTTGTCCTGCGTGAAATCACGCGGGTTCCAATAATCTATCGCTAACTGTCCTCGCGATACCGCACGACCAGTTACGCCATACTCAGTTATTGCTTCAAACATCTGAGGGAACAAAGACACTACACCTACTCGCACCGTCCTATCACCTCAATAATCTAGTTCCCAATCAACCTGAATAATCCCCTTATCCAAATCAATTAGCTGAATAACCTCTTCCATTACATATGGAATTAATTGTTCAGTTTTATTCTCTTTATTCTTAACAAGCAACACATCGTGTGCACCTGTTTCAAGTAAGCTATCAACTTGACCGAGTGTTTCATCACTCAGGTTAACCACTGTTAAACCAATTAATTGAGACCAATAATATTCGTCTTTAGTTGTTGGTTTTAATTGTGAGCTCTTAATAGCTAACTCTGAGCCAATTAAAGGTAAGACCTGATCCGGGTCGGTTACATTAACCAACCCCATCACCACACCTTTACCTTGAGTGCGTCCACCGGACACTTCCATCTCTACCCATTCGCCCTTTCGAGACATATAGATAGGTGAATAACTCAATATATTACCGCGAGGTTCTGTGAATGAAAATATCTTCATCCAACCTTTAACCCCAAAGACACCAGATATTTTCCCTACCGTGACAAACTCATCGGAAGTTTCCATTCTGCTACCTTAAATATAAGCTAAAGAAGCTTTAAGCTACTTTAGCTTGGTCAAGCAATTTAGCTACACGTTCAGAAGGTTGTGCACCTTCACCAACCCAGTATGCAATACGATCAAGATCTAAACGTAAAGTTTCTTCTTGGCCTTGCGCTAAAGGATTAAAAAAGCCTACACGTTCAATGCAACGACCATCACGTTTGCTACGTGAATCTGCTACTACAACAGTGTAATAAGGACGCTTTTTAGCGCCGCCGCGAGATAATCTAATTGTAACCATATTCCTGCCTGTACAAAACTGGATCGAAAAACAGAGATATTTTACGCACATATCTACCATTTGAAAAGCTTAACTTGCATTACCGTGTCGTAATGCACAGAAAATAAGCATTTAGCCTTATTTATTTTCGACCCATTATAAAATTAAAGCGCAAATCTATCTAGATAGTTTCGAGCTGCTATTGTGAATAACCCATCAGATCATACACAGGTTATCAAATCAGCTGTACTTATTTTTCATATGAAACTAGTAGTTTAAGTATTGGAATACCTTATTTGCATACTAGCCTCCCATATAGACATATATCCCTACATATTGTACGCCTTTAAAATCAAGCTAATATTTTAGAATGGCATGCCACCGCCACCCATAGGCATTTTGCCACCTAAGCCTCGCATCATTTTAGCCATACCACCTTTCTGGCTCATTTTTTTCATCATTTTCTGCATTTGTGCAAACTGTTTTAATAAACGATTCACATCTTGGATCTGCGTTCCAGAACCAGCTGCAATACGTTTTTTACGTGAACCTTTAATGATGTCTGGTCGCTGGCGTTCTTTTTTCGTCATTGAGTTGATAATAGCTTCAAGTTTACCAAGCTCTTTATCATTTACTTGGTTTTTTGCAGCGGCTGGAATATTACCCATTCCTGGCATTTTATCCAACATCGAACCTATTCCGCCCATATTGCCCATTTGACGGAGTTGGTCACGAAAGTCTTCTAAATCAAATCCTTTACCTTTTTTAAGTTTGCTAGCTAATTTATCTGCAGCACCTTTATCCATCTTCCGTTGAGCTTCTTCAACCAAAGAAAGAACATCACCCATACCCAAAATTCGCGATACAACACGATCAGGATGGAAAGGCTCTAAGGCTTCAGTCTTCTCACCGACACCCATAAATTTAATGGGCTTACCGGTAATTTGGCGAATCGATAATGCCGCACCACCTCGTGCATCACCATCTGTTTTCGTTAAAATTACACCGGTTAATGGCAGGGCATCATTAAATGCTTTCGCTGTATTAGCAGCATCTTGCCCCGTCATACTATCGACAGTAAATAATGTTTCTATTGGGTTGATCGCATCATGAATATGTTTAATTTCAACCATCATGTCATCATCAACATGTAAGCGACCAGCCGTATCAATAATCACCACATCAACAAATTGCAGCTTAGCTTGAGCAACAGCCTGTTTAGCGATTTCTACTGGATCTTGATCTGATTGACTTGGGAAGAAGTGTGCGTCAACTTCATTAGCCAATGTTTTTAATTGTTCAATCGCAGCAGGACGATACACATCGGCACTGGCAACCATCACTGATTTTTTTTCACGTTCTTTTAACCAGCGTGCTAGTTTGGCAACACTGGTCGTTTTACCTGCACCTTGCAAACCCGCCATTAAAATAACAGCCGGTGGTTGTGCGTTTAGATTAAGGGATTCATTTGCCTCCCCCATTATCATGGTGAGCTCATCATTAACGACTTTAACGAGTGCTTGGCCTGGCGTTAGACTAGTTAGCACATCTTGGCCCATTGCGCGTTCTTTCACTCTGTCGACAAACTCTCTAACAACAGGTAATGCAACATCAGCCTCAAGCAATGCCATGCGTACTTCACGAAGCGTTTCTTTTATATTCGCTTCCGTAATTCGGCCTTGGCCACGCAGTTTTTGTATCGTACTGCCTAATCTTTCACTCAAACTATCAAACATGATTCACCTTAAACTAAGGAACCGAAGGATATCGGTATTAATTATTATTGATAGTGATTATAGCGTATATACTCAAATTATTTGAAGATGCATGGCGATAAAAATTAGTCTGATGACAAGTACATCGTTTATCATTCAGCGTATGACTCATAACAACATCATTCATATAGAAGGAATGAACACCCATGGCACTTGCTAATTCATTAGCCTTTCTACTTTACCTGTGCTGTAGCGCTGCTTTAATTCGTAACTTTGTACAACGTGATCAACAAAGTTCAGTGCTATTTCCTGTCAGTATATTAACGATCGTCGCGCTAATAGCACACGGTGCAGATATCACATTTACTATGAAAAATGCGGGCGGCTGGGATTTAAGCCTATTTAGCACATTAACTGTGGCAAGCTGGCTAATGGCTTTTATTGCTTTTGTTTTTGGGTCAAAAATCCCTAAAGCTCATCCTGGCATGGTGATTTACCCCCTTGTTGCACTGAGCCTTATTCTCAAGACATCTCTACCTAATGAGCAAGCAACAACATTAATTAATCCAGCATTGGAATGGCACATTCTTCTCTCCCTTTCTGCCTATAGTTTATTCACACTTGCAGCCTTACAGGCTATTGTTTTAGCCATTCAAGAACAACAACTACGTCAGCGTCATTTAGCAGGAATCATACGGCAGTTACCCCCATTACAATCAATGGAATCAAGTCTATTTCAGCTCATCATGACTGGCTTTATATTTCTGACCATGGGCCTATTTACTGGCTTGTTATTTATTGAAGATATTTTTGCTCAACATCTTCTGCATAAAACAGTATTGTCAATTATTGCATGGTGTGTTTTTGCTACTTTATTATGGGGTCGTAGACAGTATGGTTGGCGTGGTAAAACAGCCATCAAATGGACGTTAATTGGCTTTTCATTTTTGGTGCTTGCATATTTTGGCAGTAAACTTGTTCTCGAATTTTTCATCGCGAACACGTAAGGAAACCTCTATTTAGTCATGTTAGAAACAACGTCACTTTCTTTATTATTTTTTATTCTATTTATATTGCTAGTGTTTTCTGCCTTTTTTTCCAGTTCAGAAACAGCATTAATGTCACTAAACCGCTATCGCCTTCGCCATTTGGAAAGTGAGGGCCATGCAGGAGCAATCCGAGCCAGTCAATTATTAGAGCGCCCTGATCGATTAATTGGTTTAATTTTGCTCGGCAATAATTTTGTTAATATTTTTGCCTCAGCGATAGCAACAATTATTGGTGTAAAACTATATGGTGAAAATGGTGTTCTTATTGCGGGCTCAATCCTCACGCTTATCGTTTTATTATTTGCTGAAGTAACACCAAAAACATTAGCAGCATTACACCCTGAACGAGTCGCTTTTCCCGCTAGTTTCATATTAAAACCGCTGCTATTTATTCTCTATCCATTAGTCTTATTTACCAATGCAATCACCAACCGCTTATTGGCGCTCTTTGGCGTATCTGCCAGTGACTCATCCTCTTCCGCCATTAATAGGGAGGAACTGAGAATAGCCCTAATGGAAGCAGGCAGTTTAATTCCAAAGCGCCATAAAAAAATGTTAGTGAGTATTCTTGATTTAGAAAAAATGACTGTCAACGATGTGATGGTGCCTCGAAATGAAATTGAGGGCATCGATATTAATGCGAGTACTGCCGACATTATTAAGCAGTTATCTTATTGCAATAATAGTCGCCTACCAGTTTATGCTGACAGTATGGATAATGTCATTGGAATCCTGCATGTAAGAAAGGCATTACATTTGCTCGCAGAAAATAATCTTACTAAAGACACATTGAATGGAATCGTCAAACAAGGTTACTTTGTACCTGAGAGCACACCACTGAATAAGCAGCTTATCCAGTTTCAACGCCACAGAAGACGTACGGGGTTAGTGGTTGATGAATATGGTGACATCCTTGGTCTTATCAGTTTAGAAGATATATTCCGTGAAATTGCCGGTGAATTTACGGCAGATTTAATTGATGAAGATAAAGATATACATCCTCAAAAAGATGGTAGCTATCTTATCAATGGTTCTGCTAATATTAGAGAGATAAACCGAAACAACAACTGGAGTTTACCGACTAATGGGCCCAAAACCATTAACGGTCTTATTCTGGAGTTTCTTGAAAGCATTCCAGATCCTGGTGTAAGTTTACGAATAGAAGATTATATTATTGAAGTTGTACAAACAGCCAATAATACAATTCGAACCGTTCGAATCAGAAATGTAGAATCTCATAGGGAGACGTCTTAAAATGGCAGCATACCGAATTAAACTTTGCGGTCTGAACAGTGTTGATATTAGCTCTCTAAAATCAATGCTTAGCCTTGCTAGCGACCAACTCACACATGAATGGACAATCGTAAACACAGATAAAGCTGAGTTATATATCTATTCTCTAGATTCAGATGATGGGCAATCTGCTTGGCAGGAGCATGATGATAACTATGTCTCAGTTATACTCACTGCAGATAGTTCTGCACACAAATCTGCCGATATAATTTTAAAAAAACCACTTCGTACAAAGAATTTCTCTGCAGCACTTAATGATATTGAAAACATCATAGAAAGTGGAAAAAAAGTAACTACAAAGAAAAGTACAGCAAAAATAAAAGCCTCTTTCTTTTCTTCCATGTCATCAGGGCTATCGGGGTTATTCAACAAAAAATCAAACTTTATCAAACCCACATTAGAGCTGTTACTACCAGAGATGAGTACTGATAAAGCCGATACTATTTTATCCCCTAAACTACTCAAAAAATGGTTAGCTGAAATAGATCCAAAAGACTCAAACGTCAAAGTAAGTGATCTTTTAGGAAATTTGCTCCCTTTAAACCGTCTTGTTTTATCTGCTCCAGTACGATTTCAATTATTAGAGCTTTATTCTCACCCAATCATTTCATTAGCTCAAGCTCATATAGCTAAAGAGAAAAAGTCTACTGGTAGTCATACTGATTACATTAAGACAATTCACGCGCTGAGTTTATTATTAGAAGAACTCTGCTCAGGCTACAAAATAATTATTGATGAATACTATCAACAGGCAAAACATCCTAACTCTAATGATAAATGCCTCATGGCAATTAATCGTACCGCTGAATATTTAGGTTTATCCATACTATTTGCATACAGTAACTACCTTGCCATACCTAATAATGCCTTAAATACGCTTCACCAACTTTATTTATATAATGAGTACTATCACTCTCTCAATAAAGTCCCATCAGTGAAAAAAGTATCTGCAGATCGCTCTTTTTCTCACTTCTATAACACGGTGTTATTAACGGGGATTTCTACTCCGTCTCAATTACTAAGACATGAAGTTGCAGAGCTGTATAAATTGATGGGGGACTTTGCAGATAAAGTAAACTTGACCCCACTCTCAGGTGAACAAATTGATTCAGATCGCGCTCCTATTGTAGCTGGATACTTTTGTTTGGATACTTCTAGCAATAGAATGCCTCTCCCTCTCTCTGAAATATCAGCAGACATTCGTGCTCATAATCAATCGAGATTACTAGATACACATCAACTGCTTGAAGCTATAGAGCATATTTTTCATAATGAAACGGAAGTATCGGCTACGAGCCAAGGTGCAGATAGCTCTGATATCCACTTACTAAAAAAAGTCATTCCACAATTCAACGCCACTTATACGCGTCACTTTAAAAGAGAGACTTGTAAAGACTCGACAAAAACTAATATCGCAATTGGCTTAGCTGCAATCCATACTTGTTTGATCAATCATTCACTATCTCAAACATCCAAATGGACTATTCATAATAGAGGTATAGGCGGCATGATGATAAGCAATGATGCATTTGATGCCTATCATCTTAATATTGGCGATAGTGTTGGCATATTTGAAGATACATCTGAGCCGAGCCTTGCTATTATTCGTTGGATGGAAACTGATAAAAAAGGGGCAACCCATATTGGCTTAAACATACAGAGTAAACAGCCTAAAGCAGTCTCTCTATCACCCCAAAATAAAGCTGTAATTTTTATCGGCTTATTGTTACCTGCGGCCAGCGAGTCCCAACAAGGAACAACTATTCTTGTTGAAAAAGGAACTTATATTCCTCTGCAAGAATTAATCGTGGATGAAGGCAACTTAAAATACAAGATATCGGTCAATACTTTAATCAACAATACATTCAATGATGAACAATTTAGTTTTATAGTTAAAAACTGAGTCACCTTACATTTAAACATTACACAAAGAATAAAATTCAGGAAAATAATATGCGTATTCTGATCAAGCTAATCCTTTTGATTATCGTCCTCGTGGTTATTGGCTTAATTGCCTTGCCATTTGTCGTAGATCCTAATGATTATAAACAAGAGATTTCTGAGCAAGTTGAAAAAGCAACTGGTAGAAAGCTAACCCTTAATGGTGATATAGGTCTCTCTGTTTTCCCATGGATAGCACTTGAATTAGGCCCTTTATCACTCAGTAATGCTGAAGGATTTAAAGCAGAATCATTTGCTAAAGTAGAGGCTACTCAAGTCCGAATAAAATTGTTACCACTACTCAGTAAACAATTAGAAATGGATACCGTTGTACTAGATGGTTTAGTGCTTAACCTTGAAAAGAATAAAGCAGGAAAAACAAACTGGGATGACCTTGCAAATTCTGATAGCTCAAGCAAAGAAACTAAAACAACAGAAAAAGACCAAAGTGATTCTACTGCACCGGCTCTTGGTGCAATCAGTATTGCAGGAGTTCAACTGACTAATGCTAATATTATATGGTCTGATGCCAGCAAATCTGAGCGTTTTCAGTTAAAAGATTTAAGCCTAACAACGGATCCTCTAGTTCCTGGCGAACCAACAGCTGTTGATATGACATTTAGTCTACTGAGCAGTAAACCCCAAGCTAAAGTTGATGTTAGTTTAAAGACTAATATTATGGTGGATCTAGAAAATCAACGTTATGCATTAACAGGCCTTAAATTTAGCACTCAAGCAGAAGGGCAAGATTTACCATTCTCTACCGCAAATATTGCTTTAACAGGTGATATCAATGCTGACATGGTTAAACAGCTTATCTCTATCGATGACTTATCATTAACGGCTAAAGCAACTAAAGGTCAACAACAAATTGATGCTCAATTATCAGCTAATATTTCTAGTAATCTTGCAAGTCAGCAGAGTTCACTAAAGGCATTTAATCTAACAGCTGAAATAGTTGATCCCGCTTTGCCAGGAGGTAAAGCCGATATGAAAATCACATCTGATATTTCAACTGATATGCAAAAACAAACGGCGACATTATCAAACTTACTGATAACAGTGCATGATTTGATCATTAGCGGTGATATTAATGCCAGCAAGCTTTTATCTGACAACCCCAACTTTGCCGGCCAAATTGATGTTAAAGCATTTAATTTACGTCAGTTAGCCAATAGACTGGCTATTGAACTTCCAGTAATGGCTGATGGTAGTACTTTAGAATTAGTCCAGCTTAAAACGGACTTTACTGGCTCAAGTAAACACTTCAATGCTAAACAACTAGATCTTACACTGGACCAAAGTAAATTAACTGGCCAATTTGCAATCAATGACTTTAAAAACCCTGCTTTCAATTTCAAAATATCACTAGATGAAATTGATGCTGACCGTTATTTACCTCCAGCAGTAGAACAACAGAAACAAGCCGCTAGCCCTGAGCCCTCAGCAGCTACTGCAACCACTGCCGCTGACGAGAAACTACCTCTTGAAGCCTTAAGACAAGTCAATGCCAAAGGAACACTTGATATCGGCAAGTTGAAAATAAGTGGTACCCACAGTGAGAAAATTCATCTGGAAATTAATGCTGCTAAAGGCTTAATAAAACTTAGTCCTATGAGTGCGAACCTTTATCAAGGGCAATACAAAGGTGATGTCGCATTAGATGCCCGCGGTAAAACATTAAAACTATCTATTAATGAGAATTTAAAAGGTGTTCAAGCAGGCCCCCTGTTAAAAGACCTTAGTGGTGATGACAAAATATCTGGTGTTGCTAATGCTCAAGTTAAATTAACAGGCAATGGAGCAACGGTTGCTCAAATCAAGCAAACATTAACAGGAAATGGACAATTTTCTTTTACAGATGGTGCATTGAAAGGTGTCAATGTTGCCGAAAGTATTCGTAAAGCTAAAGCTGTATTAAAAGGTGAAAAACTAGCTCCTTCAGATACACCATTACAAACAGATTTTTCTAGTCTAACGGGATCATTTACAGCAAAAAATGGCCTTATCAGTAATCAGGATCTTATTACCAAGGCACCACTACTACGAATCAATGGCGCTGGAACAGTTGATTTACCTAAAGAGACTATTAACTATATTCTTAAAGTGGCCGTTGTTGGCACATCTAAAGGTCAGGGAAGTTCAAATCTAGACGACTTAAAAGGTTTAACCATTCCTGTCAAAATCAATGGTACATTTGCTAATCCAAAACCAACAGTAGATCTTGCCAGCTTGCTTAAAGACCAAGCGACAGAAGAAGTAAAGGCAAAAGTGGCTGATAAATTAAAAGATGATCTGGGTATTGATTTGGGAGACTTATTAGGTGCTTCGGAAACTAGTCCAGAAAATGAAGCCACACCGGCTGAAAGCACTAATAGTGAATCCGCACCGGCCAAGTCTGCTGAAGACCAAGCCAAAGATGCACTTAAAAGTAAATTAAAAGGTTTTTTCTAGATAATCAAAATTAGCTGTAGTGTGTAATGCTACAGCTGAGTTATCCCTAGAATCTCAATGAAGTTTAGCTCTCAATTATTAGCATGGTTCGACCTGCACGGTCGTAAAAACCTGCCTTGGCAACAAGATCCTAGCTCTTACCATGTTTGGCTTTCAGAGATTATGTTGCAACAGACTCAGGTGAACACTGTTATCCCCTACTATCAGCGCTTTACGCAGCACTATCCTGATCTCCTTTCATTAGCGAATGCATCTGTTGATGATGTACTCGCCTTATGGACAGGTTTGGGTTATTACGCCCGAGCACGAAACTTACATAAAGCAGCTAACATCATTCTCGATCAGCATAATGGTGATATGCCAAAAGACTTAGATGAACTGGTTGCTTTACCTGGTATTGGCCGATCAACAGCTGGCGCCATAATGACACTTGCCCACCATCAAAATTTTGCAATTCTTGATGGTAATGTGAAACGTGTTTTAACTCGTTACAATCGAGTTACAGGTTGGCCCGGTAATAAACAAGTAGAAAATAAATTATGGTTGCTTGCCGAAGAATTACTACCAACAAAACGAATTGCACATTATATTCAAGCTCAAATGGATCTAGGAGCCACGGTTTGTACACGTAGCAAACCCAAATGTGATGATTGTCCTTTGCAGGCAGATTGTCAGGCATTTCAACACGATATTCCGCAAAACTACCCAGAATCAAAACCTAAGAAAATTATTCCCTCGCGTGAAATTAACTGGCTTATTTTCCAAGATTTAGATGGAAAAATACTATTACAACAACGACCTAATTCGGGAATATGGGGAGGTTTATGGAGTTTTCCAGAGATGGAATCCTTAGAAAATATAGGTGAATATTGCCTAAATGAATTCCACGTAAACATTACGGATATTACTGCCACAGCTAGTTTTAAGCATGTATTTACCCATTTCAAATTACAAGTTTATCCGCAACTAATCTCTGTTAATAAATCAAGTAATCATATTAGTGAGAATAATACTGTAACTTGGTATAAAATAAGTGAGGCTTTACAGCTCGGATTACCCGCGCCAGTAAAATCTTTTTTACAATCATTAGATAAATTGAGGGAATAATGGCAAATCTTGTCCATTGTGTTAAACTACAAAAAGAAGCTGATGGGTTGGACTTTCCACCCTATCCTGGTGAGCTTGGCAAAAAGATCTATGAGTCTGTTTCGAAAGAA
>ENA-ORXI01003373-ORXI01003373.1-sediment-metagenome-genome-assembly--contig:-NODE-3373-length-10785-cov-6.639242_pt1 | contig 10785 bp, 13 predicted proteins | sample MGYA00237861_ERZ511468 | MGnify/ENA primary metagenome ERZ511468 (study PRJEB26299, sample SAMN06266213) | sediment metagenome | isolation source: Hudson Canyon methane seep mesocosm | place...
AAATTTCAGAAATTAGGATTAAGGATTATAATTTGGCATCTATATCTGGTGGCTCAACTGCATTATGTGAAGTGACGATTAAGTTAGAAGATGCTATGCAAAATATGGTTTCTTCAAAATCCATTGGTGAAGACATTGTCATAACTAGTGTACAGGCTGTTATTGATGGAATGAACAGGATTATGCTAAAAAAATTAGTTAAGCAAAAAAAGGCGTAATTATTGGTATAGAAAAATGAGCCACAAGTATAACATTTCATTAGTTACAGGTGATGGAATAGGTCCAGAGATATCTGAATCAGCCTTTAGTATTTTACAAACAATTAATGACAATATGGGCATTAAATTCGAAATAAAAAAACTTGAAGCAGGTGATACTGTTTTAAAAAATACTGGTGAAGCATTACCCGCTGAAACCTTTGAAACAATAAAAAACTCTGATGCATGCTTAAAGGCACCAGTAGGTGAAAGCGCAAAAGATGTAATCGTGTACTTGAGACGCATGTTAGATCTTTATGCAAACATTAGACCTGCAAAGTCATATCCAAACATGCCATCATTACGTGACGATGTGGATTTAGTAATTGTCAGAGAAAATACAGAGGATTTGTACACTGGCGAAGAATTTGAGATTGGTGATATAGCTGTGGCGATGAGAATTATTTCTGAAAAAGCATCAAAAAGAATTGCAAATCATGCTTTTACAATTGCTAGTCAAAGGAAAATGAAGAAAGTTACATGTGTTCATAAATCTAATGTAATGAAAAAAACTGATGGATTATTTGCTCGTACATGCTCAAAAGTTGCAAATGATTTTCCTGATATTAAATTTGAAGAGATGTATGTTGATGCATGTTCAATGAATTTAATTCGTCAACCGCAATTATTTGATGTGATTGTTACAACCAATTTGTTTGGCGATATACTTTCTGATGAATCAGCTCAAGTGGTAGGTGGTTTGGGTATGGCTCCTGCTGCAAATATAGGTGATAATTTTGGCTTGTTTGAACCAGTACATGGAGCAGCATTTGATATTGCTGGAAAACAAATTGCAAATCCTACGTCATTCATTCTTTCAATCAAAATGATGTTAGAATGGCTTGGGAATAAACACAATGACCAGAAATGCATTGATGTTGGGCAAAAATTAGAGGATGTTGTATACGATGTAGTAAAAAATAATATTAAAACAAAAGATACAGGCGGGGATAAAACTACGATGGAGTTTACTAAAGAAATTATCTCAAGGCTTTAATCTTTCTGGGTCTCTTGGATACAAAATAACTTCTCTTACATTATCTATTCCTAGAATTACCGTTAGTAGTCTTTCTAATCCTAATCCCCAACCTGCATGTGGTGGCATACCCCAATCAAACGCCTGTAGGTGTTCCGAAAATTTTGCAGGGTCAAGATCTTGCTCGCTTAATCTTGCTTTGATCTTCTCTGGGTTATGTAGTCTACTACCACCAGATGACAATTCAAGATAACCAAATTGTAAATCAAATGACTCGGAAATCTCAGGAGTGTCTTCCTTTTCCATGATGTAAAACGGCTTAAGCTTGATTGGCCAGTCTGTTATGAAATAAAAACCTGGATGGTTTTCTCCTATTATTCTCAAGTGAGAATCTAAAAGGTCGTCACCAAATTCTAGTTTAACATCTTTTCTATTTAGCTCTTCTAAAGCCTCCGAGTATGTAATTTTCTTAAATGGGCTATTAGGTATAGTGATTTCATTTCCTAAAATTTCTTGTTCCTCTTTACAGTTTTCGGAAACATACTTGAAAGTATTAAGAACTAAATCTTCTAAAACATTCATCACATCAGTGTAGTCCATAAATGCGGCTTCGATGTCAACGCTAGTAAATTCACTTAAGTGTCTGCCAGTATGTGATTTTTCCGCTCGATAAAATGACGCTATTTCAAATACCCTTTCTAGGCCAATTGTCATCTGTTCCTTATAGAGCTGTGGGCTTTGTGCCAGATATGCTTGTTTTCCAAAATAATCCAATGAGAACAAATTTGCGCCTCCTTCACTTGCACTGCCAATAATTTTAGGCGTAGTAATTTCAATGAATTTCTTTTCTAACAATGTTTTTCTTAATGATGCTAAAACGTGATGCCTGACTTTGAAGATTGACGCTGTTTTTTGGTTACGCATATCCAATGCCCTAGAGTTCAGTCTATTGTCAATATGGCTTTCAAGCCTACCAATAGGATCAATAGGAAGAGGATGGACAGCCTTTGCTAACACATCAATTCCATCAGCCTTAATTTCACATTCAAAATCTCTAGCTCTTGTATCCTGTACTTTACCAGTTACTCTAACAACACTTTGTCTGGTAATATCTTCAATTGATTTCATTACATCATCCGTGAGTATGATTTGAATAATACCTGTGACATCACGTAATGTAAGAAATGTCATTTTGCCCATTTTTCTTAGATCTTCTACCCAGCCTCCAAGAATAACTTCCTGACCTTTCATACCGGCATTAATATCCTCAACATGGTGTGTTCGATCAAGATTCATGGAAATCATCTTAAATGATGATCCATTGAATATATCCTTTCTTGAAAAAATAAAATGAAGTATGTTATGCTATAATTATGCCAAAGATAGAAATTTCTGATCTATCTGTTGATTACAAAACCTCACATGGCAATATACATGCCTTAGAAAATGTTGAATTTCAATTGGAAGATGGTGAATCAATTGGAATAGCAGGTGAGAGTGCTTGTGGAAAGAGCACTTTGGGTTTAACGATCATCAGAATGCTTCAGGGAGGAAACATAGTTTCAGGAAAAATTACGTTTAGCGGCGAATCTATACTTGACATGTCTGATTCCAAATTTGATGGAAGTTTGCGTTGGAAAGAAATTTCAATGATCTTTCAGGGTGCCATGAATTCATTGGATCCAGTTTTTACAATCAAACAACAATTTGATGATCTGCTAAAACAACATGGTTTTGGTAGTAACGCGGATAAAATTACACGTGATGCTATTAGTGCTGTGAATTTGGATTATAGTGTTTTGAAAAAATATCCGCATGAACTTAGTGGTGGAATGAAACAAAGAATTGTTATTGCTATGGCATTGTTGTTAAAACCAAAATTTGTTATAGCTGATGAGCCTACAACTGCACTAGACGTACTCATCCAAGCACAAATCGTCAATTTACTAAAGAACCTGAAAAAGAAGGGCATGTCTCTCATGTTAATTTCACATGATCTTGCAATATTATCTGAGGTGGCAGAAAAAATTGGCGTAATGTATGGTGGAAAAATGGTTGAGTTTGGCACATCTGCAGAAATATATCGTAATCCTAAACATCCGTACACGCAAGGATTATTAAATTCAATTCCAACCTTACGCAAACAAAAAAAACTAAAATTCATTCCTGGTAGCCCACCTGATTTATCCGCTACGAAACCAGGATGTAGATTTTTTGATAGGTGCCCTGAAGCAATGGATAAGTGCAAAACTGATCCACCAAAAATAAAGACAGACAGTGGTTATGTTTTATGTTGGCTTTATGAGTAAGACCTTACAATTGTAATCTTTTATTACTTTGATTTTTCCTCACATTCATCAGAACAATATTTTGTTTCCGGTCTTGTTACCAGTCTACCACATTGTGAGCATGTAGAATACATGGTTGAAACACAGAACGATCATAAAAAAACATATTTTGATCGCAATTGCTGACTACTAATTATTTTTTTAGAGTTAAATAATGCAAAATATTGATCGACATGTGGATCTTTGGGAATTGTTTCCTTTTACTCCTGAAGTTGGTTATCTTGGTTTAACTATTGTCAGTTTCTTTGGTTCGCTCATACCGTTTGTACCAATCCCTTCATTTGTTTTGGTAGCTACAATGGCGGCGGGAGAACAATTTGACATTCATGTTTTAGTTTTAATTGCAGCGTTGACGTCCACAGCAGCTAAGCAGATAATATTTTACGTTAGTTATGGTGGAAGAAAAATTATTTCTGAAAAAACTAAAAAACGAATGCTGCCATTTCAAAAATTAGTAAAGCGATATGGTGGTTCAGCGGCTTTTGTTGCTGCTGCAACTCCTATTCCTGATGATTTAGTTTACATTCCATTAGGATTAGCAAAGTATAATCCAAAAAGGTTCTTCGTTGCTACATTATCGGGAAAAATTGTTTTGTTTTACGTTATTGTATTAATTTCACATTACACGGGTTTGTCACTTTTGGAACCAATACTTCAGGGAATTGATGACCCATTGCCTGTTTACATCGGTATTATAGCGTTGGGTATTGCAATGACACTCGTAGTAATTCTTCTTTTACGATTAAACTGGGAAAAAATACTTGGTAAATTTGCTCCGTGGACACTAGACGATGATGATAACAATAATCAAAATTAGATCTTATAACTGAAATTCCATAGTTTGTCAATGCCAGTCTTTATTCCTACTCTAGGTTTTGTCATGATTTTTGTTGGCTTTTTACCGTCAATAATAAACAATGATGAATTTTTTGTTAGGTCTAGGTCGTATTGTTTTAAAGTAATTTGCATTGCTTGAGTTAGTTTTCCAGGTCCATTTGTCAAATTAGAAATAACATCAGTTTTTCTATTTTTTACCATGTGTTTAATTCCTTGTTGTGGTTGAATTGCTCGTATTAGAACAGCACCAGATTCGTCTTCTTCTTTTTTTGCAACCACATTAAAACAATAATGCATGCCATATGTGAAATAAACATATGCACGTCCCACTTCACCAAACATAATTTTATTTCGTTCAGTTTTTTTTCTTGATGCATGACTAGCCGGATCATTTTTCCCCTTGTATGCTTCAGTTTCTATTATGACTCCAGATAGTACCTGATTTCCAATTTTTCTTACTAAAGTTTTTCCTAAAAGATCTTTTGCGGCTTGTTTGGTATCGTTCATGTAAAACTTTCTTGGTAAAACTTTCATTTCAATCTGTATGTTTTATTTTTTGCAACTCATTCACTAGTTTTTTAATATCATTTTTGAAAACATTTACAAGTTTTTGGTTGTAAATTGTTGCGGCAGGATGAAATGTGACAAAATACATACGGTTATCTTTAGAAATAAATTTTCCATGGTTCTTTGAAATTTCCTTACCACCTAAAATTGAATAAAATGGCGTATTCCCAAGAAGGCAAATTATTTTAGGATTAATAATTGCAATCTCATCTTTCAAATACTCGTTACACATTGATTTTTCAACATCATTCGGAATTCTGTTTTTAGGCGGCCTGCATTTTACAATATTTGTGATATATACACTGTTTCTTGTCAACCCAGCATTTTTTAATGCATCATCAAGCCTTTTTCCTGCAGTACCGATAAACGGTTCACCATACAGATCTTCATTTTTTCCAGGTGCTTCACCGATAAAAATAATATCCGCATTTTGATTTCCTTTTCCAGGAACTGCATTTTTTCTTGTATCACACAAATCACACTTTTTGCAAGTTTTGACTTTTTCTTGAATTATTTTAAGGGATGAAGTTGCTTTCATAGATTGTAATCTTTACATCTAATTGATTAGTTTTGCAAAACCAAATTTAACAAAAGCCTTTAGGTATGGAATTGAATCCATAAATCATGGGACTTGTCCATACAGTTCATTATCTAGATTTTTCTTCTGAATCTTGGAAATTAGTATCAAATAACCCAACTATTTTTGAGGCTATTGTTGACAATGTGGTTTTGGAGATTCGTGATACATCACACAGGGAAAATAAACTAGTATTCAAAAAGGGCGGTAAGATAGAATACATGCGTTCTGTTGGAAAGTATAGATTAAGATGGAATGATGAAGATCTGGCGAACTAATTTTTATGCAGTAATTTTAAACTCAATTTCGCTTGCTGAATCATCCTGCACTGCTTTTAATGTGTAGACACCATTATTTTCCCATCCACCACCACCAGCTATAATGAGCGTTGAAAACTGTCCATCATTTTTGGGATTGATGATTTCCTTCCATATTTTTACACCGTTAGTATTTTCTATTGACAGTTCAACTGATTCAGTATAGGAGTTTGTATCACCTGAGATGGAGATTATATCAGCTCTTTGGTATGTAGTCTGATCAATATTTACCAATAATGGGTTATTTGCTGTTGAACTCGTAACAGAATCAAATGGTGTGTTAATTGCTGGAAATCCTACAAGAACAATTATAGCAATTACAGCCGCAGCTCCCCCACCACCAAGTATTCCTATATTTTTACTAGACGAAAAGTTAAACGTAAAATTACTTGGTGAATCTGAACTGCTGGCAGTAGGCTTTGATCGTAATTTGATTTTGGTATCTGGTTGCTTGCGTGGTAATGACTTGTCAAGTGGTTGGTTTTTTAGGTGTATTGTAATTAATGATTCAACATAATTTTTATCTTCAGTAGTAACAAAATTATCATGTCTGATCGTATCTCTAATCTCTCTTAGTTTTTTTATATCTCCATGATGATGTCTGATCAAATCATCGAGATCTGTTATGAACGTCAATAAATCACCATATTTTCTCCGTCTAATTAAAATTCGCTATTGATACTTTGTATAATGTACTCAAAACTATCATTTACGCGAAAATTCATGAAACTGTTTTATGATTTTTGGATTTGATTTTAAAAATGTAATGTATTTTCTTAATTGCCTAATTGTTTTGGGGTTTAAATGATGTTCTAAACCTTCCGTATCTTGATTGGCAATTCCTTGACCTACATTCAAAATTTCAAAAAATTCTAATAATATACTATGTTTCCGGCGAATTGTGTCCGCAACCTGTTTGCCCATATTAGTTAAATTAATACCGTGATATTTTTCATATTCAAGATATTTTTTTTCATCTAATTTTTGAAGCATCTTAGTAACACTTGGCGGACTGACATTCATAAATCTGGAAATATCTAACGTAGTTGCATATCCCTTTAATTCTACTAATTCTGCAATTACTTCCAGATAATCTTCCTCTCTTGTTGTACTTGCTACTTTTTTAATTGTATGTGCAGCTTTGATAGATTCTAATCTCTTACTATTTTTTTCCAACCCAGATAACTAAATTATTCTAGTATAATTTAGTGTCTTTCATTAATTAACAAAATCCTATATGCAACCATGTGTGTAATAGTTTTTTGACCTATGATTGACAGAACTTCACATCCGCATTTATCTAATTTTGTTTCATTATCAAATATGCAGGATTCTTTACAAAAGCATATCGAGAGATTGAAAATAATGAAAGAATCAGCCAAAAGACGTAATGAATTGTATTCAGATCTTACTAAATTGGATGACAAAAATACGACGCGTTCTTTAAGAGCCCTAACTAAAGCACCAGCACCAGGTAAAAAGATTCAAAAAATTGGATTCATTATGTGTTGGATTCCTGAACCAACAGGTATTACATGTGCTGTTGGTGGACCAATGATATTGGCTGGTAGATACCTTGAGAAAGTTTACAACGGTGCAAAGATATCAGATATTGGTAACCATACCAAAGAATCGTTTTCTACCATTCATGATTTTAAAAACTCTATGGTGTGACATTTCTTTTAGTTTTTAAGCGTATTATTATCACCTAAATTTATGCCAACAAGAACCGGAGTTTTAATTCCCATTGTAGCTGCTGCAGTTATTATTGGAGTAGCAGGAATGCTTACTCTTCCAACGGACATCAAGCTTGAATCTGTTGAGTTTCCACGTGGCACAATAATGATTGACGATAAAATCTTGGAGGTACAAATTGCAGATACAAAAGAATTAAGGACAAGAGGGTTATCGTGGTACCCTGAAAAACTTCCGTATAATGAGGGAATGTTATTCGTCTTTGATGGATCCGGAACACGTTCTATGTGGATGTTGGGTATGCAATTTAATTTGGATATAATTTGGTTAGATGAAAATTCTAATGTAGTTGCAATTGAGAAAAATGTTCCATTATGCGAGACAACTATAGAAGTTGTGGCATGTAGAGAAAATGGCGTCTCAGGTGATAATGCTAAGTATGTGTTAGAAGTGACTGCTGGGTTTGTCGACAAATTCAATATAACAGAAAATTCCAAAATGGAAATAATATCGATATAGCATGATTGAAGAACTTTGGTTAATTCCGCTTGGGTTTGTTGCGGGAATATTAGGATCAATAATCGGCTTGGGAGGTGGAATAATTATCGTCCCAGTATTGACATTCATGGGATTTTCTCCCACATTGGCAGTAAGCAACAGCCTATTTGCTGTGTTTAGTAATTCTGTCGCCTCAACAGCTATGTATGCTAAACAAAAACGGATAGAACTTTCACTTGGCTGGAAGCTTGGCTTAATGGCAGTTCCTGGCACTATACTTGGTGCATTCATATCTTCTGAGATATCTCCAGATATTTTCAAAATTTTGTTTGCACTAGTTCTTATTTCTTCAGCATCATACATATTTCTCAAAAGAAAAATTGAGGAAAAACCCATAGATGTATCTCGTCTTTTGCTTGTTTTCTCAGCAGGCGCTAGTTTCTTTGCGGGAATAATATCAAGCCTATTTGGTATCGGTGGTGGCCTAATCTTCGTACCATTGATGGTAGTTGCGCTTGGAATCTCAATGAAGCGTGCGGCACCAACCTCACAGTTCATCTTGATGTTTGCATCTTTTTCTGGATTGATTATGCATTCAATGCTAGGACATCCTGATTACTATCAGGCATTGTTATTGTCGATCGGTGCATTTGCTGGAGGAATTTTAGGTGCCAGACTGTCACTTGAAATCAAGGAAAACAAATTGAAGATTATAGTGATCATCGTGCTAGTCGCAGCGGCAATTAAGCTGATTATAGATTCAACTGCAGGTATTTTCTAGGTTATCTTGTCTCGTCTGGACAGAAAATTACTTCAGAACTTGACTGTGATTCGTCAGACATCAAGTAGTTAATCGTATTCATAATATTCTCGTCATTAGGTTCCTTTCCATCAACAGTTCCAGGCAAAATTAAGAATGCTCTAACATTTGATTTTAGCACATCACTTAATTCTTGATTGATGGTAGTCGCAAATGGTCTCATGGCACCCCTGAAAACCTCAACTTTCGCTCTCTCATGCCCGCTAATCTTTTTACCAGCTGGAAGGTTGGGACCAATTATAACAATCCTACCTTTCACATCTTTGAATTTTCTTGGATCATCAGAGCCACCAGGAACAAAAGTATCAATGGCACTTTGTGTCACCGTGGCTGGGGTGTTAATGAATTGGTTAACTAGTTTATTCCATTCATCTCTGGATAGCTCAGTTAATTTAGAAAAATTAAATTCAAAAACTAATGTACCTTCTGCATTTTTATTAAAATGATCGCTTAGATTTGGCTGCTCTTTTGGAAGTTTATCAGGAATAACAAAATAACGACTATCTTCTGGTAAGCAATAACACAACTTAAAATTAGACATTGCATCAATAATAAAACGACACTTCTCCTTTGGATAAGTCAGTCGATTGCCATTTTCATCCATTACTAGTTGAGCTTGCAAAATACTAACAACATCTGATTTGCTTAACACGCCCTTCTGTATTTTTGCTTCATCAGAATACAGCAGTGTATAAACACCATATGTGAGCCACCGAGGATTAAGTATATAAGCATCAGACCATTCAATATCTGGAAAATGGATGATTTATCCTAAACTATCCAATAAACCTAAAAAGGCTTGTTGGTCTATCCCCAACTTTCCTATTTCATATTGCTGACACAACCCATCAAACTCAGCATAATCAAGAAATGCATTTTGTCGGGATCTTTGTTGAATATCATGCAGCACATCAAATTGATTAGGAGTAAACATAACTTGATGTGTGCCGACTGATTTTAAATGCTCTGATAAGTCATCACGAAACAGATTAAAACGACTTATAAATCGCTTCTCTTGACTAGTACAAGACACGGGGTAATATTCTATAATATTAGGATAATTCTCTCGTAAAGCATTCATATCTAAATTGATAGCGGTTAAATCCGATTTATTTCCCACTATCATTACGGTTGCACCATTACCAAAAGCTTTAACATGTTCTAGCCAGTATTCTGCTTGATCATTTGCTGTTTGGTTTTCTCTAATCTCGCGCTCTGAACCCGCATCAACAACTAAAATATATAAACACCGCTCACGTAAAAAGAACTGATGGGTAGAATGCGACATGACCTGACCACCAAAATCCCAAAACCGCGCTTTAATATCAGTTTCTGGTACAGGCCACTCACGTATCTGAATACCTGGTGTCATTTCTTCTTTGCCTTCAATAATTGATTCGTTATGCAATCGTCGAATTAAAGATGTTTTACCAGCCGCCCCATTACCAATAAAAATAGCACGAACCAGATTTAAGGGCTTCATGTTATTAATTTGTTGATCTAAAACTAGACTAGCAAGATATGCATTGCTTGCTTTTGGTCCTTGGTCTATTATTTCAACAGGAATATTTAGCCACTTATCCTCTAGCTCTTTATCCATAGGTACAGACTCTAGCCTATCTTTATACCATTTCACCCATACTTCAAATCCTTCATCTAAGTCTAGTAAAGATTCATTAAACCTTTCATAAAGAATCTTCCAGTTTTTTGGAATAGTTGTTGACCATAAGGGACTCTCAATAATATCGATAGGTAAAGTATCTTTCGGTACAAAACTTTCTGTGATTTTATCTAAATCAAACAAAACCTCGCTTTCTATATTAACCATTTCGACCCTTTCAGCTAAAAAAAATCCGAAAGAAAGAGCCGACACAGAAAAATCAGGGACCTTGC
>ENA-ORXI01003374-ORXI01003374.1-sediment-metagenome-genome-assembly--contig:-NODE-3374-length-10782-cov-2.854274_pt1 | contig 10782 bp, 11 predicted proteins | sample MGYA00237861_ERZ511468 | MGnify/ENA primary metagenome ERZ511468 (study PRJEB26299, sample SAMN06266213) | sediment metagenome | isolation source: Hudson Canyon methane seep mesocosm | place...
TCTTTTGCATAATATTCACCAATAAGAATAATTAATAATGCTCCACTTAATAATGCAATATTAAAGAAATTTGCAAAAGTATCAAAAATAATTACATTATTAAAAGTATTAAATATAAAAGAAAAAAATACTGAACTTTTATTTGTCACATTAGAAAAAACGGAAGATAAATATTCTCCTACAACAATGTATGATGATTTTGCAATAAGCGAAAAATTGTTTCATTGGCAATCTCAAAATTCAACTAAGCCAACTTCTCCTAAAGGACTATCCTATATACATCATGAAAAAGAAGGAAAGAATATAATTCTATTTGTAAGAGAATCTAATCTTGACAAATTAAGCATATGATCCATTCGGACTGGCGAAAATCCTGCTTTCTCAATAAATTCAAGATCCCAGCCGCTCCCTTTTACATAAAGAATCTCTTCTTCAAGGCTTACTATATTTTTTTTAATTATTTCTAAGTTTTTAATGCCTAGTTTTTTCAAATGATAGTAAACATACTTATTTAGGCCAAAATATGTTTTATTTTTTCTTATTTTAAAAAAAAATTTGCTTTGTTTGTCTTTTTTGAGAAATTTATCTTTAAAATCTTTTTGTACTTCGTAGCTTTTTTCCGAAATACTTGGTCCAATAACAGCAACTAGGTTTTTAGTATTACTTCCTTTTTTTATTAAGAATTTTACAACTTTTTTAATTATTTCTTTATAGACACTTTTCCAACCAGCATGAATTGCTGAAATAATTTTTAGATTTTTATCATAAATGAGTACTGGCACACAATCAGCAACGAGAACACCTAGGGCAATTTTTTTTATGTTAGTAATTAAGGCATCTCCATTTAATTTTTTTTTTTTCCAATAAATTTAAAAGCTTTAGAATAGTATTATTTTTGGGTATTCCTTTTGAAAATTTTCCTGTAAAATAAATTTTATGCTCTCCTTCATTTAATATTTTAATCTTTATTTCATCATAAATTTTAATAAATGTTATTAAGCTTTCAATATTGTGGTATTTGTTAGATAACCTTTTAATCACATTAAGCGATAAATTAACTTTTGCCCAAGAGTTTAATTTTTCAAAGCTCATATTTTAAATTTCTTTTGGGCCTTTAAAAATTTTGTAATGAATATCTTTTTTCATTTGATCTTCGGTGTCTTCAAAAGATAAAACATTATTCCAGAAATAATTTGCTTGCATTTTTCTGTCTAATTTCCAAAGTATATCTCCATAATGATCATTTACAATTGGGTCTGAAGGCATAAGTTTAATTGCTTTTCTCAGCAAGTTTTCTGCTCTTACATAATCGCCTGTTAAATAATATGCCCACCCTATTGAGTCTATAATATATGGATCGTTTTTTCTTTGCGCATAAGCTTTTTCTAACATATCTATTGCGTCATCAATTCTATAATTTCTTTCTAACCAAGCATAAGCTAGATAATTTAATACAAATGGTTTATTTGGATTAATTTCTAAAGATTTTAGTAAATCTTCATCTAATTTTTTTTCATTTCCTATTTTTTCATAGCTTCCACCACGTCTATATAAAATATTAGCATACATAGTAGATGAAGAGTCTATTTGAGATAAAACTTTTGAATAATACTTTATTGACAAATCATATTTTTTAAAACCTTTAACAATGTTTCCCATTTCATAAATCATTTTTAAAGACGGATTATTAATTTTATTGAATTCAGTTTTAATATAATTAAAGGCTTGTTCTGAACTATTTTTTTTATCAATAATTTGTGCTGTTTTTTTTATTTTATACCAATAATAAACTTGATTTTTTTTATTAAAATTCTTTAAGACATTTTTTAATTTATCAAAATCTTCTTTTTCAAGATAATTTTCTGATTGCAATGTAAAATTAAATTTAAATTTTGGATTTAAATAATTGGATAGATTAAAATAAAAATTAGACTTCTCTAATTCTCCTTCAATAGAATATAAATTTGAAATTATAAAAAGAAGTTCTGCAATGAGATCACTTGAATTTTTACAAGAAAAAATTTTTGCAAAATTATCATAATTTTCTTGATCTACCCATTCCTTGCTTTGGGCAGTTAACAAAGTGGTATTTAAAGAGTCAATATTTTTAAATATACTTTTAACCTTTGTTAAATTATTTTGGCTCAATAGATAATTTGTATAAAAAAATAAATATCTTGAGCCACCTTCGTCATTAAATTTAACAATTTCATCAAAAAGAAAGCCTGTATTTGATTTTCCCAAATAGCAACTTTGTAAAGCGTTATTAATTAAGCCTAGATTTCCAAATTGATACTCTGAATTTGTTTTAATTTCCTTATTATTAAATAAATAAACATATTGTTCTAGAAAACTTGATACAATAAACTCAAACGTACCTTCTTCTTTATGTAGTTTAAGACTATTAAGGTAAGAAGTGCTTTTTTCATAATCATTGTTTTTTAAACTATTTAATACAAGTAATAGTTGGGCTTCAAAAAAATCAATAAACTTTTCATTTTTCATCGTTTTAATTTCATTAACAGCTTTCTTGATCTTGCCACTTTGAATTAATGAAAAAATATATTTTTTAATGTAAGGTTCATGTGATTCTTTTAAATACTTTGAAGAATTAAAAAATTTTAAAGATTCATAATTTTGATTTTTGTCTAGTGCAACTAATGCTGAAAAATAATTATATAGATTTTTTTCATTAAAAACTGGCGATTCTAAACTTTTTGAATGCGAAATATTTTGATAAAAAACAAACAAACAAAAGAAGATAATTTTATAAATTTTTGTTACCATGTTCTTATTCTATGATTAAAAAAGATATAAATCAAAATGACATTTTAAACTTAGAATTGCTAAATATCTTAGATTATAATTATATATATAGCGACAAGCCAATTCAAAGAATAAAAGCTAAACCTACATTAGAAAATTCTTTGTCCAAACTAGAAATTTTAAAAAAAAGAATTGAAGCAATTCAAAATTGTGATTTAAAAAAAAATGCCTCAAAAATTGTTTTTGGAGATGGAGATATACAAAGCTCAATAATGATAATTGGTGAGGGCCCTGGCCAAAAAGAAGACGAGTTGGGAAAACCTTTTGTGGGCGATGCGGGTAATTTGCTTAATAAAATGCTTAAAGCAATAAAAATTGAAAGACAAAAAATTTACATAACTAATGTGGTAAATTATAGACCGCCTAATAACAGAAAACCCGAACAGTCTGAAATTAATAGATATTCAGAATATTTAAAAGAGCATATTGCTATTATAGATCCTAAAATTTTAATACTAATGGGAAGCACTGCTATGGAAGCAATACTGGGTAGTAATAAAAAAATATCTAAAGAAAGAGGTCAATGGAAAGAAGTAATAATTGGAAAAAAAAATTATAAAGTTATAGTTACTTTCCATCCTGCATATCTTTTAAGAAAACCTGATCAAAAAAAATTTTCATGGGAAGATCTAAAAATTATTCGTAAAGAAATAGATGATCAAAACATAATAATTTAAATTATATGAAAAAAATAATAGCGGGCGTTGATGAGGTTGGTAGAGGAAGTCTTGTTGGTCCAGTATATGCTGGTGCGGTAATCCTTAATAAAAAAATTAATACCAAATTATTAAAAGATTCAAAGTTATTATCTAAACAAAATAGAGAAAAACTGAATATTTATATTAAAAAAAATTCAAGTTGGTCAATTGGAAAAGCCTCGGTAAAAGAAATAGAAAAATTTAATATATTAAATGCAAGTTTATTAGCCATGAAAAGAGCAATTAAAAAACTTGATAAAAAGCCTAACCTAGTAATTATCGATGGGAATAAAATTCCAGAAATAAAAAATTATAATTTAAAATCTATAATTAAAGCTGACCAAAAAATCCCTTCTGTTTCGGCTGCATCAATAATAGCAAAGGTTTCTAGAGATAAATTTATTAGAAAATTGTCAAAAAAATTTAAAAATTATGGTTGGGAAACCAATTGTGGTTATGGAACTAAAAAACATTTGCTAGCCTTAAAAAAATTTGGAGCAACCCACCATCATAGAAAAACATTTGCTCCTATACACAAGATCTAGTTATCTAAAAAAAACCTAGCACAAATCGAATCCAGATAATTCAATCACAGGTTGACCGTGGAATCTGTTTGGAGTCTAATTGTTTTTTAAAAATGGAAAACAATTTTATAAATAAAATTATAAACGGAGACAGCCTTAAAGAATTGAAAAAAATTCCAAACGAAAGCTTCGATCTTATTTTTGCTGACCCTCCATATAATCTTCAATTAAAAAATGAATTAATTAGACCCGATAGATCTAAAGTCAGTGCTGTTAATGATAAATGGGATCAATTTGAAAGTTTTAAAAAATATGATGAATTTTCAATTGCTTGGTTAAAAGAATGTAAAAGAATATTAAAGAAGAATGGTGCTATTTGGGTAATTGGAAGTTACCATAATATTTTTAGATTAGGTACAGCTATACAAGATTTAGGGTTTTGGATTTTAAACGATGTAATTTGGAACAAAAATAATCCAATGCCTAATTTTAGAGGAACAAGATTTACTAATGCTCATGAAACATTGATATGGGCTTCGAAAAGTGAAAAATCAAAGTATACTTTTAATTATCAATCTCTTAAATGCTTAAATGATGATCTTCAAATGAGATCAAACTGGAATTTGCCAATTTGTAATGGAGCTGAAAGATTAAAAAAGAATGGTAAGAAAATTCATTCAACACAAAAACCTGAGTCTTTGTTGCATAGAGTTTTATTAGCCTCTTCAAATAAAGGGGATATGATCTTGGATCCTTTTCTTGGATCTGGAACAACGGCTACAGTTGCTAAAAAACTGGGAAGAAATTATTATGGAATTGAAAAAGAAAAAAATTATTTTAAAGCAGCTGAAGAAAGACTAGAAAGCACAAAACCTATCGAAGATGATTGCTTAGATACATTAAAAAATAATAGATCAAAACCAAGAATACCTTTTGGATCTTTGGTTGAGCTTGGTATCATTAAACCAGGAACAAATATATTTGATCAAAAGAAAAAAATTACAGCTAAAATCATGGTCGATGGAAGTATAAAACATAGCCATATCGAAGGATCTATTCATAAAGTTGCGGCGACAATTTTAGGTGCTGAGAGTTGTAATGGTTGGACTTACTGGCACTACAATATGAATGGAACAATACTACCTATAGATAATTTAAGACAAAGATTAATTTCAAATAGTTAATTTTTGTAAATCTTTCCTAAATAATTCTCTAAAAACTTTTTATTTTTAACCAGGTTTCTCAAAATAAAATCTCTCACAAAAATTATTAGAGGATTGGAGAGATGAAATACAAAATGATTAAATTTAGATCTGTTATTAATCATTTTAGTTTTTTCAATTCTTCTTTTGTTAAAATCATTGCTATTTTTATTCATATACTCAAATAATTCAAAAGCAGCTTCAATTGATTGTGATGCACCTTGTGCAAAAGATGGGGGGAATGCAAAAAAAGCATCGCCTATTAAAAATATATTTTTATGCTGTTGATCATAAATTTTATTGCTTATAAATATTGGAAAACATTTAATGTTATTAATATTTTCTAGAATGTTTTGATCAATTTGACCTGATAATTCACTCAAAATTGAAGATATAAAACTATTCTCACTGAATAATGAATAATTTTGCAATTGGTTATTAGTAAGATTTTTTCGCAATATACCAATAAAATTAAATTCACTATTTTTATCCACTGGGTACACGACTGAATGAAAATTAGATCCTAAAAATAATGATATATTATTTGGATCAATACCTTCAAGATTATTTTGGTTAATAGTTGCTCTCACCGCAATAGAATTAAAGTATTTAGGTTCTATTTGCTTATTTGCTACTAGTGATTTAGTGGGTGAAAAAACACCATCAGAAATAACTAAGTAATCATATTCAGCGGACGAATTGTTTTCAAAAGTCAACATTACAGTCTCATTTTTATTATCAACTTGTTTAATTTTTTTATTATACTGAATTAGGTTGGATGGAATTTTTTCTTTTAAAAACTCAATTAAAGTAGATCTTTGTAGAGTTGTATACTTGGCATTATCAGTATTAAATTCTGAAATATTTAAATCACATATTTTTTGTTTTTTTTGTAAGGAATAAAAATCTATTTTATTTGGATTAAATTTATTTAGTTGATCTATATTTTGAAAACCAATTTTATTAAGTAGTTTAACGCTATTTACAGAAAGTTGTATTCCGTAGCCTTTTTCTAAATTGATAGAGTTATTCTTTTCATAGATGGTAATATCGTAATTAGAGTCTTGCCTTAATAAGTTAGCAATAAATAAACCTGAAATTCCAGCACCGATTATAGCAATTTTTTTCATAGACTTTTATTTAATGAAGCAAAAATTTTCTTAGTAAATGTTGGCAAAGTATATTGATTAAACTTTGTTTGATCAATCCATGAACCATTTGAAATATTAGAAAATTCTTTTATTTTTTTAATATTTATATTCATATTCATATTAGACATTTTTAAATTTAATGAATTATTTAAATTTTGAGGTTTTTTAATTTCTTCCATTGGAAATATTTTGAAATTTTTTAAAAATTTAAATTTAGTATTTTTAATTAATAAAATTTTATTACCTCTTTTAAAAACTTTGACTATAAAAAATTTATCAATTTTTTTTTTATTTTTAACAGCAATATCAAAATCCTGTTTTTTATAAGATATACAATTTTTAATTATTGGACATTTTGTACAAAGTGGTTTTTTTGGTTTACAAACAAGAGCCCCTAATTCCATTAAAGCCTGAGCATAATCACTTGATCTATTTGATATTCCTAGAAATTTTTTTTTTTTGACAATATTTTCTTTACTAATTTCTTTTTCAGATTTTAAATTTAAAATTCTTTTAATAATTCTTTCAACGTTTCCATCTAACGGAATGAATGGCTTGTTAAAAGCAATAGACAATATTGCACTTGCTGTATAGTCTCCTATGCCTGGAAGAGTTTTTAATTCCTCTAAAGTATTAGGTAGTTTTTTTTTATATTTACTAACTACTATTTTTGCAGTCTTTTTTAAATTTCTTACTCTTGAATAATATCCAAGACCTTCCCAATATTTTAATAATTTTTTTTCATTTATATTGGCTAGAGACTTTAGGTTAGGAATATTTTTTATAAATTTTTTAAAATATGGAATTACAGTAGAAACTTGAGTTTGCTGTAACATAAATTCACTTACTAATGTGTAATACTCTCTTTTTATTTGTGAATTTTTTTTTCTCCAAGGTAAGGATCTTTTGTTATTATCATACCAATAAAGAATTTTATTTGTTATTGTTGAATTATTCATATGTATTTTAAAAATAATACTAAGCAGAGATATAAAACCATTCAAGGCTTAAGATCTTTTAAAGACACTTTGCCTAAAAATATTAAAAAAATAATAAAAAAGAAAGGTCATATATTTTCAGAAACTTTAAATAACTGGAAATATTTGGTCGGAGATGACCTTTTTAAAATATCTTATCCAAAATCATTTAAAAATTCGAACAAATTTGGTGTTAGTACGTTGCTTATAATGGTTAAAAGAGGTCACGAAGTAGATATTGAATACTCAAAAAAACAAATAATGGACAAAATGAATAGCTACTTTGGATATACAGTTGTAGAAAAATTAAAATTATTGAGCTTTGATGATGCTCAAACTAAATTTAAAAGACCTGAGCTAAAAGAAAACGATGTGGCAAATAGCAAATATAAAGAAAAACTTATTGATATTAAAAATGATAAGATTAAAAAATCATTACTTGAATTAAGCAAATTATTTTCAAAAAAATGAAAAAACTATCTTTTATATTATTTATCCTAATACTATCTTTTGGGCAAAAACTAAATGCTGAAACTATAAACCAAATTTATGAAGGAAACATAGACGCAAAAGTAACTATTATTGCTTATGAATCCCTAACATGTGATCACTGTGCTGCTTTTCACAAAAATGTGTATCCTGATTTAAAAAAAGAATTTATTGATACTGGGTTAGTTAAAATAGAATTTAGACACTTCCCTTTAGACATGGCAGCGCTGAACGCATCAAAAATTGCCCAATGTAAAAACGATGGAAAATCTGATCTTCTTCATTTTTTATTTTCAAATCAAAAAAAATGGGTAAAAGGTGAAACAGTTGAAAACGCAAATGAAAATCTAAAAAAACTTCTTAAAGATGAGAATATTGACGTTGATTTTGAGAAATGCATAAATAATAAAAGTGTTGAGGATTACATCTTAAATGATCGAATCGAAGCTGTAAAAAAATACAAACTAAATGCTACTCCTACGATAATAATTAACAACAAAAAGTTTGATAAAACCTTAAACTTTAAAAATTTAAAAAAAACTATTGAAAAACTGATATAAGTTTTGAATGGAGTTTAAAAAAATTCAACTTAATGGTTTTAAATCATTTGCTGAAAAAACTGATTTTCTTATAGAAGAAGGTCTTACTGGGATAGTTGGACCAAACGGTTGTGGCAAATCAAACATAGTAGAATCTCTTAGATGGTGTATGGGAGAAACTTCTGCAAAAAGTATGAGAGGTTCTGGTATGGAAGATGTAATTTTTTCAGGAACTTCTAACAAGCCTTCAAAAAATATTGCTGAAGTTTTAATTGCACTAGACAACCAAAACAAAGATGGGCCAAACCAATATAATAATCTAGATCATATAGAGATAAGAAGAAAAATAGAAAAGGACAAAGGTTCAAAGTTTTACATTAATAATAAAGAAGTGAGAGCTAAAGATGCTCAAATGTTTTTTGCAGATCTATCTACGGGCGCACACTCACCGTCATTAATTAGTCAAGGACGTATAGGGGCTCTTGTAACAGCAAAACCAGTAGATCGTAGAGCTGTTTTAGAAGAAGCTGCTGGAATCGCTGGCTTACACGTTAGAAGACACGAAGCAGAATTAAGATTAGATGCTGCAGAAAATAACCTGAAAAGAGCAGACGAATTAAGAAGACAACAAGAAAAACAATTAGCTAATCTTCAAAAACAAGCCGAAGAAGCTACAAAATATAAAGTTATCTCAGAAGAAATTAAGAAAATTGAAGCTGGCCTATATTATTTAAGATTAAAAGATATTGATCATGAAATGAAATTAGAGAATGAAATTAATAGTGAGGCCGAAGATGAGGTTGGTGGGTTTAATATGCAAATTAATAACATAGAAAATTTAATTAAAAATGAAACTACAAAAGTCAGCCCATTAAGGGAAAAAAACATTGAAAATTTATCAAAACTTCAAAGATTAAATTTGGAAATAAAGAGTTTAGATGAAGAAAGCGACAGAACAAAAAAAGAAATTGAAAATATTAAAAATTCTCTCAAAACTATAGAAGAAGACATAGATCGTGAAAAAAGCATTATTATTGACGCCACGTCTAATGAAAAAAGACTTAGAGAAGAAAAAAATGAACTAATAGAAATTGATTCTAAATACTATGAGACAGAAAAAAAATCAGATGAAGATCTAGCAAAGGCTGTTGAAAAATTAAATGAAGAACAAAAATCAGTTGAAAAAATTATTAATATATTTGGTGGTGAAAATTTTGAAAAAAATATCTCAAAACTTAACGAAATAAAAAGTCAATTAAATTATGCAAAAAATTATTTGAAAGAACAAAAATTAGATGACGTAGCCAATATCTTAGAAACTTCTAATGCTAATTTAGATGATATAATTAACTCATTTGAAAACAGTGAAAATAAAAATAAAATTAAAGAAATAATTTCAAAAAATGAAAATATTAAAAAATTTCAAGAAGACTATGCAAACAGCTTTAGTAAAAACCAATCAATTAAAAATGAATCAATTAAAAGAAATGAAAGAATTAAAACAATAGAAACTGAAATTGAGAGTTGGATTAATCTGCTAACAAATTCAGAAAAAATGGTTACTGAATTAAATGCTAGAAAAAATAAATTATCTGAAAAACTCAACAAACTTGAAACTGAACCTCAAACACAAGCAGAAAAAAAAGGTCAAATTTCAGAAAGTTTAAGAACATCTGAAATAGAAAAACAAGAAGATGAAACTACTATTAATGAAATTGATAAAAAAATAAATTCTTTACGTTCTGATTTATCTTCTACTCAAGAAAAAATGATCCAAATTAGAGAAAGAAGAGCTAGTTCATCCGCAACTATAAATGGATTAAAACAAAGAAGAAATGATTTATTAGAAAGAATACAGACCGAATTAAACTTAAATGAAAATAATATTCTAGAATTTTCAGATCTAGAAAAAATGGAAAATTTACCAGATACTATTGAACAAGAAGAACTTTTAGATGCAAGAAAAAGAGATAGAGAAAAACTTGGCTCTGTAAATTTAAGAGCAGATGAAGAAACTAATAAATATGAAACAGAAATCAAAACAATGGAACAAGATCGACAAGACTTGGTTTCAGCTATAATTAAACTAAAAGAAAGTATTAATGAGCTTAATCAAAAAGGAAGAGTAAAACTATTGGATGCTTTTGAAAAAGTTAATCGCAAGTTTAACGAAGTCTATACAAAACTATTTAATGGTGGAAATGCTAAACTTGAATTAGTAGATTCTGATGACCCGCTTGAGGCCGGCTTAGAATTATTAGTTAGTCCGCCTGGTAAAAGATTACAATCCATAACTTTACTTTCTGGTGGCGAACAAGCTTTGACGGCTTTATCTTTAATCTTTGCGGTTTTTTTAACTAACCCTTCTCCAATTAG
>ENA-ORXI01003375-ORXI01003375.1-sediment-metagenome-genome-assembly--contig:-NODE-3375-length-10781-cov-6.449178_pt1 | contig 10781 bp, 12 predicted proteins | sample MGYA00237861_ERZ511468 | MGnify/ENA primary metagenome ERZ511468 (study PRJEB26299, sample SAMN06266213) | sediment metagenome | isolation source: Hudson Canyon methane seep mesocosm | place...
TGCACCTGAGAAGATTTGAACTTCCACACCGTTAAGTACGAGCCCCTCAAGCCCGCGCGTCTACCGTTCCGCCACAGTAATGGTGGGGAAGTTAGAGGTGTAGATAGACTTGAGGTACACACAAAAGGTACACAAAGAACTCCTTGAATTTATATTCTAGGACTACAAAATGTCATCTATACCTTATCTCAAAGCCTCATCTAATGGCTTCTTTAAATACAGAAGAAGACTACCTAAAGAACTTGATGATTTTTTCAACACCAAAGAGCTTATTAGGTCTCTTGGTAACAATGAGATTGAAGCTACAAAGAAAGCTTTAGCAATAACTAATGTACTCAATGAAGCTACAGAATTAACTAAGCTATCATCAATACCTAAGTCAGTTGTTTTTGATTTGTTGTCAGACAAGCTTCAGCTAAAGCCTTCAACTAGCAAGCCTAATCCACTAGACAAAAGTAAGCTATCGTCTATTGCACAGTTATACATAGAGCAGTCTAATGTCACACCTTTGGAACACTCAAAGAGAATTTACTTTCTTCAATCCCTTTTACCTTCACTGTTAGAGGTCTTATTTAAAGAGGGTGACATAAGTATCAACTTATTAACCTATGAGAAGATACTAATGATTCGTAAGCTACTTCTTAAGATGCCTAACATGAACTATGGGAACTTTAAAACAATGAACTTAACTTCTCTTCTGTCTAAGATTCACAAAGGTACGTTTGTAGTTAATCAAAAGCATCTAGTGTCTACTGAGACAGTAAATAAGAATCTAAAGAGAATCAAAAGTATCCTTCTGTTTGCACAAGACATAGGGATATACACTAGTAGCATTCCTAAAGCCATCACTATGCAACCTAAAGAAACTTCATCAAGGGATTACAAGGCAATCTTAGCTCAAGAAGAACTAGAGCAATTACTTTTGAATACTCCTGATGACATTAGATACATTTATGAGATTCTTTACTTCACAGGAATGAGAAGGTCTGAGTTATACAAGTGTCAAGTTGTAAAAGTAGATGAAGTACTATGCTTTGACCTAAGGTCTCCTTCTTCAAAGTTAAAGACTAAGTCAAGCTACAGAATTATACCTGTACATGACAAGTTACTTTATAGAATAGGTGAGTTTAAGGTTCTGATAGAAAGTTTAAAGCCTGATAGGTTGACTAAGAACTTTACTAGAATTGCTAAAAAGGTCTTGCAGGATACTGAATGTAAATCTCTATACTCACTAAGACATACATTCGCAACTAACCTCATTGCTAATGGAGTTCAACCCGAAGTAGTAAGTGAACTTATGGGTCATGCTCATTCAACTATGACTATGAATAGGTATGTCAAAGGTTATCCTGTAAGAGTACTAAAAGAGTCTATAGATTGTCTGTAGGCTCTTACAGAGAGTAGGAATACAAACTACTTTCTCTAAGGTCTTATGATAGACCAACTCAAACAAATAAGGATTAAAATGAAACAAGTACAAAACATAGACATGGAGTTAACTGTAGAAGGACTAGGAGAAACACTTAAACTAATAGGGACATCTTTGTTCATTGGGAATGAGTATGACAGTAATAAGACTTCAGTGTTCTTGGAGGATGTATCACAGGTTAAGAATAAGGAGATAATAGAAAGGTTAATGGAGTTGAATAAAGTTGTCTCAGAGACTGTCACAGAAGTTAAACAGTTGGCTATTGAAGCTTATGAAACTGAGTGGATGGTTGAGGGAGCTTTAGATGATGCAGAGAAGGTGGCTTAGGGAGACAGAAAGTCTCCTTTAGTGATATATTTCTTTTAATGCTTTTGAAATACCCTTGCTAAATTCTTCCTTTTTAGCTTCTTCTTCTTTTGCTCTTATTTTTTCATCAAGTATGACTTGAATTCCATTTTTTAAAAGGTTGAAATAGTCTAAACATTTTTCTTCACTTAATTCATGAATACCTATACTAACTATTCCATAGTATTTTTTATTTTGAACTAGAATGTCAGGAAGATACTTTGTTGATAGCATTCCTATACATTCATCCATCTTTTTTCCTTTAAAATCATCTGCTGTAAAGTCCCCACCTTTAACTGCTTCATCTTTTGCTTGAAATATGAAACCTTCAAAAATTCTTCTGAGATAGACATATGAACCAATACCCGTACCTGAGGATGCAAGACCTATAGCTTTATGAAATTCTCTACCTTTTTCCACACCTAATTCTTTTTTGTACTTCTTTAAATCTAAATTATTTTCTAAGTCAAGTAAAGAAGGGAATTGACCTGATTTTTGTATTTTTTTATTTTGAACTGTAAATGTAAAGTAGATTCTATGGCTTTGAGTATGAGTACAATAGAATTCTAAGGTAAATGTTCTCTCTTTTTCTACATAGTCTCCTCTCTCTTTTTCTAAAAGGTAATGATTGACTTCATAAGGATGAATTAAGTCTTTTGTGACAGTACCTAGTACTAATTGTTCCATAACATGAGGCTTTGTATCACTATAAAGAGTTTTATTTTTTAATGTATCATTTCTAAATGTTCTATCTTGTTTACACTGAGGACAAAAGCAATGTATAGCATCATTGAAGAATTCTAGTTCGATAATTCTATCTACATCATTAAGATTAGTTCTATCAATAGAGAATCCTTTATAGAGATGAGTCTTCAAGAAGAAATCTTCAGGTTCAGGTATTTTACTCTCTATTTCTACTTCTACTTCCAAGTCTTTCATATAATCAGTCATAATCTTCCCTTTATGTTTTGTTTATTCTATCTAAATGACACTAAAAGCACCAGTTCAGCCTACACAAGCCTGTGAGCATACCTATTTCAGTATCCTTGTCATTGTATGGGTAAATGGATTCTCTGCAAGTGACATCTTGAGGGATAACTTTATGATGAGGTTTGAAGTGTTGTTTCATGAGGCTTCTGATAGACAGCTCACTAGAGGAGAGAAGATTGACCTAGAGTCATCACTTATTTAAACTCTAAGTATTAAAAGCTTACAATATTCTCACAAGAAAAGGAACCCTATGCCTGAAAGAGTAACTATACCTAGTGTAATAGATAAGGACAAGAGACCAAAGGGTCACATTATGTTGTGGTCTCATGACCTTCAAACTTTTATATTAAAGTCAAGGGATGGAAAAATATTAGGTAGATTTTCTAGAAGTGAGTTAACCAAAGAAATGAGAAACACAATAAAGTTAGGACTAAAGATTCCTAAAAGATACTAAATATAACCATACACGAGCCTGTGGGATGCTGAACGTATCTACAGGCGACTCATTGTATTCCTAAACCATTCACATACCTTCACACAACCACACAGAACAACTTTAACAATCACTTATAATCTTCTAATTCATCAAGTTCTACAGAAGCCTTCTGATGGGCTCTCTGATAGTCCCCGCCCTTTAGGAGAGAAAGCCCTATTTTATCGAGTGTCTAGATAGTCACCCCTGTATAGGAGAGAAAGTACCATTTTGTAGGCTGTTCTGATAGTCCAACCTCTATTGGAGAGACAGCCCCCTAGTGGAGAGAATAAGTAGTTATTGTCTGATTTTAATTAGTCCTTTTAGATGTCTACAAGCCCCATAAAATGGAGTCAGCCCCCTTATGGAGAGATAGCCCCCTCCCTAGTGGTAAGACAGTGGACGGATTATAGGAGAGATAGTCGACACATTATAGGAGAGAATAGTTCTATTAATCTTAATGATTCTAACTTCAAAATTCCCTCAAATCACTAAAAAATAACGAAATCATGAAGTCCCTTAAAATGGGGCTTTCAGATAGTCACCCCCCTATAGGAGAAAGGAGCTATCCCAAAATGCCAAAAATAACTAGATTCTACAGGTAAGTTTTCATTGGAAGATTTACTTGTGGACTCCTTTTAAAATCAATTAAAACAAAGGAGGTTCAATATGAACAAAACAACAACTAAACATAAGGTCATGGTAGATAATGATACATTTGTATCTTTTAATGATTTTTTATTAAGCAAAATGTATAAGATTAGAATTAATCATCTTCCATCACCTACAGGAACAACAACAGATGAAGACTTTAAGTTAATGTGTAAACGACATGAATCATACCTCAAAGATAATGCTAATGTCTATGGGGATTACGTTGAGGACTTAGTCTTAAGTTATGAGGACAGAGAATTAGAAGTTCATAACACAATGGTGTTGATTGATAAGAACACAGGAGAGGTACTTAATGAAGGTTCATTTGTGCTTGGTAAAGAATACTTTAAAAAGAAGAAGAGTGAACAAAATAGCTACAAGTACTACAGAGACAAGATAAACAAAAATAGACCTAAAGGCGGAATCAAAGGGAGTAAATATAAGTCACAACATAGGTATACCAAGGTCTTTTCTAAAGTAAGACCACAGTTTAGTTCTCATAAACACAAAGGTATTTTTAGTGACATATCAAGTGACCTGTCTCCATTTGAGAACATAGTGTCGTCACAAAAGAATGATGGAACATTTGAGCCAATGTCAACCAAAGCTATTCAAGAGAAATTCAATATTTCTAACGATGATATAAAGAAGTTTAAACAAGAGGCAAAGAAGCTGAAAGTTATTGCTGATGTCAAGCTACAAGGTAGACAAGTGGGTATCAGAGTGAATCCTGCTTATGCAATGAATGGACATAGCTTTAGTCATGACTTGTACGATGCCTTTGAGGACTCACCTGAGTTTGTTGAGAATGTGTTAAATGAAGCTAATGGTGGAAATAGCACCCTATAGAAAATCATTCCTAGAACCTATATCATGGGCTTTATGGAGAAAAAAAGACAACATCCTCTTCTTAATATAGAGAAAACTATAGGAAGAATAAAAGGGATGTATTGTTTAGGTATGACAGAAGCTTCCTGTAGTACAATAGAGGGGCTGAATGAATACTTGTGTGTGACCTTAATTAATAATTTATTAAGTAGATGACATAAGTCAGACTCTAGTTATCACTTGAAGTCTTTGTGTCTGTTATCATCTATTTTTTAATTAATGACTGTTTAAATACAAAGTACCTTGAACCTACTTTTGAATTTTCTATTTTCTTTAATAAAGAACGAAGTGATAAACATTTTTTTAGTGCACTTCTGTATTTCTCAATATCTTTAGTAGAACTTTTTTGACATTTTGAATTTTTGTAATGTCCTAAATACATTTTGGAATACTGGTTAAGAACTTGCATTAAGTCGCGTCGACTTTTAATATTACCATCTGCTTTAAATATTTTTATGAGCTTTTTTTCTTTCTTCATTTAGTTATACCCTAGTCTTCTAAAGCTTTTCTTTGTTTATATTTTGAAATTCCAATGGTTGCTACAACTGAACTTGCTATACCAAGAATAAAACTGAGAACATTCTGTAATATCATTTCTTGCCATGATTGAGTCCTAATTGCTTCTTTCACAGACTCAAGCTGTTGTTCTGTAAGTTTTTCAAGCTCTTTGGCTTTTGCATATTCTTTTTCAATAACAGCTTTAGCCTCTTGCGTCTTAACCATATCTTCTTTTATGTATTTTAGTTGACCTTCTAAATCTTTTAAATTACCTATAACTGTTTCTACTGTTTCAATTCGTTTTTCAAGAGGTGGTTTTTCTTTTGTTACTTCAGTTGTTGTAATATAAAACCCCATAAGAGTACTAAAAATAGCAGTTCCTGCTGTAAATAGTTGCATCTTTTGTGAATTAGAACGCTTACTAGCTTGTTTGAGTTCTGGTATTTCATCTTTCGTTTTATTAAGAACACTGAGAATACATTCAGCATCAACTAAATAGGAATTTACATCTGAAGGAATCGGACTAAGCTCATCCGTAATATCTTTGAAAGATGCAGAAGTAACAAGTATAATATTCTTAGGATTATAAGTACTATTTAATAGTCTTTCCTGAATATCCCTTTTTTCACCTTTTGATATTTTAAGTTTATGTTTTATTTCAACAACAGCAGTTTCACCATACATTTTTCCAACAATATCAACTTGAGAACGAGAATCACGTATACATTCAATATCAGTCATTTCAGGTATCCATTCTTTTATGTACCTGAAGCAAAGCTCTTTAAATTCATCAGCTTTTAACAAGTGTAATGATTCTTGTGTATATGTCATAGACTTCCTCTTTATATTATTCATTAATTATTAAAAAGTATATCTAAAGGTTATTTAGATTTAAATCATAGCTCATTTCAATCACGAATTTGTAGCGAACATCCACGATGAAGTTCAGATACAGGTTAAAGAAGAGTATGCCGACAGAGTGGCAGAGATATGTGAGTCTACGTTCCTAGAGGTGACTGAAGTGTTTAACTTTAGAATCCTTTTAGAAGGTGAGGCTAAGTGTGGAATGAATTGGAAGGAGACACATTAATGAATCTAGTTAAGAAACAAAAGATAGCCAAAGAAAATCAAGCTGTAACAACTTCGAGACAGATTGCAGAGGTCTTTGGTAAGAGACACGACCACGTACTTAGAGACATAGAGAATCTCATAACCCAAAACTGGGGAGTGAAAAATATGTTCATTGAGACTACCTATAGGTCAAGAGGTAGAGACTATAAGCAATACCTTATGAATCGTGATGGTTATTCATTGTTAGCTATGGGATTCACAGGAGCAAGAGCTTTAGAGTTCAAGATTCAGTTTATCACAGCATTTAACCTTAGAATCTTACTAGAGGGTGAGGCTAAAGTAATGATTTGGTTCTTAGTTTTAGTATCTATTGGCTTTAGTTTAGATAAACTTTTCTAATGGAAAACACCGACCCAATAATAAAAGATTCTAGAAAGATAGTTGCAACATTAGGTAATCTTTGTAAGAAAGAAGGATTAAACTCAGAGTTTGAAATACTCTCTAGAGGAGAATGCCAAGTTGAATATATTGACCATGATGGATGGAATGGTGGAACAGACATATACGGACTATTCTGTAGAGTACCTTTAGATTTATATTCAGCTATAGAGTATGAACTAGATTCAATAGAAAAGACTATTCTTGACAAGGCTGAGAAAATCTTTAAAGCTTACCATGATAATGTATGGTTCACAAAGGTATCAATCGCACCTATACTGTCCAATGAAATTCATGGAAAAACTTACAGAGTTCAAAGTAAAGAACTATTAGAAAAGGTTGAAGCAATAAAAGAAATGATGGTTTCTGTAGCTACAGGAAAACCTATCCAAGAAGTAAATGAAGAATACATTAAGACAAAAGCACCTATAAATGAAGGATTAAAAGAGAGAAACATCGATAACCCAATCGTATTCAATGACTTATGGGACTGGTATAGGAAGTGGAGGGATGGTAGCTTACCTACATATCAATCTAGACGAGAATTCTTATCTGAGTTGTTTACACCTCTCCTTGAACAGCTTGAGATTGAAGAAAAAGAACCATTAAACCCTATTTTTACAGAACCAACAGGATGGGATAGAGTTGATAGAAGTTTAAAAGAGATAAAAACAAGAATGATTGAAGCATCAAATGAAGAACAATATCAGACTGTAGGGTTACTGTGTAGAGAAACATTGATTTCATTGGGTCAGTTTGTTTATGACGCTGAGATACATAAAACATCTGATGGAGTATTGCCAAGTAAGAAAGATGCAAAAAGGTTGTTAGAGGCTTATTTTAATACGGAATTAAAAGGAAAGTCAAACGAAACTGTGAGGAAACATGCTAGAGCTTCTAATGATTTAGCAAATGAATTGACTCATAAACGTACAGCAGACTATAGGTTAGCTGCTTTGAGTGCTGAAGCAACTAATGCTGTAATAAATATTGTTGCAATCATATCAGGAAGAAGAGACCCTCAAGTTAAGCAAACAAAAAAAGAAGAAATAGAAATACCTTTTTAGAAGACGAGCTTAGTTTAATTAGGAAAAATCCTCCTGAATTAAAAGTATTATGTAGAGGCAAGTTTGATGGGACTTATCATCCTTATGTTAGTTAACAGCTTTTAGCCTTCTCTATACAAGCTCCTGACAGCTTTTCCTAATCAAACTAAATAAGTAACACTAGAGATGCTCAGAGGTTCACACAGGATTCAAATAGGTCATTCTAAAAAAATAGTAAAGATTTCTGAAGGGTCATATATACGTAGAGGAGCATTTTAATTTTCCCCATAGGGGTCTAATGTTTCAACACAAACTGATACACAAAGTAGGTACACAATACACACAATGATACACACAAAGTGATTGAATTTAAGTTTACTTTTAGATTGTCAATGTTAGGATTTCATCACTTGGAGATTCTTTAAAGCCCTTCGTATAGGCTCTTTGATAGTGGTGCACCTGAGAAGATTTGAACTTCCACACCGTTAAGTACGAGCCCCTCAAGCCCGCGCGTCTACCGTTCCGCCACAGATGCATTTTATATTAGTAAAAATAGACGTGAATAGTACTATCATAAAACTTTAACTGTGGTTAAAATTGCATGTCAAAGTTTTATTTATCCCTAAATTGTTTGTTATTAACTGAATCAATAATAGTTCTGGCTATCTCTGATGTGTTAATAGCTATGTCGTGTGTTTGAGAAGCTACAGATGCATTTTGTTGTGTTTGTTGGTCAAGACGAGTAACCACATCATTTATTTGTTCAATTCCAACTTGTTGCTCTTTTGATGCACTTGAAATATCATCTATTGTTTCGGTTGTTTTAACTATATTTGCATTTAATTCTTCATATCCAACAATCATTTTATCTGCACTTTGTTTTCCTGCAGTTGTTTTTGTCGTGGCATTCTCTACTAGACTCTTAATTTCACTTGCGGCTTCTGCACTTCTTGAGGCCAAGTTTCGTACTTCTTGAGCAACTACTGCGAATCCTTTCCCCGCTTCACCCGCAGTGGCTGCTTCAACAGCAGCATTTAGTGACAGGATATTTGTTTGAAATGCAATTTGGTCAATGACTGTTATTGCATCTGCTATGGCTTCTGTTTGGGAATCAATTTCATTCATTGCGTCAACGGTTGTATTTGCGAGTTCTTGACCTGCTTTAATTGATGCAGTCAATTCATATGAATAAGCTGCCATTTGTGCTATATTTTCAGTATTATGGATAATTGTACTTGTGATTTCTTCTAGTGCTGCTGCTGTTTCTTCTAGTGAAGCAGCTGTTTCTGTTGAAGATTTATTTAATATATCTACGTTTGTTAATAATACTTTTGCATTATCATCAATGGTAATTCCATGGTGTTTGTTTTCTTGTAACATTTCATTGATGATATCACATAAGCTGTTTAAGCCTTTTGAAATATTTCCTGTTGGATTCGAAATGTTATCTTTGAAATTCAACTGAGAATATTTATTTATTGAATCCAATATGGTATTAATATCTACATCTACATTATTACTTGTGGTTTCAATCATATCATTTAAAATATCTTTTAACTCATCCAATGATTGATTTGATGTAGTACTTTTAACATGATAATCAAATTTTCCCTCTTTTACTCTGTTAACCACATTTTTCACATCATCGATTAATTCTCTGTCTTTATTCAGTGTATGTGCCACCAGTTCCATCTCTTTGTCAATGACACTTGCCATATTCCCAAACTCATCGTTTGTTTTAATATTTAACGCAGTTACATCTTTTTGTTCACCTTTTAAATATTTAAAAAATGAATACAATCCTGTCTCGAGAAGTTTCAATGGTGCGAGAATTTTTATCAGAGAAAAATACAATACAAGTAAAATTATGCTTAACAATACAATATACAGAATAACTTCTAGAATGATATTATTATTGATTTCCTCAAAGATAGTATCTCTGTCCAGTTCAACAGTTAAATACCAAGAGGTAATTGGAATTTTACTGTAGGAGATAAGTTTTTCAACTCCATTTTCACTAGCTATTCCAAAGTTTTCATTTTTTTCACTTCGTATTTGTTCAAATAATTTATTTTTAGCGCCCAGTATTTTTTTGTCTTTGTGAATGAGTGTTGTTCCATCACTATCTATTAAGTATGCAAAACCTCCATCTCCAACATTTACATTCAAGATAGAGTCAACAACAGTATCTAAAAATATATCAGAACCCACAACACCTAAAATATTCCCATTTCTAATGAAAGGTGAAAAAACGGTCACGACAAGTTTTTTAGTAGTAATATCAACATAAGGTTTAGTTACCCCTGCCTTATTCATTTCAAGTGCCTTTTTGTACCATGGTCTACTTCTTGCATCAAACTTATCTCGTTCGATATTTAAGTAATCTCCATTGGATAATAAAAAATCACCATTTTTTTCAAACCCTACATATAAATCTGCAAAATTACCTGCTTTTTTACCCAGTAGGAGCTTCTCTACAATTGTTTTATTTGAAGTAGTTAAATTAGAGGATGGCATCTCTTCTTCAACTGCTTTTACTATGTCAATTTTTGACTGCAAATAACTGTTGATAAATTTAGATGTTTGTTTGGCTAAATTTAATTCTTTTTGTTTTATCAAGTTGTTTTGAGCAGTGTATGCATTTTGAGTATTGTAATATCCAAGTATGATAAAAGAACATGAGATACTTACCAATAAAAGCATTAACAGTTTTGCTTTGATACTGTTTATTTTCATAATTTATCCTTTATAAAGTAAATCTTATGAATTAATTTAAACCAAGAGGTCATTGTATGTGGAGATATTAAGTAATATTAAAAAATATTGACTTGGTTATTTCTTAATATTTAAAGTAGTTGTAATATAAGAGTGGAATTTTAGGCATAAAAAAAGCCAAAGAGGAAAACCTCTTTGGCTTTTAATATCAATTTTAAATTAAATATTAACCTAA
>ENA-ORXI01003380-ORXI01003380.1-sediment-metagenome-genome-assembly--contig:-NODE-3380-length-10772-cov-11.100140_pt1 | contig 10772 bp, 10 predicted proteins | sample MGYA00237861_ERZ511468 | MGnify/ENA primary metagenome ERZ511468 (study PRJEB26299, sample SAMN06266213) | sediment metagenome | isolation source: Hudson Canyon methane seep mesocosm | place...
CAAGAAGACCAAAATAAACAAGTATGGGTAATGGACTTACCGTTTACTGAAAAAAAACAAACCACCTCAGTCAGAATTGAGATCGAAAAAAATCATAAAAAAACTCAACAAACCGAGCAAAAAAACTGGTCAGCAACGATTACCCTATCTCCGCCCCACTTAGATACACTGCACTGTAAGGTTTCGTATTTTGATGATGCGGTACATACCAATTTCTGGAGCGAAGACGCTAAAACCACCAAACTAATACAAGATAATTTAGGCTATTTAACTACTCGCTTTGAAGAAGAGGGTTTAACCCCTGGCAATATGAATGCGGCTCAACAAACATCAAGCAAATCCCAAGCACCATCAAACCTTGATAAACCTGCTTTATTTGATGATAATGCCTAAAGCACCGTGTTTAGCTAACTAAAATATCCAGTATCACCTCACTTTTATTTAGGTCAGTTTATGGGCAACCAAAAGTACGCTATTTTCTTTCCCATTATTCTTTTTATAGTTTTTGATATTTCTGCGCTCTCATTAAACTACTGGATATCTGATAGCCTTAGCAGGAGCACACTCGCCATCAACTTAGCTGGACGTCAACGTATGCTATCGCAACGCATTAGTAAATCGTTATTACTACTAAAGCTAAGTCCAACTAACACGGAACAACAAGAGACTAAAGCCGAACTAGAAACTGCACTGCAACTATTTGACAATACGCTTAATGCATTCTGGGAAGGCGGCAATACCTTAGATGGCGACCATAAACCAGTTTATATCCCCGCAATTAAATCTACTCAGGCACGTCAACACCTCACTCAAGGCCGCCAGCTTTGGGCTGTTTTTCAAACACCTATTTCACTCGCCTTAGCCACATCAACACCAGCATTACTTGATCAGGCGTTTAAAAATACAAGTCAGCACAACCTTGCTTTATTAAGAGCAATGAACCAGCTAACCTTAACGCTTGAACAAGAAGCAAACGAACAAATTCGATTATTACGCTTGATTCAATCCGCTTTACTCATCTTAGCCTTACTTAATTTTATTTATATTACCCAGAGCTTAGTTAAAGACAGACATGTAGCCTCTAAAAATAATCAAGCGCTGAATGCCATATTCAACTCCATAGAAACAAGTATCATTATTTATAATAAATCGCAGAAAATCATCTTTAGTAATCAAGCAGCCAACCGACTTTTTCAATACCCAGATGGCATACCTAGTAGCTTATTAGTCAATGACATACTTACTTTTCATAAATCGTCAACCATAGGTCGAACTAGAAATGGAAAATCCTTTCCAGTAAACATAGAATGCCAAAAAAACGAATTCAAAGGAATAGCTTGTGTTATTTGCACTATTTACGATGCAACTAAACAAATAGAAAAAGAAGAAAACTTGAGGAAAATAGCCTTTCATGACTCACTTACTGGGCTAGCTAATCGCTTACTCTTTCAGGAACGATTAACGCAAGAAATCTTGCACAACAAACGCCACCTCAAAACTTTGGCCGTATTATTTATAGACTTAGATGGTTTTAAAGCAGTCAATGACAACTTGGGTCATGATGCTGGCGATCAACTACTCAAGCTCGTCAGTCATCGCCTTACCAAATCCTGCCGTGAAGAGGATACCGTTGCCCGAATGGGCGGCGATGAATTTACGCTAATACTTTCTTCTATTACACATATAAAGGCAGCCGAAAAAATTGCTAATTCTATTTTACAAAAACTGAGTGATGACTTTTTAATACAGGATAAAATCGTCCATATCAGTGCCAGCATTGGTATCAGCCTATACCCTAAAGACCATCACGAGGCTGATTTATTAATAAAATATGCTGACACCGCTATGTATGAAGCAAAGAGGTTAGGCAAAAATCGCTATGTACTAGCATCTGACCTACTAAACAAAACGACACAGTCGCCATCCGTTTAACACCGAGGGACGAGCACTCAACTTAAATTGAAATTAACGCCCCCCTAAGGAATGAGGTCTTAATAAGATCCGAAAGTTTACGCTCTAATGTAGCCTGTACGGAGTTTACGGAATACAGGGAGCATAGTGCATTCAACTTCCCGTATTCCACAAGTTTCATACGGGCTACACAAAGTTTCGGGTTTTATTGAAATCTTGTTCCTAACTAACCTAACCAGTCAATCGATAAACTACCTCTAAAAGAAGCTACATGAAAATCACCAGTTCATCAGGTAGTTTTTTGTTGCCTTAGTTCAGCCTCATTCACTGGCACTTGATAGCTATTTAATCTTTAGAGTTGAGTTGTCCACATGCGGCTAATACATCATCACCTTTAGCACCTCTTATTAAAGTCGGAATTTTAAAAGTATCTAAGACCTCTTTAAACTTTTCAATTTTATCCAAATCAGGACTCTTGTAATGCGAGCCTGGGAATGAGTTAAAAGGAATTAAATTTATATAAGCACTTTTACCAGCCAAAATCACCCCTAATTCCTTAGCATCATCTGAAGAATCATTAAAATCTTTTATCAGAATATATTCATAAGTAACAAACTGCTTTTTATTTAAAGGTATCTTATCAATATATGCCAACACTTCATCTAGCGGATATTTAACATTAATGGGAATAAGTTCATTTCTCTTTGCTTCAAAAGGCGAATGAAGAGATAACGCAAGGTTCACTCCGGGAATTTCCTTGCTCCATCGTTTAAGTCCAGGAATATAACCAGCCGTTGAAATAGTGATTTTTTGAACACCAATTGAAGTTCCGTGTTGTGATAAAAATATTTCGCACGCTTTTTTGACAGCATCAAAATTATGTAAAGGTTCGCCTTGCCCCATAAAAACAATATTTAAAACCCTCTCTTCCCCCGGCCTATTTTTCGCTAACCAACGCCAAGCCTGTAGAAACTGGCCAACAATTTCACTTGTCGTCAAATTCCTTTTAAATCCTTGTTTTCCAGTAAAACAAAAAGAACAATTCATTGCACAGCCAACCTGTGATGAAAGGCAAATAGAATATTTATTATGAAATGGAATAAGGACGGTTTCAATTTTGTGGCCGTCTTTAAGCTTAAAAAGAAATTTTACTGTTCGATCTTTTGATTCATGAACCGTATCGATTTCGGGTAGAGAAAAGTCGAAATTATTTTGAAAAAAGGCCAATGAACTTTTTGCAATGTTCTCATAGCACTGAGTCTTTTCTTTTTTCTTATAATGCCAATTAAAAAGGACTGCCGCTGCTGAACAGTTTAAATTATTCTGATTTAGAACTTTTTCTAAATCAGAATAATTTAGATCATAAAAGGATTGCTTCAAAAATGTCTCCTAGTAATGCGAAATAGGGTTAGGTCTTACAATTAAGCTCTCACTCTTAAAGAAGCACTTAATTGCAGGACTTTAACCCCTTATTCTCTCGTCATCCTGCATGTTTTTAGCAGAAATCTATTAAAGGTATTTGTATTCCCGATAACAACTCAGGGAATAACGAGAGTTTTCATAATCTACGGCTTTCAATCGTAGGCTGGACTTGTCAAATCTAAGCCTTCTCCAATACCAAATTACTGACACGCTGGGCAATAAAAAAGCCTTGTTATAAATTAATATAACAAGGCTTAACATACAGTATGTTAGCTGAGCTTAATAGCTCAAACCTTATTCAGAAATTTTCACTAACCAACCTTTTTCAGCCGGGCATTTCTTATAATTAACTTCAACGTGAATACGAGCTGCTGTGCCTTTCAGTGATTCTGGCAATTTCCCAGTAAACAAGAAAAAATGCTCTTTATCTTCCACCGCTAGCTCCACAGGAATTTTTTTCACTGTCACTTCAACTGCATCTGGGTTCTTAATACCTTTTACCCAAAAGGAAAATTCTGATTGAGGCGCAACCGTTGCTAAATGCTTTGGCTTCGTCTGAGAAATTACTGTCGTTTTACAAGCGCTAGCACTCCCTCCTTTACCGCCATTACCACCGCCACCATGACCACCTGCCGAAAATGCAGGACTTACCATTAAAGATAAAACTGAGCTTAATAAGGGGATTAAAATAACTTTTTTCATTCGTTAGCTCCTTCATTTATTATCGTCTTGATCATTATAAGCGTTTTTTAATATTTTAAAACTTCCCTATAGTTATTTATCAAAACACTGACTTGATAAATACGTGTAAACTATTGCCAATAGACAGTACCAAACGCGCCACAAGCCAATGAAAGAATATACTATAGATTCACGCATTTCCCCCGACGGTCATTTAGCCGTTCTGTCGCGGGCTGAAGTTAATAAGTTATTAGATACCAGCCAGGGCGGTTTGTATGGACTGTTGCATAATTGCGCCCTTGCCGTTTTAAATTGTGGCAGTGATTCGGATGATGGCAAAGAGCTGCTGGAGCGTTACAGCGACTTCGCTATCAAAGTTATTCAAGAAGAGCGTGGCATTAAACTAGAACTAACTTCGGCTCCAGCCATTGCTTTTGTCGATGGCGAAATGATTAAAGGGATCCGAGAACACTTGTTTGCTGTATTGCGCGATATTGTCTACGTCAGCGATGAGATTAATGATAACCCAAAATTTGATCTGCAAAGTTCGGAAGGCATCACCAATGCGGTATTTCATATTTTGCGCAATGCGAATATTATTCAACAAAGCACCGTTCCAAAACTTGTCGTCTGCTGGGGCGGGCACTCGATCTCCCGCGACGAGTATGTGTATACCAAAAAAGTAGGCTATGAACTAGGCTTACGTAACATGGATATTTGTACCGGTTGTGGTCCTGGAGCGATGAAAGGCCCAATGAAAGGCGCAACAATTGGCCATGCAAAGCAACGTATTACTGATGGACGTTACACCGGCATCACCGAACCAGGGATTATCGCTGCCGAATCTCCAAACCCTATCGTTAACGATTTAGTTATTTTGCCGGATATCGAAAAACGTCTCGAAGCATTCGTGCGCACTGGGCACGGCATTATTGTCTTTCCTGGCGGTGCAGGTACAGCTGAGGAAATCCTCTATCTATTGGGAGTTTTATTGCACCCTGAAAATGCAGAAATGCCCTTTCCACTTATTTTTACTGGCCCTAACACGGCAGCAGATTATTTCAATCAAATCAATGAATTTATTGGAAATACTTTAGGGTTCGAAGCTCAGCAACGCTATAAAATCATTATTGATGACCCCACTAGAGTCGCTAGAGAAATGAAGCTCGGTATCCATCAAGTACGTGAGTTTCGCAAAAGCAAAACTGATGCATACTATTTTAATTGGGGCTTAAAAATCGACACTGAATTTCAACAGCCATTTCTGCCCACCCATGAAAATATGTCAGGGCTAGCATTACATAAAAATCAAGAGAAACACCTATTAGCCGCCAATCTGCGTCGCGTATTTTCTGGCATCGTCGCTGGTAATGTTAAAGATGAAGGCATACGCGCTATTGAACAACACGGGCATTTTGAAATCAGTGGCGATAAAGACGTCGTAACGCCGATTGATGCCCTATTAACAGCTTTTATCAGTCAGCATCGAATGAAGTTGCCGGGTAAAACTTACGTGCCTTGTTATAAAATTGTGCCATAAGTAGCTGCAAGTGAAATTATCTCTACTAAAAAATCGATTAGCTCTAAGCTATTTGTTGTTAATACTCTTTACGCCTATTTTAAGCGCAGCTGAAATACCTGTTATTGCTGCTGCTAGCAATATTAAATTCGCACTAGAAGACATTGCAACCTCTTTTCACCAAGAAACAGGAAAATCATTACGTATTAGCTATAGTTCATCAGGTAATATTACGCGTCAGATTCGACAAGGCGGGCCATTTGAATTATTTTTATCTGCCAATGTTCAATATGTTAAACAACTTCATCAACAACACAAAACCCTAGACCAAGGTAAAGTTTTTGCGCTGGGTCGTTTAGCGTTATTAAGCCCAATTAACTCAAAAGTAATGCTCGACGAACAGTTAACTGGACTTAAACAAGCGCTACAAGCTGGACAATTACAACGCATAGCCATTGCCAATCCTAAACATGCTCCCTTTGGCATTGCGGCTCGTGAAGTATTGCAAAAACAACAACTTTGGGACACTATTCCGCCCCATTTAATCTTAGGTGAAAATGCAGCGCAAGCAACTCAATTTGCCAGTTCTGGCGCTGCTCAAGTCGGCCTAGTCTCTTATTCTTTAGCGCTCGCACCTGCTTTGAAAAATCGCGTACGCTATCTATTAATACCTAGTTCACTACATCAACCACTACAACAAACCGCTGTACTATTAAATAATGCAGGCGATACAGCCAAATTATTTTTCCATTACCTACAACAAGAAAAAGCTCGTGGCATTTTATCTCGCCATGGCTACACCCTACCCTGAGTATTCCTATGGACTGGCAAGCATTAGCCTTATCGGTAAAATTAAGCTTTGTAACCTTGCTATTTTTGCTACCTATCGGCATTCTATTAGGCCGCTGGCTGGCATATCGACAATTTTGGGGTAAGTCCTTATTGCAAACCTTATTAGCTTTACCTTTGGTACTCCCACCTACCGTTCTCGGCTATTATCTCTTAGTTGCTTTTAGCCCAAATCAAGGCTTAGGACTTTGGTTAGCTAATACCTTTGGGACAACATTAATTTTTAATTTCCAAGGCCTAGTATTAGCCTCTATTATTTTTAACCTGCCTTTTGCCATTCACCCCATGCAGCGTGCTTTTGCAGCCATCCCGCGTGAAATTCGTGAAGCTGCAGCCTGTTGCGGCATGAGACCCAGCTTAGTGTTATGGAAAATTGAACTGCCTTTGGCTTGGCCTGGTATCCTCTCTGCCATGGTCATATGTTTCGCACATACCCTTGGCGAATTCGGTATTGTCTTAATGGTGGGCGGCAACATCCCCGCCGAGACACAGACCATCGCCATTGCTATCTATGACCGCGTACAATCTTTCGATGATCATGCCGCTGCCGTTATGTCCTTTAGCTTATTACTCTTCTCAATGCTGACTATTTCTTTCACTTATTGGCTATCAGCACGCAGCGAACGCACACATGACTGATTCAGCCATACAGATCACGCTACAACAAGCAGCCCCCATTCCTCTATCAGTACAATTAGAATGTAAATCGGGGGAGTTATTAGCCTTAGTTGGCCCATCTGGCAGCGGTAAGACCACAGTTTTGCGTGCTATTGCTGGCTTATATCAAGCACAGAATGCGCAAATTATTTGTCAGGGTGAAGTCTGGCAAAACAGCATGCAGAATATCTTTTTAGCACCTTACCAACGGCATGTTGGATTGGTATTTCAACATTACGCTCTGTTTCCACATATGACAGTATTGGAAAATATCCAACAAGCCATTACTCACTTACCAAAACAACAGCGCCAAGCTCAAGCACTCGAACTACTTAAAAAAGTACACTTAGAGGGCTTGGAACAACGTTATCCAAAAAATTTATCTGGCGGTCAACAACAACGTGTTGCAGTTGCTCGAGCCTTAGCTAGACAGCCCAAAGTTTTATTACTCGATGAACCCTTTTCTGCTGTTGATCAAGTCACTCGGCGCAAACTTTATCGCGAACTACTGGTACTCAGAGAATCATTATCCATGCCCATGATCTTGGTCACTCATGACTTAGATGAATCAAACTTATTAGCTGATCATATTGCCCTATTGCATAAGGGTGAAATTCTACAAACCGGTACCCCTGATTTTGTTGCCGCCCACCCTAAAAGCGCAACCATCGCACGCTTAATGGATCAACAAAACCTTTTCATTGCACAAATCATCGCCCATGATCAAACTACCAAAAAAACACACTTACGTTGGCGCGGTACGCTAATCGAGGCAACATACCAAGCGCAATTCGCAATCAATGAGCGCGTCTGCTGGATGATTCAATCAGAAAATATCTTATTGCATAGGCGCGGCCGCCCCTCTAACGGTAACAAGGAAAACCCCCTGCAAGGTCAAATCACTGAGTATATGGAAAGCAGCGGCTTAGCTCACTTACGGGTACAGGTCGACAAGCAACTAGACACTACCATTAGTATTAATGTACCGCTACATGTCGCCAAGCGTAATGCTCTAGGGTTACATGAAGAAATTGGCATTTCATTACTCAGTGAAGGAATACATTTAATGCCTTATCAGGCTCTGCGTAGTGAAAGTTGATTTCTGACTTGTTAATGCAGGCATTTATATGACAAAAAACTATATAATTAGCTTAATTTCGAAATTACAATTTAATAATGACAAATAAGATGGAAATGAAAAAAGGGAAATTAATACGCTGGGTTGATGACAAAGGCTTTGGCTTTATCAAACAAGAAAATAATCAAAATGATATTTTCATTCATATTTCAGCATTAAAGGGCATGAGCCGTAAGCCTATTATTGGCGATATTATTCACTATGAAGTAGGCACTGATTCAAATGCGAAAACCCGTGCCGTTAATGCCAAAATTGAAGGTGTGAGCCAAACTTTGACGTTAACCCCACTAAAGCATAAAAATACTCACAAAAAAACCAGCACAGTTAACTTTAAAGTTAAAGAAGCAGAGCTTCCAAGACACTTCAATTCAGCAAACAAAAGAGTTTATAGAAATTCAAAAAAATCTCAAAAGAGCTCTAATTTTCTACCCATTATTGTTGCTATTGGAATCGGTGTTTTTCTTTACAACAAATTTTCAATAGATAAAAACGTTGCTACTCAAGTACAACCCATTCAAGTTAAACCTCAAGTCCAAGTACACCCCATTGAGAGATTTCATTGTGAAGGTAAAGTATGGTGTTCCGAAATGTCATCTTATGCAGAAGCCGTGTTTTATATTCAAAACTGCCCTGGCACTAAAATGGACGGTGATGGGGATGGACAGCCCTGCGAGATGCAGTTTTAATTAACTGCTTCGCTACTCCCCCAAGCTTTTAGCTGACCAAGTGACTTAAGTACCTACGTAAAATTAAACTAACACTGTAATAATACGTATTAGCTGAATGGTATGCCCGTAGGTTCGAATTTATTCGTACCGAAAAATCCCATTAAGCACAAGGTACAAATAAATTCGAACCTACAAAAAACGTTTTGTAATTATGCATAAACCCAATCTATATTGAAAATCGTAGTTTATGAAAATTCTCGTCATCCCGAAGTTTTTTAGCGGAAATCTAAAAATCATCAATAGATTCCTGCCAAAAGCATACAGGAATGACGAATACGAAAAGAGTATTAACTAAAAACTACACATTTGAAAGTAGATGGGGGTTATGTACTTAGTTTTAAAATAAGTCACTATGTGTTCCAGGCCTAGCTAGTTGAAGCCCATAGGTATTTCTCTTATAGATAAGCAATAAATCAGGCCTTATATAGCATTCGCGAAAGCTACACCAACTACTAGATAGTTCGTGCCCCCTATATTTGGCATCTAGAGCAACCTCCATTTTTAAAATAGAAACCACCTCAAATATAGCCTTTAAGTCTGCTAATGGTAACTTTCTTGCTTTTTTAAAGTCTTTCTTAAACTGGCTTGACATATGATTTCAAGCATTTTATAACTTCACTTCAAGCTCGTTAAATAGCTCTGAAGCGCCTGCTGACCTATGCCCTTGACCTTCTTTTAATTCTTGTATGGCCTGTATGGTGTTTTTATTTGGCTGTTTAACTTTCAGCTCAAATGGGATTCCATCATAATTGATAACAGCTTTTGCAACTAGATAGCTTCAAAAACACGCAAGCAGTCATAAGCAAGTTAAAATCTTAAGCTTATTCAATTCCCTCACTTAGCAATAAATACCCACGATTTTCTACTGTATCAAAAGTGCGCATTGCGCTAATCAATAACTCAGATTTCACCCAAACCCAATCGGCTTTATTCGGCGTGACATCCATAACTAAAAATGAATCCGACGCCTTATGATATGCACCTAAAGGTGAAAGGTGGCCGCCGCCAGGTTGATTTAAAACTTTGCGCTTATAATTGATAATGACATAATCATCCGCAGTTCTTAAATTTTTTATTAACTCTGCTTTAATCTCTTGATCGCTCATGCTTTGCTGAACAACGACTATTTGAGTACTTAACCCATGCGCAGTGAATAACGCCCCAAATTGCCGTAACTGAAAGCCTCGATCTTTTTTCGCCTTACCATTACTCCCAATAAGCGCAGTACCTTTCGCATCTTGCAATACTTCGCCTAAAACTAAAGCTCTCGATTTAGGGCTTTTTATAAAAATATTATTTTGCGTGTAACGCTGAAAAAGTGGGCTCCATTTTTTACTAGCCGCAATAAATTTCTGATCTGAGTCATTTAATAGACTCTTATCTTCTGGCAAACAAATAGCACTATTACGCACGCGCAAGGCATTAAGCACGATAGTTGCTGATGCTGGCCCGCAAAAGAGTTTATTATTTTGGCTTTCAAAGTGATTAGCTAACTTAAAAAAATCGACTTTATATTGTGATTCTTCCAGGCGCTTAACGCCTTCATCTGTTCTCCAACTGACAATAGCTTGATCAGTGATTTTCTGTGCAGTCCCTGTCGTAGTACATGCGTTAAGCGCTACAGCTATTACGATATAAATAGTAACTCTAGTGTATTTTTTTAAAGTAATAAACATAATAAGTCATTAATAATTAATTAGGATCAGTGTTCTTTATAAAAGCTACATCATAGTTGCCCAGCAAAAAGTCACTACTATACCCACTTTTTAAAAGACAAAAAAAAACCTGTTACATTCCTGTAACAGGTTTTTAAATATGGAGCTGGTGATGGGAATCGAACCCGCGACCTACTGATTACAAATCAGTT
>ENA-ORXI01003381-ORXI01003381.1-sediment-metagenome-genome-assembly--contig:-NODE-3381-length-10772-cov-3.640860_pt1 | contig 10772 bp, 9 predicted proteins | sample MGYA00237861_ERZ511468 | MGnify/ENA primary metagenome ERZ511468 (study PRJEB26299, sample SAMN06266213) | sediment metagenome | isolation source: Hudson Canyon methane seep mesocosm | place: USA:Hudson...
GAACGCATCCAAGCCATCGAAGCACAAAAACAACAAGCAGAACGCAGTTTACAAAAATCCAATGATTTATTTAATAGTCTGCTACAACGGGCGTTTAAAGGTGAATTAACACAAGAACATTCACTATGAAAACCCTACGCATTGGATAAAAATAAAGATTTATATAAATGTTTATCTTGATGTAATTTTAAATATTGAGCTACAATGTAACCACACATTAAAGTAAGGAATCAATTATGACTGCTAATTCTGTTGTTCGAGCGCGTATTAATGAAGAAATTAAACAAGAAGCCGCGATTGTACTTAAAAGTATGGGATTAACGATTTCTGATGCAATGCGTTTAATGCTTACGCGTGTTGCTCAAGATAAAGCATTACCTTTTCAACCTTTCATTCTTAATGCAACAACCATTGCAGCAATGGAAGAAGCAAATAAGGATAAATTACGTTCTTTTGATAGTGTTGAGTCGTTAATGGCAGACCTCAATGCTGAAGATTGAACGCACCAGTCAATTTAAGCGTGATTATAAGCGTGAATTAAAAGGGCGTTATCGTCTGACATTAGAGTCTATGCTCATCACCAAGTTGAATTATTTCATAAATGATATTGAATTACCCAGCCATTATCATGACCATTTATTAACAGGTAACTGGAAAAGTCATCGGGATTGCCATTTAAAACCTGATTTAGTTTTACTTTATCGGCATTTTGAAGAGACCCATACAGTGCAGTTAGTACGTTTAGGGTCACACAGTGAATTAGGATTATGAGTAACTTCGATTTTATTAAAACGGATTTTCCTGATTTATATCAAGATGCAGTGGAAGCAGAGCAGTTTACTTATATTTCACCGACATCAACCGCTGTGTTTTGTCGTAGCACGTTCGAGAATGCCGTTAATTGGCTGTATGACCATGATGCGAAACTAACACGACCATGGCGAGCGGATTTAAGCACATTGATGCACGAGCAGGCGTTTCAGTCGTTATTCACTCGTCCATTATTTGTTGAACTGAATCTGATTCGTAAAACAGGTAATACAGCGGCACATGGCGTTAAAATCACTGAACAGGATGCGTTAGCGTCATTAAAGTATTTGTATCGGTTTCTTCGATTTCTCGCAATTTATTACGGTAAAACTAAACCAGAAACGCATATATTTGATGAATCACGGATTCCAACATCCGTTAGTACACCACAAACGCAAGATAAACAGGCGTTACAGCAATTAGTAAGTGAGTTAGAGCAGAAGAATCAAGCCTTTCGTGATGCAGAACAAACAGTATTAGCACAAGCACACGAAAACGAAGCATTAAAACAGAAACTGTCACAACAGCGTGTTGTTATTTCAGAACGTAAACAACAACGTGAAAAAACCATTGATACCGCGACTGCATTGCCTTTATTGGTATCTGAAGCAGAAACGCGTAAACGCTATATTGATTTATCGTTAAAGGAATGTGGTTGGACGGAATTACGTGATGGGTATGAATTAGAGTATGAAGTCATAGGGATGCCAAGCAGTACCAATCCAAGCGGTAAAGGCTATGTGGATTATGTGTTATGGGGCGACAACGGTTTACCATTGGCGGTAGTTGAAGCTAAGAAAGCGATGGCTTCCGCTAAAAAAGGCAAACATCAAGCCAAACTCTATGCGGATTGTTTAGAATCCATGCACGGTCAACGTCCTGTTATTTTTTATAGTAATGGTTTTGAAACTTATTTATGGGATGATGTTTTTGCATCAGAGCGTGATGTACAAGGGTTTTACACTAAAGACGAATTGCAATTATTAATTGATAGACGGGCAACACGAAAGGATTTACGCGAGTTTAAGGTCAATACGGATATTGCAGGGCGAGCCTATCAGTTGGAAGCCATTAAGCGTTTGGCTGAAAATACACAATGTATTGATGCACAATCTGAATTACGCAGTGGTGCAAGACAAAGTTTATTAGTGATGGCAACAGGTAGTGGTAAAACACGAACGGCTACGGCTATCGTTGATATGTTAACTAAATGTAATTGGGCAAAACGGGTATTATTTCTAGCAGACCGTAATGCGTTAGTGTCACAAGCTAAAAATGCGTTTAATGAGCATTTGCCATCTTTATCCGCGATTGATTTAACCAAAGAGCGTGAAGATAATGGTACACGATTAGTGTTTTCAACCTATCCAACCATTATGAACCGTATTGATAGAGTGGTGGACGGTGATACGCGTTTTTATGGTATTGGGCATTTTGATTTAATTATCATTGATGAAGCCCATCGTTCGGTGTATCAGAAATATAAAGCGATTTTTGATTATTTTGATTCGCTATTGGTGGGATTAACTGCCACCCCTAAATCAGAAGTTGACCATAATACTTATAGTTTATTTGGCATTGAAGATGATAATCCAACGTTTGCGTATGAATTGGATGTTGCCGTTGAACAAGGTTATTTAGTACCGTTTAAAGCGATGTCGATTCCATTGAAGTTTATGCGTGAGGGTATTAAATATCATGCGTTATCTGAATCTGAAAAAGAACAATATGAAGAACAATTTGGTGATCCAAGTCAAGACGATGCACCCGATGAAATAACCAGTGAAGCATTGAATAAATGGCTATTTAATACCGATACTGTCGATAAAGTATTAAATCATTTGATGACCAATGGTATTAAAGTCGAAGGCGGTGATAAGTTAGGTAAAACCATTATCTTTGCTAAAAATCATGCACACGCTATTTTTATCGAAGAACGCTTTAATAAAAATTATCCTGAATATGCAGGTCAGTTTTTACGCGTGATTGATAATTATGAAAGCAAAGCACAGGATTTATTAGAGGTTTTTGTTGACCCATACGAAGAGCAACAACCACAAATAGCGGTTTCTGTTGATATGATGGATACAGGCGTTGATGCACCGAGAGTGGTTAATTTAGTATTCTTTAAAGCGGTGAAATCGTTTACTAAGTTTTGGCAGATGATTGGGCGAGGGACACGTTTATGTCCTGATTTGTTTGGCGTAGGTCAGGATAAAGCCTATTTTGCTATTTTTGATTATTGTCAGAACTTTGAATTTTTCGATGTCAATCCAGAGGGTCTTGAAAATCGTCATACCAAAGGGCTAACCCAGCAGATATTTGAAGCAAAACTGGAAATTGCGTTAGCGATTCGCAATAACATCAATAGCGATGATAATCAGCGTCAATTAGCAGAAACTTATATTGATGAATGTCATCAATTAATTGCTAACCTAGACATGGATCGTTTTGTGGTCAAAGCTAAGATGCGAATGGTCGCAGAATACAGTGATAAAGTGCGTTGGCTGAATGTATCTAAAACTGATTGCTTAGAGATTAATTCACATTTATCGCCGTTAATTTTACCCAATAAAGACGATGATGAACGAGCAAGGCGTTTTGATGTGTTAATGCTAAATTATCAACTGGCATTATTACTGAGTGCCAAGAATAGTAATCGTTATGTGAATACCATTCATAGCCAAACCAAAGCATTATTAACCAAACAAAATATTCCTGATGTTGCATTACAAGTGCCATTATTAAAGCAATTACAATCAGAATCATTTTGGGAAACTATCAATGTCAATCGTGTTGATGAGGTGCGTGTTGCATTACGAGATTTGATGAAATATTTGGATAAAGAGCAGCAAATCAACGTCATCACTCATTTTGAAGATGAAATAGGTGAAGGTGTAGATATTGAGAATGCGATGCCAATCTCATTAAAAACCTATAAAGAACGCGTTGAGTCCTATATTCGTGAGCATAAAGACCATTTAGTGATTCACAAATTGAATACCAACAAACCAATTACCGCATTTGAATTAAATAGCTTAGAGTCGATTTTGTTTCATGATGAATCAATCGGAAGTCGTGATGATTACCTTGAGAATTACGGTGATAAGCCGTTAGGGACTTTTGTTCGTGAGATTGTCGGATTAGACGCTAACGTTGCACAAGAGGCGTTTGCTGCGTTTATTCAATCAGGTCACTTAAATGCAAATCAAATTACATTTATTAATAATATCATTAGCTAGTTGCTCAATGTTATTACGTTGCCCAAGATAAATAAACCACCCAGATACAACAAAAGTATGCTCCTCGATAGTAGCGATAGGGGAACTTGGCCATTCACTTTCATTATAAATGACTTGTCCTTGACCTATTTCAGTAGGAAATATAAAGGTCTTACTGTATTTATTTGCTAATTCAACACTAGCTGGAATATTGGCACCATCACAGTTGAGGTATAAGCCTCTCATCTAATTTCCTTGGAATTTTCAGTCATTATGTTATTTTCATCTAGGTATAATAAAGAGTTAAATTATCGAATCGACTTCAATGCTGATTTTAACTTGCCAACATAAAAGATCATATTGCCTAATTTATGATAAACAAGATAGATAATAGCTTTAGTTATTAATACATCGCGTTTTAAAAAATCTTTAGTGCTAAGTAAATAGCGATGTTCGTGTAAATACTCTCTGATAACTTTATAACCCACTCTTCTCTGCTCCGCATCATTGATAAAAGATATTCTCAAACAAGTTAAATAACAAATTCTTAATTGCTGTGAAAAAATATAGCTTTTATGATCATCAAATTTAGATTCTTTTTTAAAAAGATCTTCGATATGGTTGGTAGCCAATAGACCATCTAGTACTTTCAAAGAGTAAGTAGTTGTTGTTGTACCTTCACGTTTAAAATATTGATAATAATATTGAGGAACTTTCGAAATACGCCTACATGCACTTAATATTGAAGGTAAAACAGCCAAGTCTTCATACCAAATATTCGCTGGAAAACGATAAAGGGGATTTAAAAAAAGATCTGCTCTAAATAATTTACTTGTTACTTGGGGCTCTAACGAAAAAACAATAGCGGGAAACTCCGTTATATTTTGACCTTGTTCCGCAACATCACCACAACTATGTTTCGCAGTAACATCATCATTTTCATTTACCATTTGATAGTTACAAGTAACAACGTCAGAATTGGTACCAGTTAAATTATTAAACATACCTTCAAACATTTCAGGTAATATCCAATCGTCTGAATCAACAAAAACAACATAATCTCCAGCCATACAGTTCAACGCATTATTTCTTGCTACTCCTTGGCCAGAATTTTTCTGGAACAAAGATTTGATAATATCAGGATATCGCTGCTTATAATCATTAATAATGTTAGCACTGTTATCACTAGAGCCATCATCAACCAAAATAATTTCTATGTTATTCCATGTTTGGGCAAGAATAGAATCAATGCACTTTGGTAAGTACTGTGCAGTATTATAATTCGGCACAATAACTGTGATTAGTGGTTGCTTGGCCATTTATTTATCACCTTTCAATTCACTATTACCTATTAATGCATTAGCCATAGTTTGGTAACCTAATACATATTCCGGTCCCCAAAATTTGTCTTTAAGCATTTGTCTAGCTTCTAATTGGTTGTCGCCTAACGATAAAGCATCGAGTAAATCAGTAAAGTTCTCAACTAATTGCCCAGGAGTTACCTCTTGGTATTCAAAATACATATCGCGGCATGTCAACAAATAATCTTGTAAATCAAAAGCAAAGAATATAATAGGTTTATTTAACAACAAAAAATCAATGTATATCGACGAATAGTCGGTAATAAGTACATCAACATAATTCATTAACGGATAAGGATCAGCAGCAGCTGGCACTACTTTTATATTTTCATACTGATCAAGCGAAAAGCCATCTAAGCCAGCATTGGGGTGAACTTTTATATAAAAAATGGCATTAAGGGCTGCCATTTTTCGATCTAATAAATCAAAATCAAACTTAGCACTTGCAAAAAAGTCACCACCAACATCTCTAAAAGTCGGCATATAAAGAAAGGTTTTAAGTTTGTTTTCTTTTGCCAGAACAATTTCAGGGTAAGTATTAAGGTGCTCTTTGGCTAAGCTATAATCAAAGAAAATATCAGTTCTTGGTGAGCCAGAAGCTACCATTGTGCCACTAGTCATTCTAAATGCCCGTTTTAAAATAGGCGTAAAAACTGGTGCAGGTGAAAACATCATGTCAGGACGGCGAAAAGACACAGGATTAAACAATAACCAGCCTAGCTTATGAAAACTGAACTTTGGTGAATATTTTTTGGAGAATTCACCTGAATTAATATCAAATTCAATTTTTTTAAGTGGCAAACCATGCCAGAGATTAACGGCAGTAGCACCTGAAGTTAACCAAAAGCTAACTTCCGAGATAAAGCAGCTATAAAAAACGACTTTTGCCGTTAAAATGGTCCACATACCTTTTAGTGATTTTCTATTTAAAACTAAGAAACCTTGCGCGGTAAGTTCCTGCTGCAAAGCAAGATCAGAAGTTACCCAATAACATTTTATTTGCGGGTAATGTTGATTTATATAAAGAAACATATACTTTGAATTATCAACAAAGCGCTCTCTGGGCGCACCAAAACACCATACCTGTTGATTTTTAGGAATAAACCTACCCAATAAATATACCGGCCATAGTACTAATAATTTAATAATGTTTTTGAGGTACTTAATCATAGTTGTACTAGTGACTCATTGTTTTAGATAAAAAGACTTTTGTCATAGCAAAATATAAGCGAATGGCAAAAACAGAAAATTCAGCGATAACGACCGCCCAGACAAAAAAGGCTGTTTGAGTTATGCCCAATAAATATCCGATAACAGCAATGGTAAAAAACACTAAACAACCAACAATAACACTATAGTTAGCTGCTTTAGAAAATCCTAATGCCGCCAATAATGGGTAACCTAACATTAAAGAGGGGAAAACAAATATCAAAGCAATAATGTGTAAGTTAAAAATTTCAGCACTGGCAGCAAACTCAGCACCAAAAAGGAAAATAATTAAATGTGGAGCAATAAAATAACCACCAATACCGCCAACAACCACTAAAACCATAGCAAGCGCAAACAGCTTTTTAAATAACACTAAATCTTTATTTTTGGCAACGTGGGGGAACAAAGCATTGGTTAACGGATGCATTACCGATTGCGCCGCTAAATAGAGTTTTTCAGACGCAGAATAAACAGCAACCTGTGCAGGGCCACCTATAAAACCAATTAACGGTACTAAGCTTGTGGTATATGCAGCAACAAAAATACGCGAGGTAAAGAATGGTAAAGCTTCTTGTAGTGTTTCTTTAAGTAGTGTTTTCGACACTATTATTTTAACCGGAATTTGCCTAAACACTTGAGTGATACTCAATAGGCCAGCTACAAAAAAAGCACCGCCATAAATAACCACGGCTAGACCGTAATCACTATTGTCACTAACCAACGCAAACAAAGCACCAACATAAACAATTTTTGTAATCACGGTATAAAAGGTCACATATTTCATTTGTTGCATACCTTGAAAATACCATACAGGTAATAACATTTGGCCAATAAGTAATAATGCCCCACCAAGTAATAATAATTTGTTTTGTGTATCGGGTTTTAGTACAAGGATTGTCGCGCAATAAATCAATAAAGTTACCACTAGTAAGATCAACTTTAGTTGTAAAACAGCACCAACTATCTCGCCTACTTTCATTCTATTTTCAGCATTAATACTAATTTTTCGAGTGGCAGAAAACTCAAAGCCAAAACGAATAAAGACTAACAGAAAGTTGGCTATACCTAAATAAAAGGCATATTTACCATAGCCATCCATACCTAATGCACGAGTTAATAGCGGAATAACTAAAAATGGTAAAACATAGTTACTAAACTGAACAACAAATAAAAACATAAAGTTTTTATACACTAAACGACTCATGTTCGATGCTCTTTTGTACGAGTTAAACCGACTTTTTTATTTGTACATAAATCTGCATAAGCCATACCATTAAGCAAACCAATAAACGGCGTTAACATACCTGAAGTTAAAATATGACCAGCGATAATTGAAACACCAATCAGTACAATATTTATCACTAAAACACTAGGTCCCCAAAGACTATGTTTTACTTTAGTAGCAAGATAGGAAACTCGAAGAAACAACACAGCTAATAATAGAAACATTATTAACCCTGCAATACCGAACCAAAAATACATATCAATAGGGTCTATCTCCATTGAATCTTTTGTGATTAAGCCAAAACCAGTACGACCAAAACCAAATAGCATTTCTGATAAAGTAGCAAATTGTTGAAATGCTGACATAGCATTTATCACAAATTCATCTCGCCCTGACATTACAATCCCGATAATGCCCTTTTTCTGATAAAACCAAACAAAACGTTCCCACAAACCTGTAGCCTCTAGCACTGGTACTAAAACCAAGACCAACAGAACAACGACTAACAACATAGGTAGAATCATTTTAACTTTGAGCCAGGTAAGATTTAACAAACGATGACGCTCGTTAAACAAAGGAATCGCAAAAACCAAAACAGCGGCTGATAACATGGCTGATTTAGTAGCTACAAGTAAACCGGCAATGAACACGAAAGGAGTAAAGATAAAATAAGCGACTTTATGTTTTTGCCAAAGTAAGTGTAAACTTGTACCAAAAAATAAAATAAATAATCCACTTACCTCATTACCAGCATAGAAGAAACCTTTAACACCAATAGAGGTTTTAGAGCCTTCACCACCGTAACTAGAAAAACCAAAACCTAGTACACCTAAAATAAGATTTAATACTAATACAACAAAAGAAACTTGGCATACCCACTTACCATATTTTTGTAATAACTCAGGCCAATGACGTGCCATTAATACGCAATAAATAAAAATAATAAAAGCAGTTAGCACCTTTAACACGGTAATAAAATCGTTAATGAATGCACCAGCATCTTGTGTTTTAATTAAAGTTAAAATAGGACCAATTAATAATAACAATAGACAAAATAGCATACCTGCCAATGATCGTAATGAGTGTGCGCCAATTTGGAATAATACAACAACTAACAACAGCAGCTTAAATGCAGCAGATAAACGAGGATCAATGCCCAACCCTGATAGAAAAAAACCATTAACTGAATCAACAATTAACAAACAACTCATCATTAAAAAAGTGAGCTGAAAAAAGGCAAACTTTGCTCCTGTGGGTTTGGGATATGAAGGAACCATCAGTAAATATTTAACTCATAAAAGCCAATACCTACTATGTACCTGTTTTGCTTTGCAACTAACAATTTCATATTGATAATTTTTATCTAATACTTCTTGCAAGATAAGATTGCTTACCAGAGCGATATAAAATGATAACCAATCCTAATATTCCGCCTAAAAACCCAGCAATAATAATAATTAAAGCTCGTTGAGGTTTAGATTTTTGTTCTGGTGCTATTGCAGGGTCTACCACTTTAAACACATAGTCGGTACGTACTTCGGCTAACATTTTTGATTTAATTTGTTCTTCCATCAAACTAGAAAAAACAGCCTGTAGCCCTGAAACTTGAGAGGTAGCGATCAACTTCTCGAGATATTCAATACTCCTATTTGCTTCGTCGATATCAATTTGTCTAATAGTATTGTTAAGTTGTTCAACGAATTTAATCAACCAGTCTGCTGCCATTTCAGGAGAATAAAACTCGATAGCAATTTTAACAAATTTGGTTTTAGGTTCAACTTCAACCGTTAGCATTTTTAAAAACATTCCATGAGCTTCTAGCATGCTTGGCGTTTGTTTTTGAGGAGCCTTATAATTACGTATCCATCGATTACTTTTAACATCATAAAGCTTCTCATTTAAAGTTAGAGTATTCGATTTAATGTCCCAATTTTCTGCAGCCATAATTGGTACTAATAAATTATTTGTTTCAATAAATTCAGCTATAAACGCTCTAGATTTGATAAGTTGCATGGCAAGTTTAGTGTTATCGTTACCACTATCCCCCATTCCAATTCCGGCCATTGATGCTAACCCGCCTAAATTCCCAGCTAAAGCACCTAACCCGCCTTTGTCATCCGTTATTGGCATTAACACTGTTTCAGCTTTATAAATATTCGGTTGTTGCACAGCCCATACAAGTGCAATTATTGCGACAGAAAACCCACAAATACAAAGCGTTAGCCAGTTTTTAATAAAAAGCGAAAATAAGCCATAAAGTGATAAATCATCTGAGTGAGTGACAGCAGCTTTCTGCGTAGTTTCCATAAAGTTTGAGATCCTAGACGATAAATGGTTATGTTAATGATAAAAAGGCTGAAATTATATCTGCTTAGAGGATTGCTGTCGATAATGCTTGAGATAAAAGAGGAGATAATTTATGAGTAGTTTCGTAATACTATTCCATCTATGATATTGAAGGTGTTTGACTACAAAGATTCCGGCCTAAGAGCGCACCGGAATGACGGAGTTAAGTCAGATAAGCATCAGGAATAGCAATTTTAACAAGTTAGTCTAATAATTTGATAATATTTTTGGCTACAGCAATTGGTGTATATTTATTAACAACCCGTGCAGGGCCTTTACCGCTATAAACAGAAAGATCATTGCATACATGTTTTATGCAACGTATTACTTCTTCACTAGTAGCTTCTGTGCAGCATTGACCAACTTCAGCATCAACCACATCATTAATTGGTCCCCAACCGTAGGCAATAACAGGCAAATCAAAAGCCATAGCCTCGATAAATACCATACCAAAAGAATCATAAGTTGAAGGCAAACAAAACAAATCAGCATTGCGTAAAAGTTCTTCTTTTTGTTGGCCATCAATCCAGCCAGTAAAAACTATACGATCAAAAACTCCAAGCTCTTTGGCCTGTAGCTCCAATTGATTTTTTAAAGGGC
>ENA-ORXI01003382-ORXI01003382.1-sediment-metagenome-genome-assembly--contig:-NODE-3382-length-10771-cov-21.912100_pt1 | contig 10771 bp, 10 predicted proteins | sample MGYA00237861_ERZ511468 | MGnify/ENA primary metagenome ERZ511468 (study PRJEB26299, sample SAMN06266213) | sediment metagenome | isolation source: Hudson Canyon methane seep mesocosm | place...
TTTGCATTTACCCAAAGGGCATTATGCAGGATAGCATCATGTGAATCCCTGCCGAGATGACGTATAACAGTTGAATCCGTGTTTTTGTATATTGGCTGAAACTCGTACGTAATCAGGTAATTAATTTACCCAGCCATTCCCATGTTTATCTTAGATAAGATCAGTTGGGTCACGATTTACAGAACAACCTTTTGCTTGCACTATCAACCCTCATCCAACTGATTTTTCAAGCTTAATTTACACTAGGAAGAAACTTTTCCAGGTAAACCTTTTCTTTTGCAACACCGACCTCTTCACAGACGGTATAAACGGCATCAACCATACCAGGAGGCCCACATAAATATAAATCAGGTTTAGTCGCTGTTTCCTGAAGATCTTTTTTAAGTATATCCACAACACTTCCTTTTTCACCTTGCCAGGAATCTGTCGCTTTCCACACACACAATTTGACAGTCAGCGTATCCATCTCTTTTTCTAGCTGAGTTAACTCTTCAACATAAAACATTTCTTCTTCAAGGGTAGAGCCAAAATAAATAGTGCAAAGCTGTGGTTCACCCCATTCCTGCATAAACCTGACCATTGATAAGATGGGAGCCAACCCTGTTCCGCCGGCCACAAAATAACGCGGGGTAAAACCATCAGCTTTTAAGCCAAAAACACCCGATGGCCCTGTGACATTAACAGTCTGTCCTACTTCCGCATCTCTGGAAAGGAAAGTTGAGAATTTCCCACCTTCTAGCAGGCGAATCAGAAATTCCATTTCTCCTCGATTATTTGTAATATTTGCTGGTGAATATGAGCGTGTAATTTCTGTCCCAGGTATTTCTAAATCATAATATTGACCAGAATCCAGTTTAATTTGTTTTTCGCCATCTGAACGCGATAGACACAGCTTCATCACATTAGTGGATTGACTTTCAAGTGCCACAATTTCTGTTGAAAACGAATTACCTTCATCTGAATAGGCGATACGGTCAAATGTGTAAGGCACTTCAACCTCCATATCTTCTCGTGGATAGCAGCGACAAAGTAACACTAAATCCTCTTCCTGCTCTTCTGGCGGTAGCGCCTGGGCACTTACTTTTCCTATTTCAAAATCACCGACGGTGCACTCTCCTTTGCAGGTTGCACAGCCACCTTCACGGCATGAGGACATCAGATAAATACTTTGCCGTATAGCTGCACTTATAATATCTTCATCTTCAGCACAATCAAATGTGACTGATTCACCTTCTTCTGTAATAACTTTAATTTGATGATTAGTCATAAATCATGCTTCTCCTGCTTCAGCTAGTTCGCTTTTTTTACTTGAGTTAAAGAACGCCATGACATGATTAACTGCATGCTTTGCTGCATTCTCGGTTAAAGAACAGCCTTCTTGAACCAGCTTATCTTCTCTATAAATTGTCCAGCGCCACATAAACTCTAAATCTTCGGTATAAGCCGTATAAATTTCATCATCGTATAATTTGGTTATATCTTCTCTTTTACCAAAGAGTGAGCTAATATTCTCTGTCGGCTGTTGGTATAATTCACTCATAGTTTGTTGACCTGTTTTTTCCGTTTAAACTATAAAAAAGCACCACCATCCATAGTGATGCTTTTAATGATCGCCAACTGCCTTATCCCACGCATACAAAAAGAAATAAAGCAATTGACAAACTCGTTGCAAGAAATTACTGAATCGTAATCACTTTAACACCTCGCTCCTTACGCAATTCCTCTAGCGACAAGTCGTAATAGCCAACATTCCTTAGCTCCATCAACTTTGTGCCGAGTAGGCGGTCTGCATCCATAAAGATATTGGTTGGCATAATGGGCGGTTTACAATCACGTCTGAAATTAATATGAATTTTTTCTGCTTCATATTTATCAGTACATGCAGCCATTTTAGCGACAGCAACATCAGCTACTTCCTGAGCATTTGCACCACAGGTACAATTATTCATGAATTTTTCATCGTTGAATTCAGCATGTTTTAACATCGCCACTTTTTCTTCGATTTTACATTCAATCCAGCCCCAGTCTAACTCCAGGTCAAAATTATCGCGTAAAGGAGTGGTATGTTTTACCCGGAAATCTTTTAGAAAGTCATGTCCGCTAGCCAGTGTTTTCAACTGTCCAATTTTTGCCGTCCATTCATCACGCACGGGATTATCATGCACATTATAATTAGCCATATTTTTCTCCTATGCTTCCAAATCTTCCAGTTTACGATCAAGGCCTATTAGCTCTGAAGTAATGGTGAATGTATCGCCTAAGGTAAAAGCGCGTCCAATGGTTGAGGATACGTCTACTAAAAAGTCATAAACGTTGTACTCTCTCCCTAAAACTTCAGCGGCTTCTTCGCAATCCACTTCAATTTTCCCTGTTGCTTTTAACCACCAATAACCTGCGCGATCTTCTACAACAAGACTTGGGTTATCGTCTTTGCGGTCACCTAACAAAATTTCATCAACAATGATGTTGATTTCATCAGATTTCTTGAGAACCAAGACCACTTCATTGCTCTCATGAACGACCTGGTTTTCTTCGGCAAAGTATTCATCAGCAAAATCTTTACCTTTTTTCGCCATGATGCCAGCACCATAGGAATTTGCATTATTTGACATAGCGGCTCCTTTTATTTAAGACCTGACAAGACAGTTTTAACCATGGCTGCAGTATCTGCTTTATAGCCAATCTTTTCTGCATAATCTTCATTCCAATCATCGAATACACGATTTAGGGCTGTTTCAATCGCATCTTTAGTGGTGACATGTTCAATTTCTGGAATTTTAGCAAAAATACCCATAAAATCTTTCAGTGCATTAACGGTTCTTGGTAACCACTTATCAGTCCACATGCGCATTAATCGACGGTTGTAATCACTAAACTCAGGATCATCACCTAAACAGTGAAAGAACATATCGCCTGTAATGCCTTTTGTTTGCGAATGATAAAGCTGCATTTGATTAATAAAGAATGGCGTTAAATTATCACCATAATATGACGATAATCGCAGGAAGAATTCACGGCGTACAAACTGTCCAAAAATAGCATCATAGACTTGATGTCCCGCCCATAGAATTTCATTCCAGTCATAAGTATCCTGCCAAATATCTTGAACCGTTTCTCTAGCTCCTTTATAAATGGGGCCTTCTGTCCATTCTTTTTTAGGCTCATCAGTAGACTCAGGAAAACCTGGTACTAATTTTGCGAGAAAGGTTCTTTCCAGCTGGATCATTTGCGCATTATCAACTTTATCCAAGCCAATCATCGCAATACTCATTCGCAAGGTATCGCCTAAGCAATCACGCGAAGCTGAGGAATGAGAGTTAAATAAACCATATTCATTAAAGCAAAAGGCACCTAAGTAATCATTCAGCACTTCATCACGCCAGACGGGATCCATTGTACGAATCTGTCCGTCTGCTGAGAATTGCTTCAAAAAACGCTGGGTATAACGCCACTCTTCAGCTTTATCTTTTACATAAATAGCATGCCAACGCTTAGCTGGGTCACGATGTTTGTGCCAGTCTGTTGAATGCATTTCTGTGGTTTCATTACCCCATGAAGGGCGGCCACCATGAAATTTTTGTGTCCAGTCGCCCCAGTCTAAACCGCCGGGGATCCAGTCAGGGGTGGGCTGTGTATAACAGCATAAGATCTCATATTCTGACAAACGCCGACCACGCGGCTTGACAAAATAATTCATTTTACGGTTACTTTCTAACGGCTCATCAGGCACTCTATCAGCAATGACCTGTTGTAACTCAGGATCAGTTAAACCTCTTTGCCCTGTTTCAATTTGAATTGACATCGTTTCTCCTTTATTTATATAAAAAGTGGGATGGATTACAGCGCATCAACAGGGTCTGAAAAGACACAGTTCAAAGCTTTAATATCATCTAAGGTCCACAATTTTTTATCTTTATCAGTGTGAGGTTGGGCAATTAATGTTTTACCATCACTACGCACGCCATGAAGCTCAGCAATCACTTCTGATAATTCACGTCCTGCATACTGTTCAAACATATTCTGGCACTCATAACGCTCTGGCTCAGATAGCCACATGCGCTCGCCCCAGTCATCACTAAAGGTATTTTTCTTGCCGTTATATTCGTGAACTCGCAAAGTACTTGCCCCTTTACATAGGCTTGGGCAAAAAGGAACTTGAGATACACGATCAATATAAATAGGGTGGTTATTTTCAATAAACCACATTAAGGGGATAAAGCCACTGTTTGGATCTTCACAACCTCGTTCTTTCCACTCTTCCAGAATTTTTCCATAATGGTCATACCAGCCTGGATAGTTTTCTTCAAACCAGTCCATTTCTTCTTGGGTTGGCAAAGTCAGACGGAAAAACCCTGTTGGCCACATTGCATAAGCTAATAGGAATAAATCATGATGCGCCCAATAAGCATCCTGTTTAGCATCACGTAGACTGCGTGGTGACTCCACCCCGTATTTACCTAGACGGCCAATCCAGATACCACCCCAATCTTCATAAACCCAGCGGTTCCAGGTTTTAACCCAAGGCTCTACTTTAAAATGGGATCCATATTCAAACGCCATACCTAAAACTGGAGTAAAATACTTTTGCTGTGTCCAGAAGGCATTGTTAAGGTCAGTATTCAAATATTTCGAAGCGGCTTCGTCGTTTGCAATCGAAACAATTGTTTGGTAACCGTTTGCCATATGGCGCAGCTCATCTGTTTCAATAGATAAGAATACAGTTGGGGTAATTTCATCACCATTTGCCGCCGCCCATTCAGTAACAGCTACAATGAGCGGATTGGTAAAACAGGCTTCCCCAACTAACTGCAAGTTAATTGAACATTCAACCGCATCCCCTGAAATAAAACCATCAGAGAATACTCGTTTCATCCCTTTCCATAGCGGGCCGATTGTCCGTGTACGGCGTGCGTCGTTGTGTCCCGCAGCATCTTGCCCGTGTTTTGTGAAATAATAATTTACATAACCGCACTGATTCGTATGGCGAATTTCATCTAGCGTTTGTGCCAGATAGCCATTTTTTTGCTCCGGTGCGGACGCAGAATCCCATAACATACCCGTTGCAGCAATCGCATTGTATTCCCCAACTTCCAAAAAGTTAGAGATGACTTTCATGGTTTCATTCCATTTAGGATGAACTTTATTAGCCGCATCAACACGCGTTAATACGTCTTGTAAACTACCAAACTGACGCTCATCTTTAACCGATTCCATGCGAGCGTATTCTTTAGCGATTAACTTAAACTGCTCTTTGGTGTCATTCGCCATTTTGTACTTAGTCGGATACTTGGTACGATTTTTATCGAAGTCCCAAGTGAAACTTTGTAACCATCTATGCACTTCTTGCGCATTTACGCTAGTCGGTGCACGATTGACTGCCAAAGCATCCGTAGCGGCTTTTGTTGCTGCACTTATTGCCATGTTGTTAGCTCCTCGTATTTTGTTAGAAATAAAAGAAACTGCCGTTACTATGCTATTTACTCAAAAAAAATCTTGTCTTAAAGCGTTTATCCAGATCAAGCTAACGACAGCCTCCTCACTGGAAAAGCAACATACATGCCAATATTTAATTATAAAATAATGCGCTAATTATCAATGAGGTAAGAAATTTTTCATGAAAAAAATAAACCCTATCAACTGTTTAATTATTAAACAGTGACTATAAAATAGACGTTAATTTTTTACCCTAAAGATTACAAAAAAATATTCGCTGTATCATTGTGAAATTAAGTTACCATCGGCAAAGCAGAGGGTTTATTTGCTTAGGGATATCATAAAAATATTCATACCCAATCATGATAATTTAGCTATAAAAATAAGCTTATCGAGGCGCTGTGCTATAGCACTGCTATTTTAGGCTACTAAGGTAACTCGAAATAAATAAATGACCAAAATAGTTCCCATGCTCTGCGTCACTGCCATTAAGTTAAGAATTTATTATTTAATAATCAATGGATTACACTGTAGGTTGGGTTAGATTTTTTAGCGTAGCGAAAAAACGTAACCCAACAACTCGCTGATTTATGGGGAATTGTTGGGTTACGTTATCGCGCTTTGCTTGATAAGCTAACCCAACCTACAATATAAGCTATTGTTTAACATATGTTTATCTCTTAACTTAATGGTAGTGGAGCTTTAAAGTGGGTAAGTTCATTCTTTTAAGGTTCCTAAGCCTTCCCCAGCAAGGGATGGGCTTAAAAACAAGCATTGTCAATACAACATATCACGCTTATATTTTCCATTTACTTCCCTTTCAAATTTCTTGCTCGAAATTCAAGGGCAAGTCATGCTACCGCAAAGGTAAATCCTACCGAATCTCCCCGGCATAGCCGGGGTTTACCTAAATGATTAATTAATATCTATGATGATTTTTAGGGCCTGCCAGCCATTGTTTCCAGTTTTTTTCAAACTGCTTAAATCCACCAGGATAGTGCTTGTTGATGTAATCAATATCTGAAAACGGCTTACAATAATGGTGTCCCAGATGATCAAGCAGATACCTTAAAAACTGTTTATCATGCCTTGATGACATTAAAAAATACACAATAGACCAGCCTAAAGCATAATTAAAATGTTTATTGCTTTCAGAATACCATTGCTTTGCGGTTAAATTAAAATAGCTTGAAAGGCTTATCCTATTAAACCTTGAAAGCCGCCTAAGATGCCCTGGATTTAAATCGATAATCCTCAACATGGTACGTTGAAAACGCAGTTGCTCAAAATATTCAGCCAGACCTTCATTCAACCAGACTGGCATACTTCCAAAAGCTCCGTTTACAATGGCATGTGTTGCTTCATGTCTGCTTACAGCATACATTCTATGATTATTTCTACCCGTATAAACACTCGCCTCATTCAAATGGGAAATATAAAACCCTCCAGCTGAGCCCAGTGTTGGCGCCACTTGTTTCTTATACCGATTAAAGGCCACATTATCATCAAATAACTTTAAATTTAATTGAATTGGGTTCAGTTGAGAAACACCCAGGCCTTTGGTCAGAATTTTATAAATATGATTAACATCTCTTTTCATCTTATCTGAAGCAAAAGCAGGCAAATTTGAGTACCGACTATCTAGATTTAACACAAAAAAATCTGCTGAACTCATATTGCGGACAGTTAAGCCATAATAATCTTTAGTATCTGGAAAAGTATCAGCAAAATGCCTTTGTCCCTGACTATCTTTCCAGGCATAGAGTTTTGTATCATTTAACTTAAGCTTTTGCTTTTTTTGGCAGGAATATAAATGCTTATACTTCCCTTTTACTGAATTACTATGATTTAAAAACGTTTTATCAAATAAAACAGTCTGTGTTTGATCCTTTATCGCTTCATGTGCTTTAACCTGCCGCTCATTATTCTCTATATCAAACAATCCAACGGCCAGGAACGGCGTTTCATCTAATATTGAAAAATCAACATTACCTTTGCAGACTTCTTGAAAAAATAACTTAAATTGATTTCTTTGTACATCAGTCGAAACCGAATAAACAACGATCAAAAAACATAAATACAAAGACCCGATTAATACCGTTGTGCTGATATAGCGCATTTTCTATGCTATTCCCTCATTCCTGATGAAAAGTAACACTAACATTAATCTTATGTTTTTACCGCAGCACGATTAAAAAACCGCCAACTCCTTCACAAACTATCGCGCTTCTCACCAGCCACTAGAACCCTTGTCATCTTCATCATCAACACGTGGCTTAAATCCTTTTGGTAGTTTTGGCTTTTTCGCAGTCCTGAGCAAGACAAAAACCCCACCAAAAACTAGGCATACTGCTAATAATATAAATCCCATTAATACCATAATCTCAATACCTTACATCGTTACAAAGTGTTAAAATACCACTTGTTAATATTAAAAGACAATTCCCATGAAACAAGTAGAACTCCTTTCCCCTGCGGGCACCCTGAAAAACATGCGCTATGCTTTTGCTTATGGTGCGGATGCCGTCTATGCAGGCCAGCCCCGCTATAGTCTGCGCGTCAGAAACAATGACTTTCTAGAAGATAATCTAGCCAAAGGCATTAATGAAGCACATTCTTTAGGAAAGAAGTTTTTTCTGGCAACCAATGTTATTCCACATAACGCCAAAATTAAAACTTTTATGGCAGATATGGAACCTATTGTTGCCATGAAACCCGACGCTTTAATTATGGCAGACCCAGGCTTGATTATGATGTCCCGGGAAAGATGGCCTGAAATGCCCATCCATTTATCGGTACAAGCCAATACAGTTAATTATGCTACGGTAAAATTCTGGCAGTCTATGGGGGTAGAGCGCATTATTCTCTCTCGTGAACTTTCACTAGATGAAGTGGAAGAAATTCGCCAACAATGCCCTGATATAGAATTAGAAGTCTTTGTTCATGGCGCTTTATGTATTGCCTATTCTGGGCGCTGCTTATTATCGGGATATTTTAATCACCGCGACCCTAACCAGGGCACCTGTACCAATTCCTGTCGCTGGAAATACGACACTTTACCTGCACATGAAAATGCTGAAGGTGATTACGTATTAGATAATGCGGCCATTTCCATGAATGATATCAGCACGGCTAGTTGTGGAGGCGCTGAACGTCATCCCCTAGCAGATAAAACCTACTTTCTGGAAGAAGAAGGCCGTAAAGGTGAGTTATTGCCGGTCATGGAAGATGAAAATGGCACATATATCATGAACTCTAAAGACTTGCGCGCCATAGAACATATCCAGCGTTTAGTTGATATAGGCATTGATTGCCTTAAAATTGAGGGTCGTACCAAATCGCATTATTATGTTGCCCGTACTGCTCAGACCTATAAACAAGCCATTAACGATGCACTTGCAGGTCGTGACTTTCAGCCTGAATTAATTGGCGTTCTTGAAAACCTGGCAAACAGAGGCTATACCGATGGCTTTTATCAACGTCATCACACCCATGAATACCAGAATTACATCACCGGTTATTCTAAAAGCCATCAGCAACAGTTTTGTGGTGAAATCAGAAATTACAATAAAGAAACAGGCATTGCTGAAATTGATGTAAAAAACAAATTTGCCGTAGGTGACAAGCTGGAATTAATTTTACCCGAAGGCAATCAGGACATTATCGTAGAAAGCATGACGGATATGTATAACCACGATATGCAAGAAGCGGCTGGCGGCGGCTATGAAGTTAAAATCCCGCTACCTGCAGGTTGCTCTCAGGGATTATTGTCCAGGTATTTATAAGAGCAGGCGAAAGGTAAAAGGCTAAAGGCAAAAAGAGCCAGATCAGGAGCAAAACTCGGAACGCTCTTGCCTTTAGCCTTTAGCCTTTAGCCTTTAGCCTTTAGCCTTTAGCCTTTAGCCTTTAGCCTTTAGCCTTTAGCCTTTAGCCTTGAACCTTTTATCATTATTTATCGTGCAAAACTCTGAGTTACGTTAAAATAAACCCATATTAACCAAGTAAAGAAGTCAAGATATGCAAATTAAACTCGCCAACCCCCGTGGATTCTGTGCTGGTGTAGACCGCGCCATTGAAATTGTTGACCAGGCTATTGAAGCATTTGGTGCACCTATCTATGTGCGTCATGAAGTGGTACACAACCGTACCGTTGTTGAAGGGTTAAGAGATAAAGGCGCTATTTTCATAGAAGATGTTAGTGAAGTCCCTGAAGGCTCATATTTAATTTTTAGTGCTCACGGAGTCTCTAAAAAAGTACAACAGGAATCTAAAGACCGTAATTTAACGGTATTTGATGCTACCTGCCCTCTGGTCACTAAAGTCCATATTCAGGTTGCTAAACATGCTAAAGCAGGTCGTGAGGCTATTCTTATTGGTCATGCTGGGCACCCTGAAGTTGAAGGCACTATGGGCCAATATGAGAAATTAGCAGATTCTACAGGTGGTATGTATCTGGTAGAAACGCCTGATGATGTTAAAAATTTAAAAGTAAATAACCCCGAAAATCTAGCTTATGTAACGCAAACAACTCTATCCATGACCGATACGAAAATCATGGTCGATGCTTTACATAAATACTTTCCTGCGATTCAGGAACAAAAGAAAGACGATATTTGTTATGCCACTCAAAACCGTCAGGATGCCGTTCATGACTTGGCTGAAACAGCAGATGTAATCCTGGTTGTTGGCTCACCTAACAGCTCTAATTCAAATCGTTTACGCGAAATTGCCGAACAATTAGGTAAAAAAGCCTATTTAATAGATACCGCTGCTGATATGCAACAGCCCTGGTTTGATAATAGCGATGTGGTCGGTGTAACTGCTGGTGCATCTGCACCTGAAGTATTGGTTCAAGCTGTTATTGATCAATTAAAGCAATGGGGCGGAGACACTGCAGTTGAGATACAAGGAATTGAAGAAAAAGTTGTTTTCTCTATGCCCAAAGAACTAAAAAAACATATCTCGGCAAAATAAATTTGCAGAATGGGCACCAGGGGTTATCCCATGCCCATTCTTTTTTAGCATTGCGGGAAAAATAGAAGGCTAAAAAATCAGTTGGACATGGGATCCAAGGAATATCTAGGCGTAAAAAAATGGCTCCTGCATTTTTACATCTAATCCATCCAATGCTTTAAAAGACAATCAATCACTTTAGAGAGTAAGGAACCTTAAAAGAATGAATTTACCCGCTTTAAAGCTCCACTACCATCAAGTTTAAGAGTAATGGTAGTGGTAGTGGTAGTGGTAGTGGAGCTTTAGCTTGCATTAGGCAACTCGCAATAAATAAACCATTACTCATCGTTCCTACGCTCCAGCGTGGGAATGCAGCTTGTGATGC
>ENA-ORXI01003383-ORXI01003383.1-sediment-metagenome-genome-assembly--contig:-NODE-3383-length-10771-cov-4.691042_pt1 | contig 10771 bp, 10 predicted proteins | sample MGYA00237861_ERZ511468 | MGnify/ENA primary metagenome ERZ511468 (study PRJEB26299, sample SAMN06266213) | sediment metagenome | isolation source: Hudson Canyon methane seep mesocosm | place...
AATATACCTTATAGTAATTTCGTCTTGGGAATATAGAAGTAAAACGCTGTAGTTCATTAATAAAATGTATTATTGGAGAATGTATATTACGATAAAAATTTCTCCAGGTTTAAAGGGCTCTTATTTAGCATCTCTTTTCTTCTTCTTAATGTTTCCCTTTTCGATCTATTTTCAAATGTTATATCATTATCTTGTTTCGTATATCCATTCCAGTTCCACTTTTTTTGGCTAAAGTCAAATCTATGCTCCCAGCAAAATTCTGTAACACTGTTTACTATATATTTTATTTTTATTTGTCTCTCAAAGCTATTGTTAATTGAATTAGCATATTCTTGTAGTTTAGAGTGCAAAGAACAGTAATCTACAGATTCTTTTGCAATAGAGTAGCCAAAGTATCTAAGAACGTTAAAGAGCCTTATATGTCTACTAAAACATGTTTCTTCAGCGTCAATAATTTGTTTATATTTATTTTTCTGTGTGTACTCAGCAAAATCATTTAATGTGTATTTTTTTAAGCTGCCGTACACTTTAAAATCTGACATATTAATAAAATTTTTTGTAATAATTGAAGTATAGTTTTTATCTGAATCTAGCTTATGAGATAATCCACTATATACATCGGATAAAAATGAATTTGTTTTACTCTTTGAAAAAGAAAGAAGAGTTGAGTGGCTAAAGCCGATTGAGAAGGATTTTTATAAAAATCTGCTAAAAAGGGGTTGTCGGATGGCTGCTCTAGGAATGTTTCGTAGCGAAAAGATTCGGCTAAAAGTTTTGTTAAGGTTGTTTTGCCCACACCGATTGGGCCTTCTACGGCTAAGAACTTAGGAACTTTCTTGTAATTTGACAGGTTTATAATCTTGGTTCCCATATCAACACTTATTCTTATAAGAGCTGATTATCTTACCTGTGTTTTTTACTAATTCCTTAATTTTCTATGAACAAATAAAGATATTTATCCATATTGTTGCTTTTCAGTAATTTCTTCTAGAGTTTTGCAGTCAATACAGAGGCTAGCGGTTGGTCTTGCCTCTAATCTTCTGATACCAATCTCTACTCCACAATTAGGATTCAAGCAGAATCCATAATCGTGATTACTTAGACCTTTGATAGACCGATCTATTTTAGTAAGGAGTTTTCTTTCTCTTTCTCTTGTTTTTATCTCTAGAGTAAAGCCTTCTTCATGTGTAGCTCTATCAGAGTCATCTGCAAAATGGTTACTATTGTTTTGAATTTTATCTGCTGTTCTGCTTTGTTCTAGTTGAAGCAATTGCTTCCATCTTTCTAAAATTTTTAGAAAATGTTTTTTTTGTTTAACACTCATGTACTTTTCTTTCTTATTGAACTTATAAGGCTCAATAGTAGCTAAAAAAGCTTCCTCACCAAGATAACTTGGCTGTCTAATTTTTTTTACAACGGAACGCTTTTTTGACGGCGCTTTTTTTTGAACTAACTTCTGTACAGTTTTTTTAGAAGTGCTTTTCTTAGTTGTTGTTTTTGATTTTTTTGTAGTCTTTTTAATAGCCATAAGGTCTAAATTACTTTTTTGCTTCTAAGAGAAGGCGGCGCAATTTATCAGATTTGCGTATGTATTTCTAGAGAATTATGAAAATTCTTCTTTAATTTTCTTGTATTCGCTTTCTGTTAGCCTTGGTCCGAATTTTTCTACCTGTTTAGAAGCAGCGTAACAACCAAACTTTGCAGCAGTTTTCAGATCCTTCCCTTCACAGATTTTATGTAGAACAGAACCGGCAAAAATATCTCCAGCACCATTTGTATCAATTGCTTTGGCCTCAAATCCTTTAATAGTTTCAGTTTTGCTTCCATCCCAAATCCTACTTCCGTCTTTCCCTAGTGTTATTAAATTTTGAGAAGAAACTTCTTTCAAAGATTTTTGAGCTTCAAGTACATCTTCGCATTGTGAAAAAGCACGCGCCTCACTCTCATTGCAAAACAAGATGTCACAACCCAGCTTTATTAAAGAATTCATTTGATCCCTAAAAGAATTAATCATAGCTTCGGCAGAGAGTGATATTGCTATTTTAGTACCTGATGTTTTAGCGACTTTACTAGCTTCAAAACAAGCTTCTAAGGCTGATTCTGAGGCTACAAGATACCCTTCTAGAAAAAGATATTGAGAATCTCTTATAGCTGATTTATTAAGATCATCATTACTTAAAAGATTACTTACTCCCAAATATGTACACATTGTCCTTTCGGCATCTGGGGTAACCATTATCACACTCTGGCCAGTAGATAAGTCAGATTCTAAGACTTTGTTAGAATGGATAACATTATTTTTCTCAAGATCTTCTAGATAGAAAATTCCAAGATCATCGTTTTTTACCCTACAACTAAAATGGCATTTTGACCCAAAATTTGAAGCCGCTACTATGGAATTAGTTGCCGCTCCTCCACAACTTAGTTTGGAATTCCCATACTCTTCCATTAGTAACTTAATTAAGTTTGATTGTTCTTCAGCCTCTATTAATGTCATAGAGCCCTTTGGAATTGACATTTTTTCTAACTTAGAAACAAAATCTTCTTCTATGCTAAATTGAACATCGACTATGGCATTACCTAGAGAAGAGATGTCTAATTTCATTTTAAAAACTCCTTATCTTGGAACGGGTCAAAACTTGAATAGGACTATAACTGACAAAAAAGAAAAATAATGAAACTTTCGTTAAAACTAATTACTTATGTAAGTTTAATTATTTTTCTAATTATTAGCATTGCTTACATATCAATACTCGATTCTAAAGTTGTTAATAAATTGGATGGGGTTTTATGGACAGTTCCCGCAAAAGTATATGCCAGACCCTTAGAATTAGCTGAAGGAGGAAAGATCAATGTAGATGGTTTAAAAAAGGAATTGGAAATACTCTCGTATGAACTAACAAAAGGTATCCCAGATACTCCTGGGGAGTTCTCCCAAAGTCAGCGGTCTGTAAATATATTCATTAGAGGTTTTGGATCTCAGGAACCGGGTCTGTATAGATTGAAGATTGAGAATGACAAAATTGATTCTATAAAAAGGAAAGATGGCATTTCTATAGACCTGATTCAACTCGAACCACTTTCGATAGGAGGAATGTTTCCCTCTCATCTACAAGACAGAATATTGTTGAATTTCTCGCAAGTGCCAAAAGATTTGGAAGAAATGATCTTAGTTGTAGAAGATAGAAATTTTTATAGTCACAAAGGGATATCACTTAGGTCCATCATGAGGGCTTTTATCAAGAATACTAGAGCTCTGGGTATAGAGGAGGGAGGAAGCACGATCACTCAACAATTGGCCAAAAGCTTGTTTTTTTCTCCTGAACAAACAATAAGGAGGAAGATCAAAGAAGCTATTGCTGCCTTGTTGATAGAGATACATTATTCAAAACAAGAAATTCTTCTGGCTTATATAAATGATGTTTTTATAGCGCAATCTGGAAGACGAGCGATTCATGGTTTTGGTTTGGCCTCACAATTCTTTTTTGGAACCGACTTAAAAAATTTAAGCTTGGATCAAAAAGCCCTATTAGTTGGCATGTTAAAAGGCCCTTCTCTTTATAGTCCAATAAATAATCCTGACAGAGCTAAAACTAGAAGGGATTTGGTTTTATCTTTAATAAAAAATGATTCTCTTATAACTGAAGAAGAGTATCTAGATTTAAAGGGTAGATCCCTTAAAGTGATACCACCTTCCTTTAAAAGCTTATCAAAATATCCTGCCTTCAATGACATAGTTACTTTAGACCTAAGAAAGAATTTTGATGATAGTGATTTGAGAACTAAAGGATTAAAAATTATTACAAACTTAGACCCAGTTGTACAAGACTATCTTGAGGAGAGCATCAAGGACACTAAGCTTAAACTTAAAAGGAGATATGGCAGTCAACTTAATGGATTAGAAGGGGCAGGAATAGTTATAGATTCATTTAGCGGAGAAGTTGTAGCGGCCATAGGGAGTACGAAACCTAATAATTACGGGTTTAATAGGGCCATTAATGCCGTTCGACCAATCGGATCTCTAGTTAAGCCATTCATATACTTATCGGCTTTGCAGCATTACAGCAAATATAATCTCTCTACTTTGCTGGATGACTCAAAGTTATCAGTTTCTTTACCAGGAGGTAAACTGTGGGAACCCAATAATTTTGATAAAAAATTTCACGGTAATATCCCATTACATGTGGCTTTATCCGAGTCTTATAATGTTGCTACCACAAGACTGGGAATGGATTTGGGGTATTCTGTTGTCCAAGAAACTTTTACTAAGTTAGGTATTAAAAAGAAAATACCCAAGTATCCTTCAATTTTTGTGGGATCTTTTGAAATGACTCCTTTAGAGGCTATTCAAGCTTACCAAACAATTGCTTCAGAAGGCTTTTACTCGCCTCTGAATTCTATTCGGACAGTTGAGAGCTCTGAAGATGTATTGTCTTTGTCTTATCCTTACAAGGTGGAGCAAAGATTTAGGCCAGAACCAATCTACCTTTTAAAATTTGTACTAAAGCAAACTTTTATAAGTGGGACAGCTAGAGGCTTTTCATCGCGAGTCATTGAAAAATGGAAAACAGGAGGTAAAACCGGAACATCAGATGACCAAAGGGATAGTTGGTTTGTGGGCTACGCCGGCAATTATTTGATGCTCGTATGGTTGGGTTTTGACGATAACAGAAAGTCTCCCCTAACCGGTAGGACGGGAGCCCTACAAGTCTGGAAAAACTTTATGAGTAGATTAGATCCAATAGCTTATGAGGTCAGGAAGCCTTCAAGAATAAGATACGAATGGGTAGATGCAAAAGATGGACTTTTAAGTGGGGAGAGTTGCAAGGGGTCAATTCTTATACCTTTTGTAGAAGGTACTGAGCCCGAAATGATTCCTCAAAACAGAAAGAAATGTAGAATTAGTGAAGAGTCTTATACCGCAAAGGTTCTTAATAAGATAAAAGAAGCTATAGAAGTAAAGTGAAGATAAATTTTAATACCTATTTAGTTGCACTGATCTTAATGTCTCTATTTTTAGGCTGTACTTCTTCGCCTAAAAAGGAAACAAATTTTTATGACTTGGAAGTTGAAAAATTCTCTTCGTCCGTAAAATTACTCTTAACTGATTTAGAATTTTTAAAAAAAGAAATTCTTAAAGTTAATGCCAATAAACCTTCAGTTCAAAGGATTTTGATTGAAGCAGATGATAAGTGGATGAAAGAAGATTTAAAAAAAGCTAGTTCTGCTTTAGAAAGGGGATTAAGAATTGCAAAAGACGAAAGTGCCCTTTACTTACGACTAGCTCATGTAAGGTTAGAACAGGGGTTGATAAAAGAGTCTTCTGCTTTTGCAGAAAGAGGTCTACTAAATAAAAATGCTTCTTCCTGGGAACTTCTGCTTCTGAAAATATATTCTGCTCAAAAATAACCTGTATCAGAACTATAACTTAAGGTTTAATTTTGAATAAAATACAAGATTAAATTAAAATTCAGTCATGGTAGAAACATTTAATCCATCAACTTTAAATCTTACTGAAGGTGCAGTTAACAAAATACACTCTCTTTCTGATTCAGATAAGAGTAAAGAAATTAATTTAAGAGTCTATGTAACTGGAGGTGGTTGTTCCGGATTTCAGTATGGTTTTTCCTTTGACCAAGAAGTTGATGAAGAAGATACCTGCGTTTCAAGGGATGGGGCAAACCTGGTTATTGACCCCCTAAGTCTTCAGTACCTAGCTGGGTCAACTATTGATTACACTGAGGATCTATCAGGATCTAAGTTTATAGTAAAAAATCCAAATGCCACTACAACCTGTGGCTGTGGAGAATCTTTTTCTATTTAACTTGCTTCCCAGACTTCTCCAAGTAAAACCCTTCCCCTACTTCCTGTTATCTTAGTGAGGTCAAATTTTTTTCTGTCTAATCTTTGTTTGGCTAACCATGCAAAACAACTGGCCTCTAGGAAGTCAGGATCAATCCCAAGTAAGGAAGTAGAAAAAATATTGTTCTCGATTATTCCTTCTAATCTGTTAATCAGAAAGGTATTGTGAATTCCCCCACCGCAAATATAGATTTTCTTCTTTTGTGCTTTTAAATTTTTTAGTTCTTTAAAAATAACTTGGGCTGTTAATTCAGTTAAAGTAGCCTGAATGTCTTCTGGAGAAAAAATGCTCTTACAGTTAGAAACATTTTGTTTAATCCAGCTTAGATTGAAATAATCAGTTCCAGTACTCTTTGGGGGTTGTTCCCTGAAGAAAGGATCTCTAAGCATAACTTCTAATAGTTTTGGAATAATCTTTCCAGATGAAGCCCAAGAACCTTTTTCATCAAATTCTCCCTTACTGTTACTTCTATTCCATGCATCTATAAGACAATTTCCTGGCCCACAGTCATAAGCGATTATGTCTTCATTGAGGTTATTTAAGTAAGTTAAGTTACATATACCTCCTATATTTATTATTACACCCTCAGAAAGTTTATCTTTTTTAAAAATAAACTTATGGAAAAGAGGGGCAAGTGGAGCTCCTTGGCCGCCGGCCTGTATATCAGCTGTTCTAAAATCAGCTACAGTTTTTATTTTGGTTACTCTTGTTATCTCTTCTGGCTTTCCTATTTGAAGAGAGTACGGTTTGATGGTATTTGGTGCATGTTTTATGGTTTGTCCATGGCTGCCAATAGCAGATATATCTGTATTATTTAGGGAAGCTTTCTGTATCAATCGATTAGCTGCTTTTCCAAAAGCCTTCCCCAGTTCAACATCTAATTCTTCAATCTCAACATTAGAAATATCAGCAGAGTTAACAGCTTCAAAAATTCTTTTTTTTAAGTCTTTTTTAATTAATGACGAGCTACTTTCAAGAAGTTCAAAACTTCCTCTATCAATATTAACCAATGCAGAGTCAATGGAATCGACACTTGTCCCTGACATCAAGCCTATGAAAAGGTTTTCCATAAAAGCAGTTATATATTAAAAACTTAAATTTTGATATTTCTTTAAATCAGCAAGTATTTTCTTTGCATGCAGACCATAGCTGTCTTTATCATTTTCGTGAATTGGTTTTGCATTAGGCAATTTAACTGTTAAAGGGTTGGTATGTTTCCCATTAACTCTAAATTCATAATGAAGATGATCTCCAGTTGCTGTTCCAGTTCTGCCCACGTACCCTATGGTCTCTGATTGATTTACTTTTTTCCCTACCTTAATTTTTGAATGAAATTTGTTTAAATGAGCATATCGAGTTGAGTAATCCTCCGTATGCTTTATTTCAACTAGATTTCCATAGCCTCCCTTCTTATCCGCAAATACAACTGTTCCATCTCCAGTAGTTCTAACAGGCGTTCCTCTCGAAGCTGCATAATCAACTCCTGTATGAGCTCTAATCTTATGCAGTATGGGATGTCGTCTTTTTAGATTATAACTCGAACTAATGTAACTAAATTTCACTGGAGATCTCAAAAAAGCTTTCTTAACATTTCTACCTTCAAGTGAAAAATACTCAGAAAATCCATTTTGTAATTTATATCTTATGGCTGTATGTGTTCTGTCCCGATTTATAAATTCTGCTATAAGGATGTCTCCATCTAATTTTTTTTCCCCATTAACAAACACTTCTTCATAAATGAGGCTATACGAGTCTCCTGGTCTGATGTCATGTACAAAATCAATGTCCCATCCAAAGATATAAACTAAATCCATTATCACACTATCTGGTAATCCTTCCTTCAGTCCATCCACATACAACGAGTTGTTTATTTCGATATTCTTAAAGACTCTATACTTTTCTGTATTTAGTTCGTATTCCTCAATTTCATAAACTTCTCCTCTTTTTTCTGCCCTAACCCCAGATTTAAAATCTTTTATGTAATTGAGAGAAATGACTATATTGGAATCATTTATTCCGACTTCTAAAGTTTTACCTATCTTAATCTGTGCTAATAAGTTACTTCTATCTGAGTTAACTAAAGTGACAATGTTTTTCTCTTCTATCCCCAATCTTTTTAAAATAGAAAAAAGTGAATCGTTCCTTTTTATTTCTGCTCTTTTTAATTTGATAAAGTTAAAAGTTTCAGCTTCAACAGCAGAATCAAGGTCTAGTTCCTCCATAGATACCTGGCTAAACAAGGCTTCTTTAGGCGAATTAGAATCAATCTTTATGCTGGAAAAAATGGTTATTGAAATAAGAAAAATAATACCTACCAAGAGTAGATATAAGTGTCTTCTTGGATAACTAGAGAAAATAAGTTTTATCTGTTTTAATATTTTTCTTAACATAAGGCCAGAAAAACATTTAATACTAACGAATATTGGATGCGTTCGTCCAAGATTAATTTATTCAACTAAGCTTATAATATACATAGAAGATGAAAGATTCTGAGTTAGCACTATTATTAAGAGGGGTTGAAGAGGTTATCCCAAAAGAGGAGTTTCATAAGAAATTAGATAAGAAAAGGCCTCTAAGAATTAAATTAGGATTTGACCCTACTGCACCTGATCTTCATCTCGGGCACACAGTAATCTTAAATAAACTTAAGCTTTTTCAAGACCTAGGCCATCAAGTAATTTTCTTAATAGGAGACTTTACCGGGTTGGTAGGAGATCCCTCTGGTGTCAATGAAACTCGCCCAGTCTTATCTGAGAAAGAGATTAAGAAAAATGCTAAGACATACGAAAGACAAGTATTCAAGATTCTTGATAAGAAGAAAACTGAAATTAGATTCAACTCTGAATGGATGAATAAATTTTCACCTGAAGAATTCATTAGACTATCTTCTGTTCAAACTGTTGCCAGGATGCTTGAAAGGGATGACTTTCATAAAAGATATACTTCTCAAAAGCCTATCTCAATTCATGAATTTCTTTATCCTCTCCTTCAAGGATATGACTCAGTGGCATTGAATGCAGATGTGGAGCTTGGAGGAACAGACCAAAAGTTTAATCTACTCTTAGGCAGAGAGGTTCAAAAATTCTATGGAAAAGAACCTCAAGTCGTTTTCACTTTACCTTTATTAGAAGGTCTTGATGGAGATAAAAAAATGTCAAAGTCTTTAGGAAATTATATAGCCATAGAAGACAGTCAAAATGAAATTTTTGGCAAAATTATGTCAATTTCAGATGAGTTGATGTGGAGGTACTTTGAACTACTTAGCTTTAAGAAACAGGAAGAAATTAATAAATTAAAAAAATCCCAAAAAGAGGGTCTAAACCCTAGAGATATTAAGTTTTTATTAGCTGAAGAAATAGTAGATAGATTTCATGGAGAAGGCTCAGGAACCAAAGCTAGAGAAGAATTTAAATCAAGATTTCAGCAGGGAAATAGTCCATCTGAGATAAAAGAAATAGAGATAAAATTAATGGAAAAAGATATTTCTTTACCAAAAATCCTTAAAGAAGCTGGAATGGTTTCAAGCACTTCCGAAGCATTGAGGTTGATTAAACAAGGAGGAGTTAGGATAGAAGGCAAAAAAATACTTGATTCAAAATATAAAATAAATCAAAATTCTTCTCTTTTATATCAGGTTGGAAAAAGAAAATTTTTTAGAATCAAAATACCCTAAAAAATAGCTTTCTATAAGGTTTTATTGTTGTATACTGCGGCTCCCTTTGTATTGAAAAGGGGAGTTTTTTAAAATTATTAAAGCAAGTAATTCGTGTGGGCGCCTGTTTTAGGCGCACTTACCAACCAGTTAATATTTCTTAACTAGTTTAAGTTTTTTTTTCTGGTTTTTTTGTGTCTGTAAAGACACATTTTTCAATTAAATTGAAGAGTTTGATCATGGCTCAGATTGAACGCTGGCGGTAGGTTTTATCCATGCAAGTCGAGCGGTAACAGACATTTTGATTCAGCTTGCTGAATCTAGTGCTGACGAGCGGCGAACTGGTGAGTAACGCGTAGGAATCTGCCCAGTAGCGGGGGATAGCCCGAGGAAACTCGGATTAATACCGCATACGCCCTAAGGGGGAAAGGGGGCATCTTTGATGCTCTTACTATTGGAGGAGCCTGCGTAAGATTAGCTTGTTGGTAGGGTAAAGGCCTACCAAGGCGACGATCTTTAGCTGGTCTGAGAGGACGATCAGCCACATTGGGACTGAGACACGGCCCAGACGTCTACGGACGGCAGCAGGAGAGAATATTGGACAATGAGGGAAACCTTGATCCAGCCATACCGCGTGTGTGAAGAAGGCCTTAGGGTTGTAAAGCACTTTAAGCGATGAAGAAGAAAAGTAAGTTAATACCTTACTTTTTTGACGTTACTCGCAGAATAAGTACCGGCTAACTCCGTGCCAGCAGCCGCGGTAATACGGAGGGTACAAGCGTTAATCGGAATTACTGGGCGTAAAGCGCGCGTAGGCGGTTAAGTAAGTTGGATGTGAAAGCCCTGGGCTCAACCTAGGAACTGCATTCAAAACTATTTAACTAGAGTGCGAGAGAGGAGAGTAGAATTTCTGGTGTAGCGGTGAAATGCGTAGATATCAGAAGGAATACCAATGGCGAAGGCAGCTCTCTGGATCGTCACTGACGCTAAGGTGCGAAAGCGTGGGTAGCAAACAGGATTAGATACCCTGGTAGTCCACGCCGTAAACGATGAGAACTAGCCGTTGGGGAGAATTAACTCTTCAGTGGCGCAGCTAACGCATTAAGTTCTCCGCCTGGGGACTACGGCCGCAAGGCTAAAACTCAAATGAATTGACGGGGGCCCGCACAAGCGGTGGATCATGTGGTTTAATTCGATGCAACGCGAAGAACCTTACCTACCCTTGACATCCAGAGAATCTGTTAGAGATAGTAGAG
>ENA-ORXI01003385-ORXI01003385.1-sediment-metagenome-genome-assembly--contig:-NODE-3385-length-10764-cov-7.549920_pt1 | contig 10764 bp, 5 predicted proteins | sample MGYA00237861_ERZ511468 | MGnify/ENA primary metagenome ERZ511468 (study PRJEB26299, sample SAMN06266213) | sediment metagenome | isolation source: Hudson Canyon methane seep mesocosm | place: USA:Hudson...
TGGGTGGGCGGGGATTGGCGGTGCCATATCACTCGGACTTGCGAATCCAACCTTCATCATGGCGCTCAGTCATACGACCGTCGCCAGCGCCTTATTTACGATTAGCGCATCGCCACTGATCACCGCCGTCTTGGCACGAATATTTCTTAAGGAACACATCTCGCGCCCAACGATGGTTGCCATTATCGTCGCGATGATTGGGATCAGTATCATGGTGAGCGACGGTTTTCTGTCTGGCTCGATCTTCGGGAATCTGCTGGCTCTACTGTGCGCATTCTTTTTTTCGACCTTTGTGATCTTCCTGCGTGTCGGTAAAGACAGAAACATGCTTCCAGCCAGTGTCATGGGTGCGATCATCGGCGGGTTGATCGGGCTGGTCGGGTGTGAATTCGACTTTAGGGTATCTCTGCATGATCTCTCGCTCCTCTTTTTGTGGGGAGCAGTCATCGTCACAATAGTTCATTATTTCTTCACGCTCGGCTCTCGTTACATCACAGGCGCCGAAATTATGCTGATCACTTTGATCGAATTTACTCTGGGACCCATCTGGGTATGGCTGGTGTTTGGAGAACAGCCGACACGAATTGCTTTAATCGGAGGATTGATCGTACTCAGCGCAGTGGCAGCACGCGCTCTGCTCATAATGCATCAGGAACGACGCACCCATCACCTCGGCGCCACACGCCTTCCTTAAGTATCTGCCAGGTGCCCTTATATCCCCACTGCAACCTTCCAAAGGCAGCAGCGCCGATACCAACTAGATCTGTGTTCCCGGTATCTGCTTAGGGAAATAATCTTCACAGTTGCCCTCTCGAAATACGTCCCCTGTCGCGCAGTGCAGACCGCCACCGAACGGATAGGCATCGCGAAATTCCACCGGCAGCACATTGAATCCCAAGGCATCGAGCTGCTCCATCTGGTTCACTTCGCTGGCCTCAACAATTACAGTGCTGTGATCGAGTATCAGGACATTCATGGATAACCACACACTGGAATAACACAGCGGAGGCGGAGCTTCGTGCGCCGGCTGCGCTGCATCGACAATCTCCCAGTCGTTGGTCTCGAAAATTTTTCGCTGTTCTTCCGGCAGTTTCCTGTTGGGATTATTCATCACCAAACCTGGCCGTAACGGTACGAAGGTCGCGTCTATATGGATCGGGTAGGGGTCGCCAGGAAAATTCACTGCGTGAACCCGGTGTGCCGGATAATGCCGCTGCAGCCACTGCATACCTCGCCGATTGGTCGTCAACCCGTGCTGGCAGAACAGGTCCTTGCCCATTCTCAACACATCGGCAGCGTCAAACAGTGGCTCATGTTCAGTGGTCACGAAATCAAGTTTTGCGGTGCGCTCGAGCCGTTCTTCGATGGTAATTTCATCAAAATTCAATAACTGATACTTTAAGGGACATCAATATGAGCGAATCACTTTACGAGCGTTTGGGCGGTACTTCTGGAATTAATGCCATTGCCAATGATATTGTTGCATTCTTGGATTGGGGTGAATGAAGCCTGTCCGGACTCTTTTCGGTCACCAGTACCATCATGACGCGACTGATGACACACATGACAATAACCGCAAATAATTCTTGTTTAATACCATTGACGGATTGACTATGAAAAGTTTCAATATCAAGGTGAGTTTTTTCATCGCGATATTGCTCTTCTATTCGCCAGCGACGAAAGTAAAGCTCAATAAGTGATCGTGAAGTATAGAGAGTACTATCCAACAGGTTTGTAATAAGCACCGACAGTGTTCCATCAGGACTTTCCAAGCGTACCACTCTCAATTTAATACTTTTTAACTGATCGGGAGCAGATGGCCGAGGATTGATATGGGATGCTGCATCAAGCCATATCAGCGCATCTTTCAGGCCTGAATTGACAAATTCTTCAACCCTTTTAAAAGTTGAACTTGCAGGGCAACGAAAAATAAATTGATGGGGCTGATCATGATGAGTTAAATAATGAATCATGTCATAACTGGGGTACCCTCTATCAAATAGCAATACCTGAGGCTGCTTAGGTAAAAGAGGGAGTAATGTTTTTACATCTTCACGCTCATTTCCCGTTTGGATGGGATTTACCGTCCTGGCAACGGGTAGTCGCCTGAATACATCAAAGGCTGTCGAAACGAGACATTGCGGATAGTGCCCTTTGCCAGGGAAATCCAAACCACTTTCAGGGTCAAAGGTTTTTCGAATTTCATCACTTGCAGGTAAATCATATTTGGATCCATCAAAAGCGGTAACCGTCATGCCATGCCAAGTGTACTCAGGTGAATTGGGCCAAATCTCGTAAGCTAATTGCACGGCCTTCTTTAGTAATGAATCAAAAACACGCCAAGAGAGTTTCTTTCGTGCTTTGGTCACAGCACTACGATGAACAGTTTCTGCATCAGACCATAATCCGCTACGTCGTGCCTGTTTGATAAATTCTCCGGATTTGCCGTCAACACCCTGCGCTTTACCACTTGCGACCAGTGACAAGAGGAACGTAATCAGCTTGGGTAAAGATAATTTTCTGGATCGGGTAAAATCAGTTGATGATATTTTGTGCTCGTCTGATAATTTTTCGGGGATTAACTGAAGAAATCTTTCGAGATAACTCGAAAGTTGGCATGGATTTTCAGAGCAGGGTTTGTGCCAAGTTTGGTGAATTTTTCATGGTGAGCTACAAGTATCTGGTTATTGAAAACATAATATATTGTACCATATATCAATAGCTTATGATTTCATAAATCTTAAGTCAACAGCATTTCCTTCCACAGCCCCCCTATAATTTCAAACATAACTTTGGGCATGGTAAGCAGCAGCTATCGTCTTTGTTAGCAAGCTTGAATATACTGGCTTTTTTAGTGCATACGGTACTTGAGTGGTTTAACCAATGCTATGCGCTAATACGAAATGAACTGACAAGCAGAAAAACATTTTTTGATGACATTAGAGCACTTACCCGCTACATGCACTTTGATAGCTGGCAAGCGTTAATGGAATTTATGATGGGAGGGCTAGAAATTCCGATACCAGAAATATGAGAAATCCTAAATTGAGAATTGCTGACATTATGAGTTATTTATTTCGTAAAAAATAATCCCTGATTCCCCCATTACAATTCTCTTCAAGATATTGTGAATATTTTTTTACTTTAATTCCGATAATTTTATCAAAGTGTGCATCTAGCTCACTTTGAAACGTTTTTATTCCGGTCTTACTATCTGGCTGTCTGCAAATAAGGTTGGTAGCAGTAATTTTTCCTTTAGCGAGAATCCAGTATAATTCGGCATAAAGATCATTGGGAGCAAAAGTAGGACGCATTACTATCTTGCATCCTGAAAATTTAACTGTTCCAGCTTCATCCGAACATAGCGTAGAAGAACCCCTGGTGTTGGTAAATTTGCCAAAAATCGACAAACCCTTTAAGGATGTATTAAGTTTGAAATCATTCTCTGTTTGAAAGTTCCCACCAAGTATACTGTTAGATTTTGGATTGGGACATATACCAAATCCTATTAACAACTTCAACTTTGTATAAGGATTTGTTGGATTCGGACAAAGATCATAACCGCTATGATGCTCAGAACCTAGATCTAGTATTGAAATAAATTCTTCTCCATACATCGTGTTTAAAATTGCATGACGAAAAGAAAATGCTGGTACGGTGGCAATTAATTGCTGAAATTTTGGATACTTATTAACGACAGCTGCTATTATGGGATTAGGAAAGGATAAACGTTTCTCTCCTAATTTTTCTGAAGCATCAATATCTAAGCCGTAACCAACCACTAATGCCTTTATTGATTGAGGCTTTAATGATGGATCTATAGATTTTATGATTGCAGCAAGAGAAGTGACCATAGGTGTGCTAAGAGAGTTGCCGTCTGCGGTTCCATTAGATGAAAATTCATCTGTCTTGATAACAGGCACACTTTCCGCAGGTGCTGCGATATCAATTCCCTGACCATAAGCCGAACCCTCCTCTTTACTCACCCATCTACTTGTTGGTTTACAAATCGCAGTTCCACCCACAGTAATAACATTGCTATAAGAAACAGTTCCTGGCCAAACATTCATTTTGGCAATATCACCCGGTGAATTTGGTGCTGCAGCCACAAAAAGAATATCATTTAGCTTCATCAGTAATATTTTATTTGCTAAATTTTTTTGATCCTTTGTTAGTTTAAAAACAGCACTTACATTAATTATTGATGCTTTTAAGTGCGTTTTTGCCCTTCTCACAGCTGAAAAAAAATGAAAATGACCGACATATCCACTTCCCTGAGATAATTGAAGTCCTAATGATAATTGAAGTTTGTCTCCAAGAATTCGGGAGGCGAGTCCGTTAACACCTCGCCCATCATTGGCTGCAGCGATAATGCCCAAAACTAAAGTACCATGATCGTCTTTTGAATGGGGGGCTCCCATATTTCCAAGATTAACAAGTGTTTTTAGATGGGAAAATTCAGAATTCTTACGATCCACCCCTGTTTCTATAACGGCTACGCTAACAGAAGAAAAAGAAATATCAGATTTCAAATTTTCTACAATAGCAAGTGCGGGAATATAATCAATATCGGAAAAAGGACAGCCAATTTGATCACCTTGCAATGAATTTATATCGGCCTTTGGTGGATATTTCGGTAGTGCTGTGTGCTCAGCGATTGTATTATAGCTGGCCAGCGATATAGAAGGATTAACAGAAAGCTGATTAATAATCTTGTCCAGTGCCTCTTTGGTTGTTGTCTGGAATCTGGCTTGGTAGAGGCCATAGTCAGGTATCTGACCAACCATCGTACCACCTGCACTTTCAATCATTCCCTTTATTGTATCCGTTGAGACACCATCTTTCGTAAATATTACGACTTCATTGATTGGGAATTGAACGTAAACACCATCTTCATTTGCTGCGGTGATTACCTTATCTGGGTCAATAGGAGCAGCAAAGGAATCGACCACATAAACAATTACGCTATCGCCATGCTGGGCATTTGCATTAAGGGATTCACTCTCTACAAGGTCAACACCAAAATAGTAAGTATATGTACCCACGGGTAAATTACTGCCAAGAGAAACCGTCAAATTATTTAAGGTAGAAATTGGATAGGTTGTTGAATGATCGCCAAATGAGTGTTTGTCGACATCGTAATATTCTAGTGTATCTGAAAGATCAACAACTACAAGTTGACCGAATATATTTTCGTCTAACTGTTTATCTTTAATATACAAAGAGAGAGTAACTGGCTCTCCTTCCCGCACTTCAATTGCATAATTTTTTCCATTTGCACTAATATTAAAAGTAGAATCATTATCATCAATCTCTGATTCTGGAACTGAAATATTATCACGCTTACTACCACCTCTAGCGAATCCGCTAACAGCAAATATCATCACTACGAGTATCGCAAACGTTGATAAAATATAACGTGCTTTCATCATATCCTCTTTTTCATATCAAAACTTAGATAACCACTTCCTGGACCTAGAACACAAAATCATCGATTCCAAATAAACAGGATAAGATACTTTACATGCATGATATGCAGTTGTTATCTTTTTATTACATATACGCCTACTTACCTAGCATTTCAACTGAGTATCTTGATAAGGTATTAAACATACTTTACAGTTTGTCTTAAGTTCATTTAAACAAATAATCCCTACCTATCAATAATCCCATAATGCATACATTCTGAGACTGCTTTCCATAACGGCAGAATGCGGCATCGATACGTACTTATTTATGTCTTATTATTGATTCCTATAACGTCTTTATATAAATAAGACTCTAAAACGAAAACTAAAAAGATACATGCTTCTTGGCTTATAACTTCGCGGCTGCTTTTTTAGCTGTTTGGAGTCAGTCAATAATTTAAAAACACTTAGCACTTGTCGATGCTGCCAACATAAACCAAAACTATAAATAAAAGCCCTGATCACGCTTGAGTTATCTCTCCCCTGAGACCATAGGTATCTACATAACTTTTTCTGGTTACGTATAACTGTCAGTTTAAAACTAAAATCTCTTGTAGCCCGATATGGAGTTTGCGAAATACGGGAGGTTTGGAGCGGCTATCCCCGCATTCTGTAAACTACATGCGAGCTACAGCTGAAGAGAACAAATTCCCCCTCATCCAACCTTCTCCCCCTGAAGGCTTTTAGACTTGTGTAGATACCTATGCCCTAAGACACAACACTACAAAACAAACTCAGCCGAACTTCCGTTTGCCATTTTACTGATTACCAGCTGCGCATCAATACGCTCTTTTAGCTCATTAACGTGACTGATTACGCCAACTAATCGCCCATCACCACTGAGTGAAGTCAGTATGTTAATCGCTTGCTCCTGCGAAGTGCTGTCTAGTGAGCCGAAACCTTCGTCAATAAATAAGGTATCTAACTGCATGCCGCCGACATTATTTTGCACTACTTCACTCAATCCTAAAGCCAAAGCTAATGAGGCCAAAAAACCTTCACCTCCAGAAAAAGTGTGTACCGATCGTGTAGTCCCAGTGTAAGTATCACTTAATTCTATATCTAAACCAAAAGCTGAGCGCTTATTGCTTTGAGTCATTTTCCTTTTTAACTGATAGCGTCCATCACTCATAATATCTAAGCGATACGAGGCGACGCGTAAAATATCGTCTAATAATCGGCTCAATAAATAACGACTAAAACTGAGCCTGCTGCCTTGATAACCTGAACCATTAGCAATTTGGGAAAGATGCTTTTTTTGTTCATGGTCTTTAATGACTGCTATTAATTTATCTTCTTCCTTGGCAATTTTTTTAATTAAATTATCCAGCACTTTAAAGCGCTCTTGCTCTTGCACTTGTGCTGTGAATAATTCATCTTTAAGCTTTTTAGCTTGCTCGTAGCGTGCATCTAAAGTGACTAAATCCGGTTGAATTTTATCTTTTAATTGCGGAATTAAACCTTCTAGTTGCGCAGTAATCGTTTGCGTTTTCTGTTGATAACTTGCTACTTTCTCAGCTTTATTGATAAGCTCGGATTCGTCTAATTTGGCGGCTTTAAGTTCGGCTAAACCACTAAATGAAGAATTATTGATGGCTGTTTCAATTAGCTGCTGTTGCACATTAAAATCATCAACAGCCTTTTTCTGTTGTGTTTGTGCACTGACCAAACCACCACTGACTGTATTGAGCTGCTTTTGTGCGGTTTGGTCTGCATTCGTTAAAGTTTGTAATTGTTGCTCGAACGCTTTAATGACTTGATCAAGATTTTTTATTTCAGCATTCAAGTTACTTTTATTTTGGTAATGCTCTGGGATAGCGCGAGTATGCGTGTTGATTTGTCCTTCCAGCGTATCCTGTTGTTTTTTATGATCCGCAAGCTCTGGTTGCTTTTTACTTAAACTATCCTCGCTCGCTTTGATACCTTGTTTAAGATCAGACAGCATTATCTGTAAACTTGTTTTTTGCTTAACTTGCTTGTTAATAACTTTATATTGCTCAGTAAGCTCGTTAATTTTCTCTTCAGCTGAAATAATGCTGCCGCTGTTATCGGGGGTCGCTTTTTGCAATTCAGCTAAGACGCTGACAATACCGGCTAAAGTCTGGCTTTGAGTATTTAATGCTTGCTGAGTATCAGCTTGCTTTTGTTGCGCTGCGTTTAATGCTTGTTTTGCCTTGTTTATTTGCTGATCTGACGGAATATGATCAGGCGCTATTGCCAGTGCCGGATGACTATGACTACCGCAAACTGAACAGGCCTGCTCATTTTCAAGTTTACTCGCTAGTAATGATGCCATATCTTGCCAACGCGCTTGCTCTAGTGACTGTAAAGTATTGCCTAGCGCTTGCACTTGCTCGCTATCTTGTACTAACTGCCCCTGAAAGCCTTGTTCAATTGACTGAGCTTGCTGTAATGCTTGTTGCTTTTGTTCTATCGCTTGCAGTTGCTTTAATTGCTCTCGTGCTTGCTCGCCTTGATGCCGCGTTGTTATTAATACCGCTTCGCAATCGCTCAGGGAATTTAACTTTAATTCCGTATCTTCTAGCTCGATACGCTGAGCTTTAAGCCCTTTTTCTACTAAAATTAGAGCATCATTCGCTGCATTAAATATTAGTTGCGCTTCGTGATAGCGCTGTTTATCGCTGACGAGTGTGATCAAGGATTTATTGATATGAATTAACTCTAAACGCTCAGCTATTCTATGTTCTTGAGCGGGCTGATCTAGCTCCAGTTTATTCAATTCTGACTTTGTTTTTGTCGCGATGCCAGTACTCTCTTGAAAACTTTTTTCAACATTATGAAGCTCCGTATTTGCATTAATTGCGGCTTTGTCTGCTGCAATATAAAGACAAAAATCCGGCCATAACTTTTCTGCTTCGCTGTTACGTTTCAATACTTTTGTAATATCAGCTATCTTATCTTTTTGTTCAGCTAAAACTTGCTGGTCTGTCATTAAGCTTTGTTGTTGCTGAAATAATTTATCTAAGGCGGTCGCTTGATTAAGATTCGTTTCTGCTAGCTCACGCTGCACTTCTGCTTCTGTAACCTGCTCGATGGCTTGTGCGCATTGCTGTTCAATAAGCTCTAATTGAGGTTTTAAATGCAAAACATTATCTACATTCTCACTTTTCAGTAGGCCATTAATTTGTGCTTCTAAGTGATCGACTTGCTGCTTGCTTTCCGCTGCTAAAGTTTTTAATCGGCTCGCAAATAAGGCGAGAAACTCGGTATCCACTAGCGTTTTTAGTATTTCTTCCCGCTTATCGGAATCTGCGCTTAATAATTCTCTAAACTTCCCTTGTGCCAGCATCATTACTTGGCGGAACTGTTTTACATCAAATCCTAATAGGGCTTTAATTTCTTTTTTAGTCAGCGTAATACTTTCTGCAATTAAAGTCGCATCTTCAGAAGGCTGATCCAACTCATCCAGTTTATATAAAGCTGAAATTACCGCTTGCTCAGTCTCGCCATCGCCACGTTTTTTAGCCACCTGTTGCTTAGGCGAAAAGTAGACTCGGAATAAATCACTCTGCATGGCAAAATCTAAACTGATTTCTGTACTAATACTAGAGAGCGCATGATGCGAACGCATTTCTTCCACTTTTCTTTCACCGCCGGAAGTTTCTCCATACAAAGCGCAACAAATAGCATCAAAAATGGTAGTTTTACCTGCACCTATATCGCCGGTAATTAAAAATAAATTCCGCTCGCCCAGTAATTGAAAGTCGATTATTTCCGCTCCAGCATAAGGGCCAAAAGCTTGCAACCTAAGTTTTAATGGTTTCATCTCTTATTCCTTTAATGAGCGACGCTGGTTAATTGCTCAACAACATCTGCAACTAATTTATGTTGCTCTTCATTCAATTCCTCAGCACAAATATGCTGGTAAAACTCGGCAAATAATTCGCTTATGTCTTGCTTTTGCAATTCTTGAAAACTGCTTTCTGTTTGCGCAGCATTTTGGTTGGCTTTACTCAGGTGTTTAATTTCCAACGCATTAGGGTACATCTCTTTTAAACGGCGCATAGGTTCATGCAAGCCTTCTTTATCTTCCAGTTCCGCACGAATAAAATCTTCTCGCTGAGTATCTAAATGCGCTTGCTCTAATACCTCTGTCAGCCTGCCCCGCACAATACGCATATCACGTGTGGGCTTTAAAGGGATATGCAAACTACTCACAAAACCATTGGCATCGAAAATCACTTCCGTTATGCCTTTATTATGCTTCACTTCGCTAAAACTGTATTTAAGCAAGGACCCCGAGTAGCGCACATGCTCATAACCTGCTCGCTGCGCCTGATGTAAATGCCCCATCGCTACATAGTCAAATTGACTCAGTATATTGGCTTCAATATGCGACGTTCCACCTACCGATAATTGCCGTTCTGAATCACTAATTTCCCCACCAATCACAAATTCATGAATAATTAGCACGCTCCGTTTATCTTTAGGGTACTGCTCAATAATACGACTTACTTGTCGCTGAATGACCTCCTGATGCGTAAGTATTTCATTATCTTGATATAGAGAGCGTGCTGCAATCGGTGATAAATAAGGCAAAGGGTAAAAATACACTTCACCATATGCATCGCTTAATATAATAGGCTGAATTTCGATACTCGCTTTACCTATAATATGTACATTAGCTTTTTCTAGTAGCATCGAAGCAAAACTCAATCGCGACCCACTGTCATGGTTACCACTAATCATAATAATAGGCACCGCTAAATTCCCGCCCACATGATTGATAAAACCCTCCAATAAACGCACTGCACCTTCGGATGGAATCGCTTTATCATAAATATCACCGGCAATAATTAACGCATCTGGCGGATTCAGCTCAATTTCAGATTTTAGTTGTTCGAGTATATGTTGCTGGTCTTCGAGCAAAGAAACATTATGTAAAATACGACCTAAATGCCAATCGGCAGTGTGAATAATACGCATAATTTTAAGGGCTGGGTTTAGTTTGTAAGCAATTTAGCTTAGTTTAATGGTAAATCGTTACACAAAATAAAGGACATTCTTAAAAAAAACCAGCATTAGTTTATACCTACTCTAAGTGATGCTAAAATACAACTATGCATGATTTAACCACTTTAAAATTAATTGAACGTATCAGTACTCTATTGAGGGCTGAACAGCGTAAAAAATATTCTGCACTAGGATTACAGCCTGTCCATGTGCAAACACTTGACTATTTAGCCAGCTGTAATCGCTTCAGTGACTCACCAGCAGCCGTCACAGACTATTTAGGCTTAACTAAAGGCACCGTTTCGCAAACTTTACAAGTTTT
>ENA-ORXI01003386-ORXI01003386.1-sediment-metagenome-genome-assembly--contig:-NODE-3386-length-10764-cov-3.974642_pt1 | contig 10764 bp, 1 predicted proteins | sample MGYA00237861_ERZ511468 | MGnify/ENA primary metagenome ERZ511468 (study PRJEB26299, sample SAMN06266213) | sediment metagenome | isolation source: Hudson Canyon methane seep mesocosm | place: USA:Hudson...
GACTCCACTAAAATAAGGATGATCTTCTGCTTCTTGTAGATTATTTGTCAGTTTAGTTAAACCTCTATCAATAACCGCTATGTTTACCTGTCCGTATTTAAAAGGATTATCAAAACCGCTCTCAATCAATGTATCCCAAGCTGAAAATGCGTTTATCTGATCCCAGGCACTTCGCCATTTTAATCGGTCTTGGTAATTTAGTGATTTTGTTGAATCACGCAGACCTATGAAATGACCTTCAAATTCCAATATATTTTCAAACACTGCATATCTAACATCGTTCCGATCATTTAGTTCATTTTTAATGTTTTCTAATGCAATAAATTCAGAATCATCACTTGGCGGAGGTAATTCTATAGTATACAAATTTTTATTAGGCCGTAATCCAATAATAACAGCACCATAAAACTCACTTATTCCTTGAACTTGATCTTTTGTTACCTGAGGTGCAAAAGCAACAATAATACGGTTGTCTATTACTTTTCTCGAACTAAACGGTACATGCCTAATTCGCTGTTCATCTGCCACATCTGGTACCACTACCTGTGCAAATAACTCCTCCGACAAGCCTGTACTAAACTCCTTTTTGTTACTTACCAACGATCCGATTGTGACCGTTACCGGTCCATTGTTTGCAAATGCTGGTACAACAACTTTAAGTTTGGTAGAGCTAGTTTCTATAACATCCGTTCTAACACCATTAAATCTGATATTATTAAAATCAGGACGTGTATCAAAGCCACTACCCTGAATTTCAACAATATCACCTACAACACCACTCGCCGGTACAACGGCATCAATATGTGGTGCAGAGGCAGTTAATTCAAATTTGATTTGATAAGGAACCGAACCATTCACTGGCAATAGACTGATAAATAAATCACCTGGAATAACATCTAATGTCTGATCCAATACTCCACCTAAACTGTTCTCTGTCGCCAGAATTTTGCCATCCCCATCCATTAAACTAAGCTTGATTTCAGCTTCACTATTGTCCAGGCGTATGAGTGTATCCAGTTTTCCAGCCCGGTTAACTCGGTAACGAAAAACATCTTCTGCATCCGTTGCTTCACCAACTTGCCCAACCACTGTTTGACCATCCGATAATTCTACTGCGGTAGCGATGGTATTGTTCGGTTCTGCATCATAATCCAGTGCACGAATATTCATAGGCTGACTGATGCTACGGATTTGACCACTACTGGGATCTGTAACACTGGCGGTGATATTGGCCACACCAGCCAGATGTATATCTTCAAAAATGATCCGTACTTGACCAAATTCGTTACTGTCAGATTGCCCCTGTTGAATTGATCCATCCGGTAGTTCCAATTGCACTGAAACGGGCAGGCTGTGTAATGATCCAGTACCCTCTAAATTAACGCCTGCAACAAGAACTCCATCGACAGTGGATACCTCTTCTGGATCGAAAAACAAACGCAAACCTTCTATCACCGGACTAACATAAACAAGCACACGTCCAATAATGTTTTCTTCAATATTATTAAACTGTACTTGAATATCCACGTCACCATCTTTAATTGCGGTGACTTTACCTTGATTAGTAACACTCAAAATAGTGGGATCAGTACTGGTAAAACTAACTCCTTGTGAAATCTCAATCGCTTTGCGGCTACCATCAGAATACACACCATTAATGGCTAATTGAACCGTTTCTCCAGCGGCCTGTAAAACCATGAAATCAGGGTTTATTTCTAGACTACGTAACGTTGCTGGTGCAGTGGAAACAACAGACAATATGCCACTTCTTGACCCAACTCGATAACCTATTTCTGTTTCTTCGCCTCCACCACTAACAAAATGACCTGAATCATTCACTGTTCCGACTGTGCTTTCTGACAATTCAAATGTTGCGAATGGTGTAACATTAAAATAACGGTCATCCCTTGTACGTCCAACCAGAGTTAACAACACGGGCTCTGCCCCATCTGTTTGATAATCTAGAGATAAGGCACTCACTGACACAAACTGATCCACTGGAACAGGTAGCAATTTACCGTCAAATGCAGCCAGTATTTTTCCGCCTGATTCTTTAACAAGTAATTGAAACCCGGTTTCTTCTGAACCTATTTCAACCTGTGGAATCAATCTTAATTCGTTACGTCCAGCTTGTAATGTTTGTTGCCGAGCGCCTCCAACAAAGACCAAGGGTGATGTTGCATCCAGCTCAACTAACAAGCCAGGGTGTCCAGGGGGAATTCTAGTTTCGATCGTTACCTGCAGCTCACTATCCGTTTGATAGACTGAGCCTGAGTCAATTATTGATTCAAGCCCTAGCTCTGAACTGGCAAAAGGTTTGCGTTGCACATCAAGAACACGTGCTTCTGCAGGACTAGTCTGGACAATCAGCATACCCTGGTCACCCGCGCCTACTAATACTAATGAGCGTGAGGCATCTAATGCTAATGAACGAATCGGAACGTCTAGCGCAATTTTTCCAGAAAGACGATCATCAACACCGTCATTATTAGCATCAATTTTTGTAAGCCCTTCAATATGCTTTAAGTCGATGCTGCGTAATGTCTGATCACTGCAAGCCAGCCAGGCTCGTTCCAGAATTTCATCTACCACTACACGCGTCACCGAACAAGCTGGTAGCACTGTTGCAAAATGTTCCAAAATACCATCATCCTGAATTTCAAAAACCTGTAGGCCTCCAGTAAATCCAGCCGCGAGTAATGCCAGTTGTCGACCTCCAACATCTGCGACTTTTAAATCCAGGATAGCCAAGTCCACAGTTTGCAAACTTACTGGAGCGAGTGTTGATAAATCATGTGTTTGAATACCATCAGAGCTAGTAGATATTAACCAGTCATCGTTAGAAGCAACACCTGAAAAAGCACCAGTTGCCAGATCTGAAGTCGATACAGTCGCTGGCAGACCATCAATTAATGTCACACGCTGCAAGGCTATGGGTGAATTGGCTAATACAACAGAACCATCAATTACTGTTAGAGCCTCTGGTATACCTGGATTGGGGGATGCCCCATTAACGACAGAAGCGCCCTCTGGAGTTGACAGAGAAACCTGTTGTTTCAACACGGGTTCTAACGGATTATTCAGTGTAACTATCGAAAGCTGACCGTAGTTGTTCAAACCACCAGAAGTTAAAAATAGGGAAGAATTTTGTTCAACTGTTCCGTATTCCAGTTTATTCGCTTGTGGTCCTATGTTTATTGCCTTTCCTTCGGTAATCTGCGATAGGTCAGTTAAATCAAGACTACGAAGACGATCTTCATCCAGTAAGTAAGCGTGTTCATCCAAGGCAAGCGTATCATGAACATCTATGCCATCCACTTTAGCTACAATGCTGGGCATAAAACCTTTAAATGTGCCATTAATACTCGCTATTAACCGTGCTCCGTTCAAAGCAACAATGTTCCTAGTGATAGTATAGTTATAGGATTCCCCTGCTTGCCATGCAATATCAGGTTCAAAAACAACAACCTTGCCAGCGCCAGTTAGAACTTGTTGTCCTGGTACAATTCGTCCGTCACTATCAGAAATGACAATATTTGTAGAAAGTACAGTTGTCGGTTCTAGTTCCTCGTTGAAGGTAAATCGTAAATCTGTATTGCTAGAAATCTCACCGCCGTTTGCTGGACTGGCTGTAACCGTAAGTTCTGAGGGTGCATTTGGGCCAACAAAGCCAACAGATTTTGTTGTTCCAGCTGATATCGACTCAATCGAAGTGCGAGATAATTCACTACCCTCATTCAATGAATAGGTGACCAAATCAGATGATGCACCTAACTTTACTGGTAATAAAAAAGCACCGCCTTTTTGTGGTCTGGCCACTAAAGTTGAGCCCACCTGACCAATAAAGCTATCTTTAGTCAGCGCATTTCCTTCAACATAAGCCAAAGGTTCTGTAGCGCGTGCGACTATATACTCACCACTAGAACGAATACCAAATGGAGTCCCAGAGCTGGTGATAATATGTGTTATGCCATTTATTACTTCAAGCTTCCCTGTCTCTTCAATAACCCAGAATCCTGTAGGCCCTGTTTTAAGACGTCGTAGCCACAGAAATGTATCACCATTTTCAAACTCAGCCGGTAAAGCAATATCAGTACGGGGTTGTATTAATTCAGCCTTAATATCAAATGTCTGGGATGGGCCCAAACATTTTGGTGCGGTAAAACGAAGTTGAGGGGCTATATGATTACTTAGTGATTTCTCATCACTACAGGTCGTACTTTGTCCGGTTGTATTCACCGTTAACGCTACTTCCTCCCCTTTAGCATCTAGACCACGTGCACGGAATGTGAATTGTGATGCTGTAGATATCTGGGCTGGACTTTCATTGACCGAGTTCACTCGGATCGGTGTGTCTAAATCGCTGACTGTTGCGAAGGCATTATTTAACTCAAATACATCAAGACGAGTTGCTTCGTTAAAAAAATCATTCGGCAATACTAATCTCACCCCGCCAACGGCTACTAATCCAGTAGGCAAATCGTTTGGCAACTCTTCTACTGTTATATCTTCAAGTTGTAGTATGTCATCTCTGAGAGCTGCATTTGGTAATAGGGATAGACGTGTTCCTGCTGGGGTATATGTCTTACCACCTCTTGGACCGAGTACCGTTCTGCTCGCTCCATCAGTATAAGGAATTGGATCTAGAAATGTCGGCTCCCCATTTGGCCCTTGAATTGCAAAACGGAGTTCGTCTGATAATTCAGCTTCAAGTAGCGCACTGAAACTGCCATCGTCTAAAGCCACAGTCACAGTATCTATTCCGCGCGTTATATTGAAAATAAACATGGCATCACCAGAGCGCATTGTGCCCTGAGTACCGATAATCGAAGTCATTCCGTTGACTGGAATTGAAACTGTAATTTTTCCTGCTGGAGGTTTAGGCGGTGGGGTAAGGTTTTCGGTTGTAAAAGTTGTCGTGTATTCACTGTTAGTTTGGTTGCCAAAACTATCTGCAATACTGGATGCAAGAGAAAGCGCGTATAGTGTATTTCCATCAAACGTTTCATCAGGCTGGAATACGATGGTTTTTTGATCAGTATTAGTAAAAATAGTCCCCGTAATATCTTTGCTGCCGTCGCTTAATTTTACGCTGGTATTATTTAGCGTATTTGAATCCATCACACGACTAAATTGAACACTGACTTTACTACTCAAATTAATACCTGTAGCCCCATCATTTGGCGTCACATTAACCACGATTGGTCTCGACTCAATTAAAGCTAAGTCTAACGTTTTAATCTCATTGGCTACAGCCAGAGTGACATTGCTTTCTGCATTGCTTCCATCAGTTAGATCCTGTCCACTGATAGTAAACTCGCCGAGTATACTTGCCAGCACGTATAAATTATCACCACCGTCAAGTAGACTCGCAAATGGCAATATACTGTTCTCTACGAGTGCACTCTGGGGTGATGCTCCATTTTTAGTTATTTTGCCAGTAATAAAGCCGATGTCTTCTTGCATTTGAACAAGGTAATACTGACCACTTTGACGTATTCCTGCTAACGGTAGCCCTAAAGCACCTGCTCCCACAGTAATAATAGTATTATTGCTTGTAGCGATACCGACAAATTCGAGATGGCTTGCATCTAGTACTTTTATCGAACGAAGCAGAAGAATTTGTTTATCCGTTACGGGTGCTACTGGTAGATTAATATCTAAAGTGGCACTACTAGCCAACTCAGTATCAAAAAAATCTATGCTGAAACCTTTAAGGAAAGTGAATCTAGGGGCATCTTTAAGCTCTGAAGGTGGTTCAATAATTGGAGAAACGATGACTGGCGTTGGTGAAACAAGTCCGCCAGAAGGAATTTCCAACTGTATCCTATCTGGAGCTGTTACTATGCCACCCTCTGCACCGATAATTTTCTTTCCACCCAAATCTTTTGGTTGCCTGGCTTCTAGATGAATAACACCTTCTTTTAATAATGCAGGGTTGAAAATATGACTTGGACTCGCGACAAACCCCGCGCTAAATCCAGTTGATGTTTGATACAGCAACATATCTTGACTGAATGGTTTGGGATTAAGTCGCTGACCATCTGTGCGCTCATAAGCTTCTAAGAATTCGACAACAACTAGTGTACCACTCGGTAAGGGACTTGTATTTTGTAATATTGCTTGAACTGAAGATTTCACGCCAGGCTGCATGAAGATAATATCGGGACTCGGTAATAACCTTGCATTGATGCCATCGGGAATCGTTTGAGCAGTAACGCCTGCTAAAGATTCGCCAACATCAGGTATAGCTGGTGCAAAGGGTTGTTTGTCTGGACGTACTAATACAAACCCACCAAGATTGGAAACCATTAGTTTTAATCCACCCTCACTAGTTTTAATTGCTTCTGTTCGTAACCACCGAAGGGATTGCATATCCCAACGAATAGCAATAACTGAGTCATCAAATGTTTGATTAAAATATAAATCTAACGGAGTGTTAATTTTTGAGGTTGAAGCATCAATTTGCACCGCTAGCAGCGGGGACCAGCCAGTTGGGAGCAGGCCAGGTAAGCCTTGACCCGATAGTTTTGTTAATGAAACATCAACTGCTTCAGCAAAAGCTCCAAGCGGAATATTTAATTTAATTAAATCATCATTTAATGAAAGTTGTGTATTTGAAGTAGTGTCTATTTGTTTAGTTACACCTAATGCGGTTAATCTTATGTCAAAAACTGTTTCTACATTTTCAGGAAGTACATTATGTTTACGATATACATGACTCATCCCTGGTGAACTAGCTTCAATAACCGCTAATCCTTCAGTACTGTCAAACTGGAATCGACCTTGGTTATTAGTGCTTGTTTCTCGTGGCGAGTCTAGTAATTTTCCTCCTTCAGTTAACAAACGTACTGTTGCATTGATTAGCGGCAAACCATTATCGTCATTATATACTTCGCCAATAATAAACCCTTTCCCAGGCGCTATAATGACTGTGCTCACTGGACCTGATTCGGCCTGATTATTTGAATAATCTATTGCTTGTGCTTTAAAAACCACTTGCGAGCCGATAACCTTGGATTTTGGCACAGTGTAGTCTTGTTCAAAAGGTGTTGATGTATCTTCTGCAAACTTTACCCCATCGGCAAAGAACGATACTTTATATACACCCACATTATCCACTGCTGATGCTGTAATTTTTAAAGACTGGTCTGCAAGTGCTTCTTTGGGGGCTTGTATGGTAACTGCTTCGGGAGGTATAGAATCAGCTGTAGCAACAATATTCAGTTCAGCCTGTCTTGTTGCTGTATTTCCCGCACCATCTATAGCTTCAACATCTATTTGCAGGCTTGTTCCAATTTGATAATCTTCAGGCACTGTGAATTGTGTCTGATAAGGTGGATCAATGATAGTGTTAATCAAAGTATCCAGATATTTGAATTGAACCTCTGCAACACTGTGATTGTCTGTCACCTCCGCTGATAGTGCTATAGACGAACCGGCTGAAGCTTCAGGTGCGAGATTAATCGTAATAATTTCTGGTGGTTCAGTATCGGCTTCTGCCACAACCGGCACTTGTGCTATATCTTCACCTTCATTCCCCGATGTGTCTGTTACGATTACTTTTACCTCTAAGACCTTCCCAGTTAAACCCGATGTATTGTATGTAAAGGCATAGGGTTCGCTAACAATTTCCTTAACTTTTAATCCATCAACGTAAAAACTGACTTTTTCAATTGCTTCATTATCAGTTGCTTGTGCGCTTGCAGAAAGTAGACTGCCCTCTTGTACCTGTTTAGCGGTTGTTAATATGACCACTGGGGCAACATCGTCTACTGCAGAAGATACGGTCAATATGTATTCTTGACTATCGTTTCCGGTAAATAAGTCACCCACACGTATGGATATATTTTGTAATCCGACTTGGTCAACTGTTGGTATCCAATTTATCAGTCCTGTAGAGGAATCAATATTCATCCCCTCTGGAGCGTTTATCAATTCAAAAGCTAGTAAATCGCCATCAGAATCATTTGCTTGAAGCTGGTAGCTATATAAATCATCTTCTGTAGCGGTAGTATTGGGCTGTGAAATTATTGTCGGGGAGCGATTAACATTTGTGGTGGAAAGAGTAAAAGTTTGCTCATCGCTAAGGCCTGCTAAATCTGTCACTTGAACTTGCACGTTATGATCACCAGCTTGCAAGAAAGATGGTATCCATTGAATCTGTCCGCTAATGATGTCAATAGTCATGCCCAGGGGTGCACTAAGCAAGAAATAGTTTAAGTCGTCACCTGTATCTAGATCATGGGCTAATACTTTGTAATTGTATGTCTGGTTTTCTGTCGCTATTTTAATGGGGGTAGATATTATCTGGGGAGGGGCGTTAACATCGATAACATTAACAACAAGATCAACGAAACTGCTTAACCCTGCATTGTCTGTCACTGTATATTTTATTGAATAATTGCCTGCCTGTTCATATGTCGGTTTCCACTCAAACGCCCCCGTATTCAGATCAAAATTCGCTCCGGAGGGAAGTCCTGTTGCCTGAAGTGTTAATGTATCTCCACTATCAGAATCTGATACTAAAACGCTGCCTGTTAATATCTGGTTTTCGTTAACTGTATTCAGACCGTTGTAGGAAATTTCTGGAGAGTGGTTTTGTTGTAGAGGGGCTGTTACGCCATATACTAAAATATTGTATTGAAACCTAGAAGCGCTTACAAATTTTATATGAAATAAAACACTATCTCCTGGACTTAGCTGGCTATTAACTATTTTAGAGCTTAGATCATAATAATATTTGTCATAAGGTGAGGTACCAGGCCCTCCATCAGCTTCAGGCATAGAAACACCGCTACCAATTATTTCTATTGCAGCGTGAAGTGGAACGATTACTGTTTGGGTTGAGGTATTAGTAATCGTTATATCGGCGGTATTGGTAAGTTTTCTTGTACGTCTGTCTAAGGTGGATCTTGCATTCGCTGTGGAGATAGTAAAGCTTTGAGTCAAATTTGTTGGTTCAGCAGCCAGAAGTTGAGTAGATGCACTAGCTACAACCAACCAGCTAGCAATAACAAGTATTACCAATCGAATACTCAGAGACCTGCAGTTGCTATCTAACTTCATTCGTCCCCCTTAGTCACAAAGAATTGTTTTTTTATCTATCTTTATTTATCAGTTGTTATATTGCCACTTCAGCATTGAAATACGGTTTATTAACGGAAATTACTAGAAGCTAAAAATCACTACTAGTAAATCTATAAAAAATAGATATGGTGCCATGGAGAATATCTTTTGGCTTAACTTGCAATTATTAAGCCTATAACCCAGATTCTTAATTTCACATTCCTCTCTAACTTAATGTGAAGTAAACCACACTTTCAGTATAATAAAATTAACCTAGGTTAATTGTTTTAGCATTTTTTGAATTAATCATATTTTTAATCCCAATACAATTCCTTAATCTTTATGGCTCCTTACCCATTCAATCCATGCTCCTCATGTCCAAATCATCGGTTTGGTTATTGCAAAACCATGTTTAAGTTAATTGAAAAAGGGATAAATAAACAAATTGTTAGGCCTCATGATTTACCTGCTAAACATTTTTTATTTCATCAGGGAGATTTTTATGATGGTTTTTTTGTTTTACAGTCAGGGTGGATGTTGGTATCACGTATTGACGCCGACGGTAATCGACAAGTTCTCAGGACGGTGTTGCCTGGTGAGACTTTAGGGCTACAACCCGATTGTCATGGTCCTGCAATCTATTCAGCCAGGGCACTCACAAATTCAGTAGTTTGCAACTTACCATGCGCCACTGAACTTTGTTCTTCACACCCTAGTTTAGCTATGTGTCTTGTAAAGACATCTACCTCTGACATGTTATTAACAGAGTTATACTTAGCGATGATAAACCAACATAATGCAAAAGAAAAAATTGCTTTCATGATTTTAGAAATTTCTTATAGGCTTAAACAAAGAGGACTAAACAAAAAAAATACTTTTCAATTCCCATTAAAGCAGCGAGACATTGCTGACATGCTTGGTTTAACAGTCATTCATGTCAATCGAATCTTGCATGATTTAAAAGTTGAGAAGATATTGATGATAAAAAACCATGATTTGATCATTTATAATTATGACCAACTGATTGATCTTGCGGGTCAAGATTTAATTAAATATAGGGACTTATAAAACCAATATTTTGGACATTCCGTTATTTTGAAATTTCAAGGAATACTGTTTACCAGTGAAATAAGCATAAAAAAACATTTGGCGGATTTCTCCTATCTATAAACACATGTCGGCCTTCATATTAGCTCCACACTTAATTGAGGTAATAACAGGAACAGACAATGCAAGACGAAACTTTACATAATTTGCTTGAAAGTCTTTAAAATGCGGTAGACTGAATATCATTATGTCTTACCAGTTGCCGTGTTGTATTAATGTCTACACTAGCACAGCAAGTGTCATAAGGAGCTAAGGGAGACTACCCGTCTAATCTATTTTAGTCAAATGAGGATTACTCTCTGGTGGTTCTTTACAACCAAAAACTTTCGACACATCGTTAAAAAGCACGGCATTCATTGTGGTTTGTTTGTTATGGCCTTTCACTTGATATTTAACCATATTTAAACCTTTCTCATTTCTAACATGCCAATTCTTCTTCAGCACTTTTTGCTGGATAGCTGTCCAGTCATCATTTTCTTCATCTTTCGTTTTAGCAAAATCTTGAAAAATACCTGGGGTAATTAAAATCACGCCTTCATCAACTGTATGAATTCTGGCTTTAGCTTGATTGGTCTTTAAACTGCCTTT
>ENA-ORXI01003387-ORXI01003387.1-sediment-metagenome-genome-assembly--contig:-NODE-3387-length-10757-cov-13.355056_pt1 | contig 10757 bp, 7 predicted proteins | sample MGYA00237861_ERZ511468 | MGnify/ENA primary metagenome ERZ511468 (study PRJEB26299, sample SAMN06266213) | sediment metagenome | isolation source: Hudson Canyon methane seep mesocosm | place...
GGGTATGTGAAAATAGCCAATGTTTTTGGGTTATCCAAAATTATAGCTTTGAAATGCTGGTGGGGATGCGCTAATGCATCAATCTTAGGGATGATCACCATACAAGGCAATGATAAAGTGGCTTTGGTAGAAGGTGGGCGAGCAGTTCAGCGGCTATGGCTGGAAGCAACGCAACAGGGTTTTTCTTTACAGCCTATTATTGGTTTAACTTTGTTGATTAATCGTTTTAAACAAGATTCATTGGATGGGTTTTCACCTAAACATACTCAAATTGTCGGCCATGCAGCACTTAAACTGCCTGAATTATTTGTTGTAAATAAAGCTGACACTTTGGTTATGGGGTTTAGGGTTGGGAAGGGGGTAGAAGGAGTGGTTCGAACGATAAGAAAACAAGTTTTATAGAATATAAAAAAAGCATTTCCTTTATTTAAGGGAAATGCTTTTTTATGATAAAGAGGTGGTAAGTACCACCTCTTTATATTTAGACTTATGCTTTTTTAGATTTTCTTTTTCCAGCAAAACCAGTAGCCATAAGACCTAAGCCAATTAAAGCAAGTGAACTAGGCTCTGGAACTGTTGTTATTCCACCAATTGTCATATCAAGTGAAGCTGTTGCCCCTGCTAGACCACTAGTATTTAGTACAAGTTCCATGGCACTTATATGTGTAAAATCAATGCCTGAAGTTGTTCCTTTAGTACATTCAAAACCATTAATATTTTTGCTAGGGATAGGGAAGCCTGATGCTAAACAATCGCCAGTAAGAGCGAATGCAGCATTGAAATCACTAAATAAAATTACACTAGTGTGTGGTCCTGTAAATGCAGCTAAGTCGAAAATTACAGAACTACCATCAGTATCATAAAGAGCAAGGCTGAAATTGAAATCATGGTCTGCAGAGATAACTTCAAATAAAAAGCGGTCGGCGCTGCCACCATCAGTAATGTCACCTAAATTTCCTGATGTATTAAGGTTTTCTATACCTGTTCCAGAGTCTTCCCCATCCCATTGTATAGATCCTTTTGCTACAACGAAATCATCGCTATTAAAAGTTAAAGAGCCATTGCCCGTAACTGTGTTTTGCTTCACAACTAGGCTTGCACCGCCAACTTCACCAAGTGTGGAGACACCTTCAAATTCTAATAACATATCGCGATAGCCACCTAAAATAGAATCTGGATCAGCAGAATCACTTTGTTGAGCAAAAGTACTAATGGTAATAGCGGTACTGGTATCATTATCAACTTCGAGTTTTGTCGTACCTGTTGGTGATGTAAATAAATCAATATTAGCAGCATTCGTGGCCATGCTACCAGTTAAAGCTGCGATAGCAGCGATTAGTTTTAAAGTTTTCATTTTAGTTTATCCATCAAAGTTTAAGTTTCGATTAAGATAATGCTAACCGTGTGCCAAAATATAAAAAAACCTTTGAAATCAACTTCTTATAATTTTTTTGTGGTTAGTGGTTCTTGGTGTTGTAAAAAAAACTGACAGGTTGTAAGTTAGGGAGCGTGATGAGAAGGGCTGTTTAGTGATGGCGGAAAGTTTTAATCTTTTTGGCTAAGCCCCCTTATGTAGTTAGGGGGCTCTGTTAATTGATATCTTAGATGGATAAGTTATTGATAATCAATGAGACTGTAGTTCTTTTAACAGTTTTTTTGCTTCTTGCTGTTCTGGAAAAGGTATATTCTGACTGAGCAACTGATTAAGTATGGTTTTAGCAGCTTTAATTTTTTTTGTTTTTACCAGAACTTGAGATAAGTGAAATTGAATTTCTAAATTAGTGGGTGATTTTTCTATTGCTTTATTTAGAATTTTTTCAGCTTCAGTTAAGTTTCCTTTTTTCATCAAAATTACTCCATAGGTATCCATGATACTAGGGTTTGATGGTGTTATATTATCTGCGTTTTTAATATATTGTAGTGCTTTGTCAATATTTCCTTGTTTACCTAGTAACCAGGCAAGATTATTCATAATAAGAGAATTGCTAGGCTGTTGGCGTACTATTTCTTCATAATTTTGTATTGCTTCTTCATCTTCACCTTGTTTATTGAGTTGTTCAGCAAATAGTTTGCGCAATAAAATATTTTCAGGTTCTTTTTTTACTTGCTGGCGGAGTGTGTTGAGTCCTAATTGTTTTTCACCTGAGAGTATTTGAGCGGTTGCTAAGTGCATAATGACCGAGGTGGAATCTTTTATACTAAGTGCCTGTTGAAAAAGCTTAATTGCTTCTTCAGGTTGGTTTTGAGCTAATGCGATTCTACCTTCTAGTTCTTTTGGCGCTGGATTGTCGGGATAGGTGTGGGCTAGTTTGCTAAGAATAGCTCGAGAGTCATTTAATTGATTATTTGATATGAGTAATTTAGCTAACAAAAACTGGTTCGCTGCATTGTCTGGTTCTAATTTTAAAGCTTTGTTAATTTCTATAATGGCTTGCGGATAGTTTTTTATTACTTGGTAAATTTTAGCAAAGCCATAATGGAATAGGGCTGTATCTGGTGCTGTAATAATAGCATTTTTAACCAGATTCTCAGTTTCTTTTGTGTCCCCTAATGCACTATCTAATCGACTGAGTAATAACAGTGCGCGCATATCATTGGGGTGATAGCTAAGAGTGTTTGTATATAATTTTCTGGCTTGTTTGATGTTATTTTTTTTTAATGCGTTGGCTGCGAGAATTAAAGATGCGGTTGAGTCTCCAAGGTTAAGCTTAAGGGCCTGGGTAAAAGCAGCAATTGATTTTGTTTTGTCTTTTAAGCCTTGGTAAGCAAACCCTTCAATATTGGCTGCATAGGGCTTGGTTGGAAACGTGATCCTTTGTTTTTTCGCCACCTCTAGTGCGAGGGTGTATTGTGAGTTTTTAATGTAATACATCGCTAAAGTGACACCTGTTGAAGCCATGTTAGGTGCTAAAGTCCAAGCCTTTTTTAAATCATTAATACCTTTAGCCTTCTCTCCTTTACGAAAAAGAGTGATTCCACTTTTTAATAAGCCCTTGATTACTTCTTGTTTTTCTAGGTCTGCTGTATAGGTTTCAGTATCAAAAAAAATATCACTTTCAGGGGAGGAATAAGAGGGACTGATGGATCCATTAAAAATTGATGGAGCTGGAGTTTTGTCTGAGTCTGTTTTTAAGGCGGCAGAGCTTTGTAAGCTGTATAGGAAAGAAGCGCTTAATAATATGTGTAAAGAAATGGTTTTTACTGTTTTACGTTTACTAACAATTATAGACATAATATGTCCTCCTTAAATAAATTCAAAAAAATAGCAGCTATCAAATCTTTTTAGAGGACTTGGCATAGGCTACTTAACAGTGATATAGCTTAAAATAATAGCTTAACTTTACTATACTATTAGTTTCTTTACATAATTTTAACGATTTCTTATAGGTGATGAGAGAGCTTAAATGATTATTACTTATTTGTATAAATTATAGTACGGGTTTTATTATGTATATTGATGGGAAAATAAATGATACAGATACTTTTTTTTGCTGAAGCGGTAACGTTAGCTCATATAGCTCGATGCATTACTCTGGCAGATGCTCTTCATGCATCGGGGCAATATACTATTACTATCGCGGCTGATAATCGTTATGATGATATTATTGGCGAGGTACCTTTTCAAAGAGTACCTTTAAATTCTATATCTAGCCGTTATTTTGCTAAGAAGCTCGCCGATGGCATGCCTATTTATGACGTTAAAACACTAACGGGCTATGTGAATGAGGATTTGGCTATTATTGATCAAATTAAGCCTGATTTTATTATTGGTGATTTCCGCCTTTCTCTTGCAATTAGTGCAAGGATAAAAAAAATTCCTTATGCTTCAATTACCAATGCTTACTGGAGCCCATACGCTGATATTAAATATCCTGTTCCTGAAATACCTCTAACAAAATTTGTTGGTGTTTCAATAGCACAAAAATTATTCGACTTAGTCAGGCCAATTGTTTTTAAATTACATACTCTTGCTTTTAATCAGGTGTGTAAAAAATTTCGACAACCTTTATTAGGGGGGGATTTGCGTAAAGTATACACTCATGCTGATTATACATTTTATGCTGATGCCAAAGCACTTATTCCAATGCATCTATTACCTGGTAATCATCAGTTTATTGGGCCGCTTTTGTGGTCGGCAAGCGTTTCTTTACCAACTTGGTGGGATACATTACCATTAGATAAACCGATCATCTTTGTTACTTTAGGTAGTTCTGGAGATAGCTCAGTATTACCCATGTTACTTGAGACACTCAATAAAATGCCAGTGACAGTACTTTGTGTGACTGCAAAAAAAATAGAGATTGAGACGTCTTATTCCAATGTTTTTAGTGCAGAATTTTTACCTGCAGAATTGGCTGTAAAAAAAGCTGACATTGTTATCTGTAATGGTGGGAGTCCTATGGTGTATCAAAGTATTGCTGAAAATAAATTTGTTATTGGTTTGCCTAGTAATTTGGATCAATATCTTATGATGACTTTGGCTGATAACGCCGGTTTTGGTGAATTGATTCGTGCTGGGAAGGCTAATAGTTATAATGTTGAGCGAGCAGTTAATATTGGGCTTGGTGTTAAGAAAAAAAATATTGCGGATGTAGGGTGTTCTTTAGATATTGAAAAAGTTAAAAGTATAATTAAGGCTGCGACAGAGGCGCTATGAGCATTATGCCTTGCTTTCTCCTATTCTGAAATATGAGAATAGGAGAGAGTAATTATTGTCTATGGTTTTTTCCAAAGCATAGCTGGCTCATCAGCAGAAGGAAAGAAATAGCCAAAAAAAGCATAAAATAATATTTTTGGTTTTTTTATTACAATGGAAGCTGAGCTAGGGTCTAAAGCTAAGTCCATATTGTGATTAAGTGCGGTACAAAATTCATCAAGAAAGCGGTAATTACCAAAAGGAAAAAAGGTATCCATGTAAGACCGAGTATAAATGGACAGTTCTTGGAAGTTTCTTTGTTTACCTAATTCACGTAATTTTTCCTGAGTGAATATTTTACGATGAAAGGGTTGGTGTAAACGCATTCTGTGAACTTCTAAATCTTGCATAGAATCCACGCCAGCTGAGTCGGCTGTTCCCGCATAAAGTAGACCTCCTTTTTTTACTAGGTCTGCGGCTAGGTCTAATAAATCCCCTGGTTCTTCTACATGTTCTAGCACATCGTTTAATACTACCAAGTCATATTGTTGCGTTGGTTTTTTGGTAAAGGGTTCTACATAGGGGTCATAGCTGTCAATATTTTGATAACCTTTTTGCTTTAAGTATTTAGCAAGGATGCCGTTACCACAACCATAATCAAGTATGCTTGATGATTTGTTTATTCCTCCTTTACGCAAGCGTTTAAGTAAGTTACCTAGGGTTTGTCGCGCGTAAATATCTAGTTTACGCATATGATTTAGTGGGTAGTCAGCATATATCTCTGAAAAATCAACAGGCTCAAGACTATGGATAGTTTTACATTGCGGACAGCGCCAAAGCGGAAAGCTTTGTTCTAGATATTTTGCTGTATTTCCTTTTATTTCACCAAGATCATCTTTATTAGCTTGTTCAGTACTATAGTCACAAAGGTTACAGTGATAGTGGTCTGGGTTTTTCATGCTTATTTCCTGTTAAATTTAGAGTGTAAAATATTTTGACAGTTGATTTTCAATTGTTTTCATTATAAAGCACTTTGGAAAGTTGAGATTGAGGGGTATTAAACGCCTTAAGAATGTGCATGAAATAAAATTAACAACTATCAAACTGGAAGCGGGACTTTAGTCCCGCATTTGGTCGGGCGAGGCTAAAGCCTCACTTCCAAGTTGCTCAAGTTATTTCGTGCACGTTCGTTATCTTGATTTTTCAGCGATTATTGAATCAGCCACTCGCAAGGCATTTGCAGCAATAGTAAGTGATGGGTTGATACCCCCGCTGGTAGGAAAGAAAGAGGCATCAGTAATATAAAGGTTTTCAATATCATGGGTTTTATTGAATCTATTTAAAACCGAGTTTGCTGGATCATCACCAAAGCGACAGGTTCCACAGGCATGTGCAATACGTTGGTTGTTATCTGCTTGTTTTAAAACAGTGATTGGTAAAGGAGAAAAGGCTTTGATAACTTGTTTTCGAAGTTCTTTTATTCTTTGTTTTTCAGTGGCATGAAGGGTATAAGAGAATTCTATTTGTCCTTTTTTTATTGTTATAGCATTATCTTTATTAGGCAAGTCTTCCATTATGCTGGCAAACATTAATTTGTTTTGAAAAAAATACTGATAAAAATAATTGATAATGGGAGAAAAAGTATTCATTCCCCATAGAGAGGGTCTATTTAGCCCAAAAGGGAGAGAGCCGGTTAATTCTTCAATAACTACTTCAATAGGTGGCATTAATCCAAAAGATTGCACGGTACCAAATTTACCTTGGTTGGTGTTATAAAAATCATTAAAGCCAATCTGTTTTTGCGATTCTTCTGATGTTTTAAAGCCTTTTAATTGTATAGCAAACAAATCTATATAGTGACGCATTAGGTATTTACCAACTAGACCTGAACTATTTGCCAAGTTGTTTGACTTTAGTAGAAGAGCGGGGCTTGCAATAGCTCCAGCTGCTAAGATAAAGGTATCGGCTTTTAAATTTAATATATTATCGCCGTGTTGACAACGTAATTCGGTGATTTTTCCTTGTTGGCTAATGATCTCTAAAACTTCACAGTTATCAATTAATTCTGCCTGATATTTTTCTATTGCAGGTTTAAGTGCACATTTTGCACTGTCATTTTTACATTGATGAGCACATAAAAAACTTTGGCAATTATCTTTGCAACCAGCAATATTTTCAGTGGCAGTAGGGAGAGCATAAGGGTGATAATTATTTTTGGTTAATTGCTCCCATACTTTTTTATTTGCACTCGATATACTGCTGGGTGGTTGAGTAAGTTGAGATGAATCTGGTTTTTTTACACGATAGAGTTCTTCAGCTTGTTGGTAATAGGGTTCAAACTCCTCATAATTAACGGGCCACTGCTTAGGAACTGAAATAGATTTAGGGGTGTTTGAATAAAACTTCCCCGGTGTAAAATCTTCAGCTTTGAAGCGTTCTAATATTGCACCATAAAGAGCTGATCCGCCGCCTGTTCCTGCACCTGTAAAGGGGGTGAATTTTTTTGGTGGAAATGAAGAGGTGTCTTTTATAGACAAAAACTCTCGCCCCGATTGTTTTTGAATCAGCTGGCGTTGCTTAGCCGGTTTCTTGAACCCATAGGTCTCGTAAAACTGACCAGTAAGTTTAGCGTTAGTCGCAGCGTCAGATAATCCCTTTTCAATGAAGAGTACTTTTAGGCCTGCTTTAGCCAGAGCATAACCAGTTGTTGCTCCACCCATCCCCGTTCCTACAATAATAACATCTATTTTTTTCATTATTTAAGCCTCTTGTTACTTGTTGTTTTTTTATTATTCTGTCCCAACATTAATAGAGAGGGGAGTAGGAAAAAATCAGCGAGTAAAGCAAATATAATTGTAATGGCAGTTAGTAATCCTAACTTTGCATTAAGTGCAAAATCTGAAAGAGTAAGGACTAAAAAACCACTAATAAGTACGACTGATGTAATCCATAGAGCATTACCTACATGATCAAAGGCAAAATTAACACTTTGCTGAGCATTAAGCTTGTGATGGCGTTGTGCATACTGGTATTTGCTAAGGAAGTGGACAGTATCATCCACAACGATGCCAACGGTGAGTGCTGTTACAGCCGCTGTTCCCATATTTATTTGGCCATCAAGCAAAGACCAGACACCAAAGGCAAGTGCTGCAGGTATCATGTTGGGGATTAAGCTAATTAAACCTAATTTTAAAGAGCGCAAAGTAATGAATATTACGACTGAGACAATAAAAAAAGAAAGCATAGTACCTTTTAGCATACCTTTAATATTGCTGACACCAATATTGGCAAAAACAATATTACCTCCTGTTCCCGCTTTAACCATAGTTTTGGGTAGATTGTCATTCATCCATTGATTGACGTTTTTATCAAACACTAGAACTTCTGTAGAAGTCATGGTTTTAATTCTTACTGTGATACGAGTTTCAGATTTATTCATGTTGATCCGATCATTCATATCCATACCTAATGGCAGGGACATTTCATACAGTAATAAGTATTGGGCAGCCATTTCTTGTGTTTCTGGCATTTTGAAATATTCGGGATCATCATTATGAAGGTTTTTGTTTAATCGCTTAAATATGTCTGAAATGGAATAAACGTGTAACACTTCGGGTTGGTTTCGCAACCAGAGGACTAATTTTTCAAGATTGTTTAAATATTCTGGATGGTTAACGCCGTTATCTTGTAAGGCGGGAATAGGATAGTCTATAAAATATAGCCCAGTTAAATGGTCTGTTGTAAATTCGGTATCTTGTCTAAATTTGTTACTAGAGCTGAAGTATTTTAACGAGTCATCATCTATTTCATTGTTGGGTGCTAAGGAAATAAGTGTTATTAAAATGATGGTTGATAAAAATAGTAATAAATGACGTTTTCGTACGACAAACTTTCCAAGCTTACTGAATAGCGATGGTGATTTTTGCTGACGATAATTTACTTTAACAGGGAGAGCTGCGGCTAATGCAGGTAACAAAGAAATACTTAAGAAAAATGCGACAGCAACACCTATAGCGACAATATTGCCAAGATCGTGGAAAGGGGGAGATTCACTAAAATTCATGCTTAGGAATCCTATTGCTGTCGTTAAGCTGGTAATGAATATGGGCTGAAAATTAATTTTTAAGCTATCTTTAATGGCATTTAACTTATGTTCTTTTGATGAGATATCAGTGAGTGCCTTTTTATGTAGAGCATGAAAAAAAGAGACATAAAAATGTACACAATCTGCTATTGCAATAGTTAATATAATATTAGGTGTACTTGCGGATGGAGGGGATAATTGAATATTAAGCCAGCCAGCGATACCTAGTGTTGTAAGAATAGAAAGAAAGACAATAGTGAGGATTGAAAATGTGGCTGAGAAAGAGCGAAAGAAAAATAATAACCCGAGTGTTACTATGATATACATGAAAGGCGCTAATGTTTCTATGTCATTTTTACTTGCTTCACCAAAGGCATTGTTTAACATAACGCCCCCTGTGATATAGAAATCTAAAGCAGGGTGTTGCTGTTTAAATTGCGCTGTTAAGTTACGAACATATCCTGCAACTTGAGGAGCCCCTTCTGTCTCGTTAGCTTCTGGTATATGAATTGTGATATTAATGCCAGTGGTTTTGCCATCGGGAGATATTAACCAGTTTTTTAATAGGGGTTCATTTATTGCGATATGTTTTATTTTACTGATTTCATGTGGGTTAAGAGCAAGGTGTCTGCCGATTAAACTATTTACAATTAATTCATCTTGGTCAGCTTGGGTGTGCTGGTAATTAGATAAGGAGTCGACTCTAACGGCATAAGGTGTTTGCCAGGCATCATCAGTGAACTTTCTGAGCATTTCCAGAGTATCTTTTTGAAAAATGTCTTTTTCAGGTGAAGATATTGTTATTAAAACATTTTCATTTTTTACATAAGTATTTTCGACTTCTTCTATGGCAAGTAAAAATGGGTTGTCTGGTTTAAAAAAAACTTTATAGCTGGTCGTGAACTGAAGATTTTTTATACCTATTATTGCAATGCCCAGTATGGCTAAAACGCTGAAAATTATGAGCCAGCGGTTTTTTAAAATGTGAGTAAGGTAAGTGTTTAACATGGCAGAAAAGTGATTAGGTGATGATGGCTAGGTTTTAACTGTTTATATCCATTGTAGAAGTTTCTCGAATTAGCTCAAGTAAAACCAGCAATATAATTTTTTTTTGCTATATTTAGATGTGAATGGTTTATATTTATAGATATATTTTATGTGTAAGGATAGGTATATGACTTTTGCTATCTTAATTCGTTATTTTTTAATACTTTTTAAATACTCTAAAATGAATAAATTAATTTTTGTTACTTTTCTTTCTGTGACTTGGGTACAAGCTTTTGCTATAACACCAGAAGAGCAAGGGCTAAAAATCATGCAGGAAGTTGAATTGCGTGACACAGGCTTTGGTGATAGTCGGTCAGATATGAAAATGATCTTGAAGAACCGAAGGGGAGATGAAAGCGTTCGTATTTTAAATATGAGAACGTTAGAAATAAAAGGTGATGGTGATAAAAGTTTAAGTGTTTTTAGTAAGCCGCGTGATATTAAAGGAACGGCTTTTTTGAGCTACACTCATGCACTTGAGGCCGATGAGCAATGGATATATTTGCCTGCATTGAAAAGAGTTAAACGTATTTCATCTAGTAATAAATCGGGTCCCTATCTGGGGAGTGAATTTGCTTTTGAAGATTTGACCTCATTTGAAGTGTCAAAATATAGCTATAAATATTTAAAAGATGATGTTTTAAATGGCATAGAGAGTTTTGTTGTTGAAAGTTACCCTCAATATGAGTTTTCTGGATATACTCGGCATATTGTTTGGGTAGATAAAGTACGTTATATCCCTTTGAAAACAGATTATTATGATCGTAAAAATTCTTTATTAAAAACTTTAGAGAATAAAGAGTATAAACAATATCTTGATAAATATTGGAGAGCAAGCGAGATGCTAATGACTAATCATCAAAATGGTAAGAGTACTGTGTTGTTATGGGAAAATTACAGTTTTAGAAATGGTCTGACTGATCGTAATTTTGATAGGAATACTTTGAAGCGTTCAAGGTAGTGGGGCTTTTTTAGGGAAGGGTAATTAAA
>ENA-ORXI01003388-ORXI01003388.1-sediment-metagenome-genome-assembly--contig:-NODE-3388-length-10756-cov-29.845304_pt1 | contig 10756 bp, 6 predicted proteins | sample MGYA00237861_ERZ511468 | MGnify/ENA primary metagenome ERZ511468 (study PRJEB26299, sample SAMN06266213) | sediment metagenome | isolation source: Hudson Canyon methane seep mesocosm | place...
CTTATTAAACGCGAACGCCGCCCTTAATTTCGGACAAACCGTTATAAGGTGCCTTGCTGCCCAACTGCTCTTCAATTCTTAACAAACGATTGTATTTTGAAACGCGGTCAGAGCGACAAAGTGAACCTGTCTTAATTTGACCGGCACAAGTACCTACCGCTAAGTCAGCAATAGTTGTGTCTTCAGTTTCACCAGAACGATGAGAGATAACTACGGTATAACCTGCATCTTTCGCCATATTGATGGCATCAAGCGTTTCTGACAAGCTACCAATCTGGTTAAACTTAATCAAAATTGAGTTACCTATGCTCTTATCAATACCTTCCTGAAGAATACGGGTATTAGTTACGAACAAGTCATCACCTACTAACTGAACGAATTCGCCAGACTTTTTAGTTGAGTATGCCCAACCATCCCAATCACTCTCATCTAAACCATCTTCAATTGAAACGATGGGATACTTCTTTGTTAAGTCATCAAGGTAATCTGAGAAACCTTCAGAATCGAATACTTTTCCTTCGCCAGACAGGTTGTACTGGCCATTTTCGTAAAACTCAGAAGCAGCACAATCAAGCGCTAACGTAATGTCTTTGCCTAACTCGTACCCTGCATCAGCTACTGCTTGCTTTATAACCGTTAAAGCGGCTTCATTTGACTCAAGGTCTGGCGCAAAACCACCTTCATCACCTACAGAAGTGCTTAGGCCTTTGCCTTTTAAAACACTCTTTAATGCGTGAAAAATCTCAGCACCGGCACGTAATGCTTCTGCAAACGTTGGTGCAGTAACAGGCTGAACCATGAACTCTTGGATATCAACGTTGTTATCGGCATGCTCGCCACCGTTGATGATATTCATCATTGGAACAGGCATAGAGTATTGACCTGACGTACCATTCAAATCTGCAATGTGAACATATAGCTCAACACCTTTAGACTGAGCCGCTGCTTTTGCCGCTGCCAGTGAAACTGCAAGAATAGCATTCGCACCGAGAGTTGCTTTGTTGTCGGTGCCATCTAGCTCAAGCATTTTGTTATCAAGTGCTCGTTGGTCTGTTGCGTCCATTCCAAGCAATGCGTCACGAATTGTAGTGTTGATTCCTTCAACCGCCTTTAATACACCCTTACCAAGGTAGCGAGACTTATCTCCATCTCTTAATTCTAAGGCTTCACGAGAACCGGTTGATGCGCCAGAAGGTGCACATGCAGAGGCAACAACACCACCTTCAAGAATAACATCTGCTTCAACGGTTGGATTCCCGCGAGAATCCAGTACTTCACGTCCTTTGATATCAACAATTTTCGCCATTACTTTATGTCTCCGATCATGACAATATTACTATTTAAAAATCTTTTTCGTGCAGAACTTATTCTGTATCTAGCGGTTCAAAGCCCTTAACTAAATCATCAATGGCTTTAACTTGCTTTAAAAACGGCTCTAGCTTATCTAGCCTTAATGCACTTGGCCCATCACATTTAGCATTATCAGGGTCTGGATGCGCTTCAAGGAACAAACCTGCAATCCCCATAGCCATACCTGCACGAGCTAACTCAGCAACCTGACCTCGTCGACCACCTGATGCGGCGCCGGAAGGGTCACGACACTGCAGAGCATGGGTTACATCAAAAATTAAAGGTAAACCGCCAGTGCACTCTTGCATGGTTCTAAAACCGAGCATATCAACAACAAGGTTGTCGTAACCAAAGCTGCTGCCACGCTCACACAGTATAATCTGCTCGTTGCCTGCTTCTTTGAATTTTTCAACGATATTGCCCATTTGTGAAGGGCTCAAAAACTGAGGTTTTTTAACATTGATAACCGCACCTGTTTTTGCCATAGCCGCCACAAGATCTGTTTGTCTTGCTAAGAAGGCTGGCAACTGTATAACGTCACAAACTTCTGCAACGGGAACGGCCTGATGTACTTCATGTACATCGGTAATAACAGGTACGTTAAAAGTAGATTTAACTTCTTCAAATATTCTCAGGCCTTCTTCCATGCCTGGCCCACGGTAAGAGTGGATTGAAGAACGGTTAGCTTTATCAAAAGAAGCTTTAAATACGTAAGGGATACCCAGCTTTTGAGTAATTTCAACATACTTCTCAGCAATTTGCATTGCAAGATCACGAGATTCAAGTACGTTCATTCCGCCAAATAATACAAAAGGGCGGTCATTAGCAACTGGGATATTCTGTACATTGATCACTTTAGACATCATATCGCATCCTTACTTTTTATTATCGAAAGCAGCTTTAACAAACCCTTCAAACAAACCATGACCATCGCGCGGATTTGAAGTGAATTCAGGGTGGAACTGACAAGCAACAAACCAAGGATGATTAGGCGCTTCTACCACTTCAACCAAGGCTCCATCCATTGAGCGGCCCGATATTTTCAGACCCGCCTCTTCCAGTTTTGGTAGCAAATTATTGTTAACTTCAAAACGGTGACGGTGACGCTCTGTAATAACAGGCTTGCCATAGCTTTCATAAGTCTTCGTGCCTTCTTCTAAACGGCACTCTTGTCCGCCTAGGCGCATGGTGCCGCCTAAGTCTGAATCTTTATCTCTGGTTTCTACTGTTCCTGTAGCATCTTTCCACTCTGTGATAAGACCTACTACCGGGAAAGGAGACGCCTGAGTAAACTCTGTACTGTGCGCGCCTTCCATTCCCGCTACATTACGAGCAAATTCGATAACAGCGACTTGCATACCAAGACAGATACCCAGGTATGGAACTTTGTTTTCACGAGCAAATTGTACGGTTTTAATCTTGCCTTCAACGCCACGCTCGCCAAATCCACCAGGAACCAATATGGCATCAACATTTTCTAAAACGCCGGTTCCATCACGCTCAATATCTTCTGAATCGATATAAAGCATTTTGATCTTGGTGCGATTATGAATGCCTGCATGTTTAATGGCTTCAATCAATGACTTATAGGCATCCAGCAATTCCATGTATTTGCCGACCATGGCAATAGTCACTTCTTTAGTCGGGTTAGCTTCGGCTTCAACAACCGCATTCCACTCAGACAGGTCTGCTGGCTTGGCATCTAAATTAAAACGTTCGACGATAATATCATCCAAGCCATTTTCGTGAAGCATAGCGGGAATTTTGTAAATACTGTCTGCATCTTCCAATGAAATAACTGCACGCTCTTCAACGTTAGTAAACAAGGCAATTTTACGACGGGAAGAAATATCAATTTCATGATCTGAGCGACAAACTAAAATATCAGGCTGTAAGCCAATAGAGCGCATCTCTTTTACAGAGTGCTGAGTCGGCTTGGTTTTAGTTTCGCCTGCGGTTGCAATATACGGCACTAATGTAAGATGCATAAAGAGTGAACGCTGACTGCCCACTTCAACTCGTAATTGACGAATAGCTTCAAGAAAAGGTTGTGACTCGATATCACCCACTGTTCCACCGATTTCAACCAGTGCAACATCTACATCCCCTGCACCCTCAACAATACGGCGCTTAATTTCGTCAGTGATGTGCGGAATAACCTGAACAGTACCACCCAGGTAATCTCCACGACGCTCTTTACGAAGTACGTCTTCATATACCCGACCACTGGTAAAGTTATTACGCTTCCCCATTGTTCTACGAATATAGCGTTCGTAATGTCCTAAATCCAGGTCAGTTTCAGCGCCATCATCCGTAACAAACACTTCTCCGTGCTGAAAGGGGCTCATGGTGCCCGGATCAACATTAATATATGGGTCAAGTTTTAAAATGGTTACATTTAATCCTCTGGATTCCAGTATTGCAGCCAGTGAAGCTGAAGCAATGCCTTTGCCCAAAGAAGATACAACACCACCGGTGACGAATATATAGCGAGTCATGCAGATCCCGTAAGGTTATTAGTTTATAAATGAGGGGAGATTGTCATCTCAAGATGGGGGGTCAGGGTACCAGAATCTCTATTTCGACTCAATTAAAATCATCGGCAAGCACGCTTTCAGACTCAATATTTTACAATTGATCTATTCCCACACGACTTCTCCCACCCGATACTCAAATTACAATCACCAGGCACTTGTTGTGCGCCATCTGCAACTAAATAGTTACCTACAGCAATTAAGCACTCATTGTAATATAGCAAGGGTACTGAATCTCTCAACCATGGTGGGATAAAACAATCATGTAGCCATTTCTTTAATGGTCGGTGATGAGCCCTTCCTGCGGGTTTAAAAAGCTCGCCACCTTGCCGGAATCGCAATGTCACCTTTTCATCTTTGCCTGGCGCTCTAACGTGCAGTGCTGACGCTAATTTATAGTCTCCACCCTGTTCGGCGCGAATCAAAGTATAAAGCCTGCCTGCAACCTCTTGGCTAAAAACAAAATTATCTACCGCGATTACTTGCTCTGAACTAAAGTCTGTTTGAATTTCCTGCTCGCGTTTAGTCACTAAAAACAAGGCATTTCTATAACGTTTCAGCGTTCCCAAAGACCATTCAATAACAGGCATAGCGTCATCTCGAGCACTTAATACCTCACTCCAGATTCGGCGGAATTTTTTCTCACCCGAAAACCCCATTTGCTGGGTTCGCATCCAATAACGTACTACATTTATCTGGCGATTTTTACTTAACACTGAGAGCGCATCAATAGATAAAGCTGGCTTAAAGTCGCCATGAAGAACCGCATTCAAATCAATTTGAGCTAGCGCATCTTCTAACTCGGTACTTTCTCGACAATGATTTGCAGACACGGAAAGGCGTCCCACCGCCCCACCCCAACGAGACTCAAGCAATGGAATAACTTCATGACGAATAAAATTCCTGTCAAAATCCCTACTTTCATTACTGTCATCCTCAACCCAGCTTAAGCCTAAAGACTGAGCAAGTTGAAGCAAGGTTGATTTAGGTATATTTAAAAAAGGCCGGTTAATAAGTGCTGCATTTAGAGTTCGGGTTAGGGGTATACTTGCGATACCAGCAACACCCGCCCCTCTCATCAACCTTAACAGAACGGTTTCAGCCTGATCATTCTGATGATGACCTTGCAATAAGACTGCGTCATCGGGCAATACTTGCTCAAACACGGTATAGCGTGCAGCTCTCGCCGCCTCTTCAAGGCCTTTTTTATTGCTAGAAAGTGTTACTCGCGTAGCTATAAGCTGAATATTTAAACGCTGGCAAACTTGCTCACAATGAGACAACCAATGATCTGCATGAGCACTAAGACCATGATGCACATGTATTGCTGTTACTTTAGATTGTCGATATTCCGTTAAGTAGCGGTGCGCAAGCTCAAGTAAAATTGATGAGTCAAGGCCGCCACTAAAGGCAACAAAATAAGCGTCAGCAGAAGGTATATTTTTAAGGGCACTCTGAACAGGCTCAGGCAGAGCATTAAACCAGTCTTCAGACGGGCTTTTCTTACTAGAATCAGAAGAATCGGTCATAAGATGTTAAACGCTGGTATCGCGCTTCCACCAATTCATCAGCCGATAATTTTTTAAGTTTTTTAAGACCATCAACCAATGCCAACTTAAGGTTAGCGGCGACCAACTCATGATTTCTGTGGGCAGCGCCTAACGGTTCATCAATTAAACAATCAACAAAACCAAGCCCTTGAAGCTTATCAGCTGTAATCCCCATTGCTTCAGCTGCTTCAGAGGCAAACTCAGCACTTTTCCAAAGAATAGATGCACAACCTTCTGGCGAGATGACCGCATAGGTTGAATACTGCAACATATATAGCTCGTCACAAACACCGATAGCTAAAGCGCCACCCGAACCACCCTCACCTATAACGGTGGAAATAATTGGGGTTTTAAGGCGTGACATAACAGCCAAGTTGTGAGCAATAGCTTCACTCTGCCCTCGCTCTTCAGCTCCAATACCCGGATAAGCCCCAGGAGTATCTATAAAAGTTAAGATAGGTAATTTAAAGCGTTCAGCCATTTCCATTAAACGACAGGCCTTACGATACCCCTCTGGACGTGGCATACCAAAATTTCGCCTGACCTTATCCTTTATCTCACGTCCTTTCTGATGGCCAATAATCATCACAGGTTCACCCTCAAGGCGAGCAATACCACCTACAATTGAAGGATCATCAGCATAAGCACGGTCACCATGTAGTTCGTCAAAGTCGGTGAAAATATGCGAAATATAATCTAGCGTGTAAGGGCGTTTAGGGTGGCGTGCAACCCGGGCAACATCCCAAGCAGAAAGGTCCGAAAAAATACTCTCTGTAAGGCCTACACTTTTATTTTTTAGACGATTAATCTCTTCAGTAATATTTAAATCACTGTCGTTACCCACCATCCTTAACTCTTCAATTTTTTCTTCGAGTTCAGCAATAGGTTGTTCGAAATCTAAGTAATATGTGTTCATAGCGTTACAGTTATTTCGTCACATTTATATCGTCATAATAGTTAAGTCAGCAATCTAAAGCCATGAGCTGTAGATTGAATTAACCTGATGCGCTTATTTTCCTCAATTTAGCACTATAAACACAAGACCGAAGAAGGTGAAATATTACATTTTATTGAATATTCGGCTTATTTTCTTGAAAGTTACTGTATTTTGTTACGATCTCCGTGAAAATTCAAAATTAGTTGTTATCTACTAAATGTTCTCGTTATGATATATCAGTTATAAAGTTACCCGCTATTTAGCTCTTTGTTCTTAATCAATCGTTAATCAATCGCTAACCAACCGCGTTAAATGGAATTATGAACTTATTCGAAGCCCAGTCATCTTTTATCACAGACACTCTAAACAAGCATAAACCTCAAAACACACTTCAATTAGGGCTTGGAAATTTAGATCAAACTTTATTAACCTGCCAAACACTAAAGGATGTTAATCACGCGACATTAACGCTAATAACACCTACTGTCATGCAGCATTCAAAGTTTTCTCAAGAGCTTAAAAAACTAAAGGAAGATTCGCTGGAAGATTTGGTTGAGCTAATACGTACACCCGCTGATGAAGTGCTACCCGATTTTTATTTTCAGAACAGCAGCCTTGATTTGGCTATCATGAACGATTGCACTCAGTTTGATCAGGCTTTAGTAGCTTTTTATTATATCGATAAAATGCTCATATCACGCGGCACCATCATAATTACCGATGCCGACACACCGGTTATGCGAAAACTATGCAGACACTTACTCACTGAGCGTGGTTACACCATAGAGAAAAGTGTGGATACTACTAAGAAAGGTCCCAAAATCGCCCGAATTTTACGCGAGCGCTTTAATAAAGCTCCCGCGTTATTTACCGATAGGATTAAGCCTTTTCTTAACGCAGAACTGCTTATTACTGATGAAGATTTAGGTTTAGGCTGCTCGATGATAGCATTCACCAAGCCAGCCGAAGAGGGTGAAATTGAAATGGACTTCGACAGCTTGCTTGAATCCATTATTAATGAGTAGTCTGGCTGGGCTAATCCCGCCTATCTAATCACGATAACGCATTTTCACATTCTCATCCCCCAGCACATAGCGCAACCCCTGTATTAGCTCATCAGTAGGTTTAACCCGCCACTCCCTGCTCAATTCAATCATTGAGCGGGCATCGCTTCGATGATAATCAACAGCGACTTTACAGCCCTCCCCTTTATAAGGGGTAAGCGTTTGCTCAAGTTCATTTAAGAAACCATTGGCAAAAACACCTTCATTCACTTTCAAATAAAGTGACTTAGCATGACGTATGCGCGCGCTGAGTAGATCTGAGGCTGAGTTAACTCGCATTTTGGTTGAGCCTGAGTAGTCATCAATACTCACCTCACCCTCTACAACAAGAATGGTATCGCTAATTAATAACTCTCTATTCTGCTCATAGCTGTCAGAAAAGAAGGCAATCTCGGTTCGCGCTGTACGGTCATCAATAGTTACAAAGGCCATAGTATTGCCTTTTTTGTTTTTCATGGTTCGTACAGCAACGATTAAGCCAGCAATATTGATATTACCCTTACCTGGCTGAATATCAGCAATAGGCGTTTTGGCGAACTGACGAATTTCTCTTTCATACTCATCAAATGGGTGCCCGGTTAAATACAAACCAAGCGTTTCTTTCTCCATTTTAAGACGCTCTTTTTCGCTCCACTCTCTAATATTAGCGGTAGCAGCATAAACATCTTCCTCTTCGTCTGGCACCACTGCGCCAAACATATCATCCATGCCAACATCTTGATTTCGGGAGTTTTGGGCTGCACGACGAACCGCCTCTTCAATACTCGCCATCATTCGGCCACGACTAGGGCCAATTTTATCCATTGCTCCTGAGCGAATTAAGGCTTCTAGCGCTCGCTTATTCACTCTTTTCAGGTCTACACGATCACAAAAGTCAAACAAGTTGGTGAACGGGCCTCCTTCACTTCTTGCCTCAAGAACACTCTCAACAGGACCTTCACCCAAGCCTTTAATCGCGCCCAAGCCGTAAACAACCCGATCAGCCTCATCTACAGTAAAGGTATATTCACTCACATTCACATCAGGCAGAACCAGATCAAGCTCCATTCGGCGGCATTCTTCAACCAGAATAACCACTTTATCGGTATTCTGCATATCTGCAGTTAATACCGCCGCCATGAACTCAGAAGGAAAGTGTGTTTTTAGCCAGAGGGTATGATAAGAAACCAATGCATAAGCGGCAGAGTGTGATTTGTTGAATCCGTAACCAGCAAATTTTTCCACCAGATCGAAGATTTTCATCGCCAGATCGGGGTCAATACCTTGCCCCTTTGCGCCATCTTCAAAAAGGGTACGCTGCTTCGCCATTTCTTCTGGCTTCTTTTTACCCATAGCACGTCGAAGCATGTCGGCACCACCTAGGGTGTAACCTGCCAGCGCTTGGGCAATCTGCATTACCTGTTCCTGATAAACAATAACCCCATAGGTGGGCTCAAGTATCGGCTTCAGGCATTCATGCTGAAAATCTACATGGGGGTAAGCGACATCAGCCTGCCCATGCTTTCGGGCTATAAAGTCATCAACCATGCCACTTTCTAGAGGGCCTGGACGGAATAGTGCTACCAAGGCGATCATATCTTCCAGGTCATCTGGCTGAAGGCGGCTTACCAGATCCTTCATGCCTCGAGATTCCAACTGAAATACAGCGGTTGTTTCGGCTCGCTTTAGTAATGCAAATGACGCGGGGTCGTCTAATGGAATTTCATCAATATTAACCGGATCATCCACTCTCTTTCGTGCATTGATCATTTTCAATGCCCAGTCGACAATGGTCAGCGTTCTCAGACCCAAGAAGTCAAACTTAACCAACCCAGCAGCTTCAACGTCATTCTTATCAAACTGGGTAACCAAACCTTCACCCAACTCATCACAATGCAAGGGTGAAAAGTCAGTCAATTTAGTGGGGGCGATAACCACTCCACCTGCGTGCTTACCGGTATTACGAGTAAGACCTTCCAGCATAATCGCCATATCCCAGATTTCCTGGGCGTCTTCATCCTCATCAATAAACTCACGTAACGGTGGTTCTTGATCTATCGCTTTTGAGAGTGTCATTCCGATTTCAAAAGGAATCATTTTTGACAGGCGATCAGCCAAGCCGTAGGACTTACCCTGAACACGCGCCACATCTCGCACTACCGCTTTTGCGGCCATGGTTCCGAAAGTAATAATCTGCGATACCGCATTACGCCCATAGTTATCAGCTACATAACTGATAACCCGGTCTCGGCCATCCATACAGAAGTCGATATCAAAGTCAGGCATTGATACCCGCTCTGGATTAAGGAATCGCTCAAATAGAAGGTCATATTGAAGCGGATCAAGATCCGTAATTTTGAGTACGTAAGCAACCAATGATCCAGCACCGGAACCTCGCCCTGGGCCTACTGGAATATCGTTATTCTTTGACCACTGAATAAAGTCCATTACAATAAGGAAGTAACCAGGAAAGCCCATCTGAATGATGATATCTAATTCAAATTTTAAGCGGTCAAAATAAGGTTTACGCTTTTCCTGATAGTCCTCAGCGGTTTTATCCAAAATGGTTTCGAGTCTTTCTTCCAGACCTTCTTCCGATATTTTGGTGAAAAACTCATCCATCGTCAGCCCGACTGGAATGGGGTAGTTGGGCAAAAAGCACTCACCCAACTGGACTTCCACGCTACAACGCTTGGCGATTTCAAGGGTGTTTTCCAGCGCCTCAGGTATATCCGAGAACAGTTCAGCCATTTGTTCAGGGCTTTTTAGATATTGCTCGGGGCTATAGCGTTTTTCACGGCGCGGATCATCTAGCGTACAACTATCATGTATACAAACCCTCGCCTCGTGTGCTTCAAAATCTTCGGTATAAAGAAAGTGTACGTCGTTTGTCGCAACTACGGGGCAAGCCATTTCAGTGGCCAGTTCAACACTTAGATGAACACACTCCTCATCATCTTTTCTTGCTGTACGCTGCAACTCCAGATAGAAGTCATCTGGAAACACCTTCATCCAATAATTCAGACGTTCAATAGCCTGTTCTTTTTTTTCCGCCAGTAAAGCTCTGCCTATTTCGCCATCTTTCGCACCTGAAAGCGCAATAATGCCTTCCGGTGAAGCTGCAATCCACTCTCGCTGAAGAATCGATTTATCGTGGTGCTGCCCCTCCGTAAAACTAAGCGAAACCAACTCAGTAATATTGCGATAACCTACATCATTTTTTGCATAAAGTGTTAATCGGCTAGGGTTGCTTTCGTCTTCTGGATTTTCTAACCATACATCTACCCCAAGCACAGGTTTAATACCCGCCCCCATCGAACCATTATAGAATTTCACCAACGA
>ENA-ORXI01003390-ORXI01003390.1-sediment-metagenome-genome-assembly--contig:-NODE-3390-length-10751-cov-6.224377_pt1 | contig 10751 bp, 13 predicted proteins | sample MGYA00237861_ERZ511468 | MGnify/ENA primary metagenome ERZ511468 (study PRJEB26299, sample SAMN06266213) | sediment metagenome | isolation source: Hudson Canyon methane seep mesocosm | place...
GGGGTAAGTAACCGGAATCGAACCGGCGACCCTCTGAACCACAACCAGATGCTCTAACCGACTGAGCTATACCTACCATCCATAAAATGGTCGGGGCGAGAGGATTCGAACCTCCGGCCCCCTGGTCCCAAACCAGGTGCGCTAACCAGACTGCGCTACGCCCCGACAGACGTACTTTTTAAGTAGTTTCTCTCAAAAAGTGGACGGAATTATATTATGTTTTTAAAAAATTGTCAAGGCTTTTTTGGACAAATTTGTAAATTCTTTAAAATTTATGAAAATTTAGTTTTTTTGAGAGTTTTTCTTGAAAGTAAACTTAAGAAAAAAGAATTTTAAATTCTTTTTTCTTTTCGTCTGGATGTAGTTTTAGTGCTAAATTAGTATGAGATTAATACTAAAATTGAATCAATCCATCAATTGGAGAACTTGCAGTTGCATAAGGTTTTTTAGGAATTCTTCCTGCTTGATAACCTAATCTTCCTGCAATGGTTGCATATTTAAACGCTTCTGCCATTGCCATTGGATTTTGCGCTTGAGCAATTGCACTATTTGCTAAAATACCATCAGCTCCTAGTTCCATAGCACTTGATGCATCACTTGCACATCCAAGTCCAGCATCAACTATTACAGGAACTTTTACAGCATCTTTAATAAATGCAATATTATATGGGTTTTGAATTCCAAGTCCAGAACCAATAGGAGCTGCAAGTGGCATAATTGCATCTGCACCTGCATCTTCTAATCTTTTTGCCATAATTGGATCATCACTTGTATATGCCATGATTGTGAAACCTTCTTTTTTAAGAACTTCACACGCATTAATTGTCTCTATTACATCAGGATACAATGTTTTGTGTGCATCACCAATAACTTCAAGTTTGATGATATCAATACCTGTAGCTTCTCTCATTAGTCTAAAAGTAGTAATCGCTTCTTCTGCTGTAAAACACCCTGCAGAGTTTGGAAGTAATTTTACATTTGTATCTTTGAAGTAGTCAAGAAGATTTTCTTCATTTGGGTTTGTAATGTTAACTCGTCTGATTGCCACAGTAATTAATTCACTTCCACTTGCAATTGTTGCATCTCTTGTTGTTTGAAAGTCAGCATATTTTCCACTTCCAACAATCAATCTACTGTTAAATTCGTATTTACCTACTTTTAATATTTCACTCATTTATTTTTCCTTCAATTTTGTTTTACATATAATTTATGGGTTCAAGCTTATAGAAGTAAAACAGTTCACTTCTCCTTAACAGCTTTTATCAATAAATTGCAAATATTCTTTACTTGCATTTGTTATTTTTATTTCAATAATTTCTGGCAAATCATAGCTATGATTCTCTTTAATTTTCCTTTTGATTTTTTTAAAGTTTTTATTTTTCGTTTTTATGAATAGTAATCGCTCACTATCTACACAAAGTTTATTATCCCAAGTGTAAATTGATTTTATTTTTGAAATTTGTACACACGCTGCTAATTTTTCTTTTACTAATATTTTTGCAATTTTTTTTGCTTCTTTGGAAGAAGAACACGTTGTTTGAATAATCACCGCACTCATAAAACTTTAATTCCTTCTATTAAATCTGTTGGAGTTAAAGAATAATTATTTTTCTCATACTTATTGGCTGCTGATGCATGAGCTAAAGAAGCTGTGATACATGAGTTTATTGCATTAAAGCCTTGTGCTAGTAATGAAGCAATAAGTCCTGTTAATACATCCCCACTGCCACCTTTACTTAAAACAGAAGTGCCAAGATTATTGATATACACAATATTTTCGTAGATTATTAAACTGTTTGCACCTTTTAAAAGAACTACCGTTTGTGGATATTTTTGTCCAAATAGTCGTAAATATTTAAATCGATTACTTTGTAATTGTTCTACAGAAATATCTGCAATTTGACATAAAGATAGTAGTGAGCAAAACTCTTTTGGATGAGGCGTTAAAACGACCCCTTCTTTATTTAAAACAGATAAAATTATCTTATCATAAAATAAATCTGCATCAATAACTTTAGCAATATCATTTTCAAGTATTGCTTTAACTTCTTTTAATTCATAACGTCCAAGTCCCATACCAATAGCAATAGCTGTGCTATTTGGAGCAATTGTATGATTTTGCATGATATGCAATGGCAGATTTAAATCTTCATGAGCAACAGCAGTTACAAGTCCAGCACCAAAGGCAAAACCTGCTTCACACGCAATAATGCCTGCACCTTTCTTTTCACCTACAATCACACTTAAATGACCATACTTACCCTTATGTGCATTTTGAAGTGTTCTAAATGGTACTTCCATATCATAGTTATCTAAAAGAAAAGTATCAGTAGTTGTTTCATAATTAATTCGTTGTATTCCCAAATCACTAACAATAACATTTCCAATATAATCTTTAGCAATATCTGAATACAGTTGTGTTTTAAGGGCACCCATAGTTATAGTGGTATTTGCTCGAAAACAATTTGTTGTAATTTGTCCTTCACGGTTAATACCAGAAGGAACATCACAAGCAATTTTATGAGCATAAAGTTGATTTAAAAGTTTGATTAGATTTTGAGATTGGGTATCTAAGGGTCTTGACAATCCAGAACCAAACAAACAATCAACAACGACATTAGGTGCATCTTTTATTCCAAGCTCGGATAAATCATCCAAAACATCTACACCTAAGAGTTGTACTCTTTTATATTGAAGTTTTGCCATTTTTGAAGCAACTCCAAAAGGGATGTACAATGTTATATTATATCGAGAAAATAAAAGTCTGGCTAAAGCAATTCCATCAGCTCCATTATTCCCAGCACCACATACAATAAGTATTTTTTCATTATTTACAAACTTGTTTTGTATATACTGCATCATTGATGCAGCGGCATGTTCCATAAGAATATCTTCACTTAAACCAAACTCATCGTAACATCTTTTATCTAAAGTATTTACTTCATCAAATACATATTGCATGTTATTACTCCCCTGTTAATAATCAATAATAAATAATCTATTTTTTAAACTTCCAACCCTCAGTTTCTAGTACATCTTTTATCTTGTCTTTTACATTGCCCTGTAATTCTATCCATTCTTCTTTGATAGCACCCCCACAGGCCAATTTCTTTTTAAGCAATTTTAAAACATCTTTTTTATCTGCACTGCTTAAATAAAATCTTCCTACTAAAGTTACGGGTTTGCCCTTTCTTTTTTCATAAGTAAATACCAATTGATGTTGATTTTTTGGCTCAATTGTATTTGGTGATTTTTTGTTTGTTTGCTTATTTATTTGTTTGTTCTTTTTATCTTCTTTGCTCGTATCATAACTGTCACCCTCTAGATTTGCACCCATTTCAAAAAGTTTCACTATAAAGCCTTTACTCTTGGTTGTATATCAATCTCATCAATTGAAGTAAACTCTTTTATATTATATTGTTCAAGTGCTACTCTACCAATCATGGCTGCATTATCAGAACAGTACTGTAATTGGCTCAAATATAAAGAGGTATTGTGTTTTTGGCATAACTGCTCAATTTGAGTACGCAAATAAATATTAGCACTTGCCCCACCTACGATTGCAAAGTTTTTGGGTGCTTGATTTTTAAAGAGTTTTTTCATTTTTTGCATGATATGAGCAACAGCTGTTTTTTGAAAACAAGCACAAATATCTGCTATTACTGACTCATCCAAAGGTCCATCTTTTTCACATTTTTCTATTAAGAGTCGGACTGCATTTTTAAGTCCAGAATATGAAAACTCAATCTTTGGGGATTGTCTTAATGGAATAGGAAGTTCGTATTTATCTGCATCGCCTTTAAGAGCATACTCTTGAATAACAGGACCACCGGGATATCCAAGCTTTAACATTTTTGAAACTTTATCAAAACTCTCTCCAAAACTATCATCAAGGGTTGAAGCAACAATATTCATTTCATTTAAACTTGATGCTTCTATTATTTGAGTATGGCCACCAGAGACTAATAAAATAGTGCAAGGTAATACCTCATCTTTTTCGATAAACAGTGAATATATATGCCCTTTTAAATGATTGACAGCAATCAAAGGAATATCCAATGAAAGAGCTAAGGCCTTAGCCATTGTAACACCTTCCATGAGGGTAACAGAAAGTCCAGGAGCATTTGTTACCGCGATGGCTTTTAATTGCTCAAAATACTCTTTACACTCTTCTAAAATCTTGGGTAAAGCTTCTACATGAAGACGTGCTGCTAATTCAGGAACTACTCCACCATATTTACTATGTTCTAGTTCTTGAGAAATCTTTTTGTGGTATAACAATTTTTTTGTTTTTATATCTGTGATTGCTATTGAGCTGTCATCACATGATGATTCTATACTTAAAATCAATGACTTTATCCTTTTATTCTTTTATCCAATCTAATACTTCTTTTAATTCACCATATCCACTATCACTGTTTATATGTCCAGCATTTTCTAAAATATCCATTTCTATATTTAATTCATGTTGAAGTTCATTTGCTTCATGCAGGTTCATATATATATCATTTGTTGATACCATTAACAATGCTTTTTTTGCTTTTAAATCTTTTGGCACTTCATATGGAAAAAAATCTTTTATCTCTTTAATATCACATTCTTGCCGTACAGGTGCGACTAATAAAAGTTTGTCTATTGGTTTTATATTTAAATTTTGCAATAAGTGAAACCAAACTATATTTCCTAAAGAGTGGCAAACTATAATGTCTGGTTTAAAGTGATGAAACTCTTTTTCTACAAATTTCAACCACTCTTGAAAATCTGGCAAATCTACATTTGGAAGTGTAGGGAAACATACCTCATAATTTTGTTTGATTAATTCAGATGCTAACCAGGCTTGCCAATGGGGATAGGGGCTTCCACCCCAACCATGAAGTATCAATACTTTTTTATTTTTCATTATTGACCTTAATTACATATCTCGTACGCATCGTACAAATTTGTTTTTATTTCTATTATCATAATAAGCCGTTCCACTGACAAAATTCATATAATCTGCATAAAACCAAAAAGTTCTGATGTGTGCTTTTAACGCCCAATACCCTAAAGGGGCATTGTATTTAAACGCTTTATTAATGTACAAAGGATGATTTCTTTTATCTACAATTGTTTCAAATTCTTCAATAGTAGGGATTCTCCACGCAGTAGAACCTGCATGTTCTAACTCTTCACAATAAGGTACTGCTTCCTTATGGGTTAATTCTAAGAGTACATTATCTTTAGTATCCATCCAAATCAGCCTGGATTGCGAGTCTACGACAACTTCTGATGAATTGTTTCGTCTTAAATTTGCAGCAAATAACACAGTGGTAATAAGAAGTAGTATCAAGTATCTCATTACTGTTCCTTTATGTTAAATTTTCCTCTACTTATTCTGTCTTTTAAATTTTCATCTAAAAGTTCAATATCAATATTATAGCCAGTTTTAAAAATCAAACCTACTAATTCTTTACACTCTTTTTGTTCAACGTTTTCATTTGAAGACGAGTGTTTCTTCCATTCCTCAAATTTTTCTTCATAAATACTCACGACTTCTTTTTCATATCTGGCTCTTGTTATTAAAAAATAAAGTACCATAAAAATAAGTATCGCAATAGGTATCATCAAATCAATTGACACAATAACTCCTTACTTCTTTATCAATATCAAAAATATCATCTAATGTACTGATATTTATTTTATTAAATTTATTCACAGCTTTTAGTGTCATTTTTGAAATATCTAAAAATCCAATCTTTCCATTTAAAAATTGTTCAACAGCTATTTCATTGGCTGCATTTAACACAACCCCTAAATTAGGATTCTGTAATATTTCATCTTTGATTTGCCAAATAGGGTATCTGTCACATTGAATTTTTTTAAACTCCAGTGAGCCTACTTCAACCAAATCAATATGTTTTAATATGTTTTCATCCACTTTGTGTTTAAGTGCATAGGCAATAGGTAGTTGCATATTTGCATTTGCAATATGTGCAGTCGTACTTCCATCACTAAAATTCACAAGTGCATGAATCAACGATTTTGTTTCAATAATCGCATCAAGTTTTGTCGTATCAAATAACCATTTAGCTTCAAGCAGTTCAAAAAGTTTATTGGTCATGGTTGCACTGTCTATTGTAATTTTATTGCCCATAGACCAATTGGGATGGTTTAATGCTTCTTTAACCGATACATTTTTTAAATCTTCTAATGGATAATCTCTAAATGACCCACCACTCGCAGTTATTGTCATAGAATCTATTTTTTTATCTTGTATTAAATACCATAACCCAAAGTGTTCACTGTCAATTGGCATTAATTTACTTTTATCAATAAATTTTCCAGCAACCACCAAAGATTCTTTATTGGCTAAAGCAATTTTTTTACCGCACTCTATGGCTTTTAATGTGGGTTTTAATCCCAAAAATCCCACTAAAGAATTCACAACTGTTTTAGAATCACTGTTTGCAATTGCATCCAAAATAGAGGCTTCTCCAAAACTTACATCAGTGTGATTGACCTTATGCACATCTTCTTTATTAGCAATGACTACTTTTTTAGGTTTAAACTCTTCTATTTGTTCATTTAAAAGATTTATGTTTTTTCCAGCAACTAACACTTCAACATTTAAGTCAAATTTTCGAGCAACATTTAGGGTATTGACCCCAATTGAACCTGTACTTCCTAAAAGAATCAAATCATAGCCCTTAAAAGTACCAGCATAATGATTCCACCAAAAAGATACCCATCGGTTCTGTCTAAAATTCCACCGTGACCTGGTAAGATATTTCCACTGTCTTTAACACCTGCTTCTCTTTTTAAATAACTTTCAAATAAATCCCCAAAAACTGAGGCAAAAGCAACAATCACTGAAACCATTAAAGCGCCATAAATAGATAATACATCAAGAGCAAAATACGTACCAAAGGCAGCTGCGACAATCATACCACCTGCAACACCTTCCCAAGTTTTATTGGGGCTGGTTTCGCAAAATTTATGTTTACCCAAACCTTTACCCACAAAATAAGCACCAATATCAGCACCTGCAACAACCATAAGAAGCCATAATAAGGATTCTACTCCAAATTCGTTATACAATGAAAGTAAAAAAAGAAAAGATGCCGTTGGATATAAAAGTGTTAAAAATAATCGTTGATTTAATGCTTTTGTGTAGGCTAAAACTGAACCATAAACAACAGCCACCACAAAGATTAAATCTTCTGGATTGGGATAAAAATATGCAGTAAACCAAAGAACGCCACTGTAAATATATATTTGGTTACTTTGCATCTTATAAAGAATCATTACTTCTTTTAAAGATATTGCTAAAAGACCTCCAAAAAGAAGCCACATAACAAAATGTGAGTCTATATACCCTATTATAAATACAGCAGCTAATAGAACTAACCCTGTTTTAATTCTTGTTGAACTTGATTTAATTAAATCTGACATTTTAAACCTTTTAAACTTTTACATTTGTAGTATTGTAGGGATTATACAAAACATTCGCTTTTGAAACTATTTTGACATTTCTTCTTTGTGTATAATCAACCAAATAAGCACCTCCTGAATCAACAGAAAACTTAGCACACAGAAGTGCTGCTTTTTGTATCACATCATCAGGAATTGTCTTTTTTGAATTTTGAACAATGACATGTGAAGAGTGTCTGTCTTTTAAATGAAACCAAAAATCACTGGCTTTGGAATTTTTCAATAAATATATGTTTGAACGTTCATCACTTCCAAGCATTATTTTATACCCTTTAAAAAAGAAGGATTCATAGGGTTCTGCTTTTTTTGTTTTCGTTTGATTTTTTTGTTTCTTAGGAAATAAAAATTCAATTTCATCGATAGTGTTTGCAATAGTTATGCTATTTTCCATTCTTTTTAAATACTGCTGTTTTTGTTCCAAATTATCTTTTTCCAATGAAATATTTTCACTTTTTTTCTTTGCTTTTTTTGCTTTACTAAAAAGTTTATTGGCATACAAAGAGGGATTCCCCTTTGAATCTAAGCAGAGTTCAACTTCTGCGCCTTCAAAATTATAGACTTTTATTTTTTCTTGATAGGGTTTAATTTGGTACAAATTATTCAAAATCAAATTTGCTTTTTCATAAAGTTCATTCGATTCTTTTTCCAAATCTTCTTTATGAGGTAAAGTACTTAATAACTTATCCAGTTTTTTCCTGGTTTTTTCCAATTGCATTATTTTTTGTTTTTTTACATTTGATAATAGTTTTTGTTCTTTTTGTTCAAAGACAGAATGTAAAAGTTCTTCAAGATCTTCTATGGGCTCAATTTTTGGAATAAAACTTTGTTTGGGTATTTCATCCAAAAACTCCCCTACTTTTACAATTCTGCTTGAACTAAAACTGTCAATATGTCTTAAGGCTTCAAGGACGTTATGTTGATCATCAATAATGATTATATTCGTATGTTTTCCGGTAAACTCTAATTGAAGGATAGTTGTTAATTGTTTGTAAGAAGATTTAGAATTAACATAAAAACGTATGATTTTATCATCATTATGTAAGGTAATATCTTCAATGGTTGCATTATAAAAACGCTTTTGTATCAAAGTATCAAAGGGTGCAGTAAAATCTTTGCTGGAGAAACTTCCATCCTTTTTTTTATAAACTAAAGAGTTCCCTTTACTTAAGTCAAAATAGATTTGATTTTTATTGTTAAACTCCATCAAAATAGTGTTATTTTCAACTCTTTTGATTTGTTTAATTAAATTGCATTCATTTTTTAAATACGTCACCAATTCTTTTAATATATAATATTTCATTTGAGTCCTGAAGTTTATGTAAATTTATAGTTATGGAGTTTATATATGATAGTTTCTGCTGTATCTATCATCGAGATGTTTAATGCTTTAAAATGAGTATCTTTAATGTTGATTAACAACTTGTCGTATATATCTGCATAAGGATACATCGAAAAATATATAAATTCTTTTGATTTTGATTCCATTCCCAGTTCGGCAAACCAAGTAGCCATAAGTGATAAATATAACATTGAGGGATTGAAAGTTTTACGATTTTCCAACTCTTTGGAGACGTTCTTATTGATAAAATTATAAGAAGCTAAAATGGCTTTGACTCTGCTGTTGTTTTTTTGTTTTAAATAAAATTCATTGGGTTTTGTGCAAAGATTCAATTGTTTCAAGATATCTTCAGTGACGCTATTTACATACTCTTTTACCTCTTCATTAACATTAAAAGATGCATCTTCTTTTTGTTGATATGAAAGAATTATATCTTTACAAAAAAGTAACAATGCTTCTGTTTTTATTTTAGAGGTGTTTAAAATCATTAACTATTGTAACAAAAAGAGTTTAACCCGACATTATTTTAAGTCTTAATAAGCTAAAATATTACAAAATTTTGTAAATTAACATATAATTGCAAAAATAAAAATATAAAAAACATTACAAAGGAATTTATTGGAACCTATTGGTCTTATAAGTGATGGTCAAGTTTATGACCTCCAAACTGCGCAAGCCTTGAATCTTCAAGGAGAAGAACTTCTAGCTGATAACTCACCAGAAGCTTTAGATATCTTACGACACTCATGTGCTCATATGATGGCACAAGCCATCAAAGCCCTTCATCCAGAAGCTAAATTTTTCGTTGGACCTACTGTTAAAGAAGGTTTTTACTACGACTTTAAAGTTGATGCAAAAATCAATGACGAAGATTTAATTAAAATTGAAAAAAAGATGAAAGAAATTGCAAGTGCTAAACTTCCAATTACAAGACATGAATGTACAAGAAAAGAAATCCTATATAAATTTGGAAATGATGAATTAAAACAAGCTGTTTTAGAAAAAATCACCGATGAAACATTAACTGTTTACAGACAAGGTGATTTTGAAGATCTTTGTCGTGGTCCTCATATGCCAAGAACGGGAATGATTAGAAACTTTAAACTAACAAGAGTAGCTGGTGCTTATCTTGGTGGTGATGAAGCAAATGAAATGATTACTCGAATTTATGGAATTGCTTTTTTTGAAAAACAAGAACTTAAAGATTATGTCAAAATGCTTGAAGAAGCTAAAAAAAGAGATCATAGAAAACTTGGAACTGAGCTTGAATTGTTTACATTCAATGAAGATATTGGTGCTGGTCTTCCTTTATGGTTACCAAATGGTGCACGTTTAAGATCAAAACTAGAGCATCTTTTATATAAAGCTCATAGAATAAGAGGTTATGAACCCGTTCGTGGACCTGAAATTTTAAAAGCCAACCAATGGGTTAAATCTGGTCACTACGAAAACTATAAAGAAAATATGTACTTCACTGAAATTGATGGACAAGAATACGGTATCAAACCAATGAACTGTGTAGGACATATTCAAATCTTTAAAAACTCTTTGGTTTCATACAAAGACTTGCCATTAAAATTCTTTGAATACGGTGTAGTTCACAGACATGAAATGTCTGGTGTTATGCACGGATTATTCAGAGTTAGAGAATTCACTCAAGATGATGCACATATTTTTTGTACGCCAGCACAAGTAAAAGATGTTATTATCGAAGTACTTGGCTTTGTTGACAGTTTAATGAAAACGTTTGATTTCAAATATGAAATGGAAGTTTCAACTAGACCAGCCAAAGCAATTGGTTCAGATGAATTCTGGACAACTACAACTCAAGGTATCATGGATGCACTTGATGAAGAGAAACTAGTATATGGTATTGATGAAGGTGGAGGAGCATTTTATGGTCCAAAAATTGATATTAAAATCCTTGATGCAATTGGACGAA
>ENA-ORXI01003391-ORXI01003391.1-sediment-metagenome-genome-assembly--contig:-NODE-3391-length-10749-cov-5.348201_pt1 | contig 10749 bp, 9 predicted proteins | sample MGYA00237861_ERZ511468 | MGnify/ENA primary metagenome ERZ511468 (study PRJEB26299, sample SAMN06266213) | sediment metagenome | isolation source: Hudson Canyon methane seep mesocosm | place: USA:Hudson...
ACGCACCAGCCATGCCTGCAACTTGCCCTGTTAAACGACGCTGTACTAAAGGTACTACAGCAAATACCGCACCTTCACCTGCTTGTACAAAGAATGAACATACCATTGTCGCCATTACCGCAAACACAATGGCCCATTCAGCTGTGATCTGACTCATGATGTAATAACCAACTGCCAAACCTGCGATACAAATAGTTAAGGTTTTCTTACGACCTATACGGTCGCTAAATAAACCGCCGATAGGACGTGACACTAAGTTCATAAAGGCAAAACCGGATGCTAATAGACCCGCTTGTACCGCTGTAATGTCAAAGGTATTACTGAAAAATAAAGGCAACATAGATACCACTGCAAGCTCTGAACCAAATGTGGCTAAATATGCCAAATCTAATATGGCTACTTGCTTAAATTTGTATTGGTGAATTTTAGGCACTGGTTTTACAAAGATGTCTTTATTCACTTTGTAGATTTGCAATACCTGATAACCATAAAGCAGCACAAGGCCAATATAAATCGCTTGTGTGATGCCTGCTGATAATAAGCTCACGCCTGCTGGTGACAATTTCCAGGCAAGCAACCCTAAAGCGGCATACATAGGAATAGTCATCACGAGGTATAAATAGAAGTCACCTTTGCTGGTAACTTCCATGCCACCTGATTTTTTCGGTTTGAAATAGGTCGACCCTTTAGGTGTATCCGTTACGCTGTTGTAATAGATAAATGCATAAACCAACGCCATTACACCGGTCAGAGCAACGGCATAACGCCAGCCATCTTCACCACCAAACATTAACGCTATGGTTGGCAAACTCATTGCTGCAGCCGCTGAACCAAAGTTACCCCAACCGCCGTAGATGCCTTCTGCTACGCCAACTTGTTTTGCGGGATACCATTCTGAAATCATGCGAATACCGATAACAAAACCAGCACCAACAAAACCAAGCATAAAACGAGCAGCAGCTAATTGTTCAAAACTATCAGCCATTGCAAAGAAGAAACAGATAAAACTGGATATTCCTAATAACAAGGAATACATAATTTTGGGGCCATATTTGTCCACTAACATGCCCACGATGATGCGAGCAGGAATGGTCAGCGCCACGTTTAAAATCAAAATCGTTTTAATTTGGGCATCTGTCAAACCCATGGTTTCTTTAATCGAAATTAATAATGGGGCATGGTTAAACCACACCACAAAGCTGATAAAAAAGGCTATCCAGCTTAAGTGCAATATACGGGTATTGCCGCTAAAGGATAATAACTTCAGTTTTTGTTCCGACATAAGTATTTCTCTTTAAAAAAGGTTACTACCAAGATTGGTTAACCTTGCTTTTGCTGGAATCGCGCCAAGATTCATATTCATATTAATCAATAACTTATGCTGTATAAGTAATTTTATCCCGCACCATCGTGAATTATTATCACTATTTTAACGCACCGATTCGGTGCAATTTAATTGCATATAAAAAGCACGTTTTACGTTAAACTTATGCATTATTTTTCATCATGACAAAGACCGTCACCATGTCTAAAATTGAATTTTCACCTACAGAAAAAGAAGTGATCATCACTAAGATTCAGACTTATTTTAACGATGAGTTAAATCAAGATCTTGAGCAATTTGATGCTGAGTTTTTATTGGATTTTTTCACTGAAAAAGTAGGCGCCTATTTTTATAACCGAGGTTTGTCTGATGCTCAGGCTGTGTTGGAAGAGAAAGTAGATAATATAAAAGAAGCTTTTTATGAAATTGAACAACCCACTGAATTTGCACGATAACTGATCAGGTTATTAGCATGAAAAATGAAAACAAAGGCATGCTGCTTGGCATGCTGGCTATCACGGCCTTTGGCCTCACCTTGCCCGCAACTAAAATTGCATTACGTCACTTAGATCCGGTATTTATTGGTTTAGGAAGAGCAGTATTAGCGGCTATATTTGCAGCAATATTATTAGTTTGGTTCAAACAAAAACTGCCTAGTAAATCGCAGTTAATGCAATTGATATTAGTGGCCTTAGGTGTGGTGGTTGGATTTCCAGTGTTGTCATCATGGGCGATGATTTATGTGCCTGCGTCACATGGTGGTGTGGTGTTTGGTATCTTGCCCTTAGCCACTGCTTTGGTCAGTGTTTTTATTGGCCATGAAAAACCCAGCCTTTCTTTTTGGTTAGTCAGTTTATTTGGCGGCGGCCTGGTCATTGCTTATGCCTTTATTCAAGGTGCAGGAAGTTTACACTTGGCCGATTTTGCTTTGTTAGCTGCAATTATTTCAGCAGCAATTGGTTATGCTGTCGGAGCAAGATTATCTTTGTATCTTGGTGGCTGGCAGGTGATCTGTTGGGCTTTAGTTTTAGCCTTGCCTTTTATTTTGCTGCCGACCATTTTTTATGCACCCGAGTCTTATTCAACTTTGCCGGTATCGACTTATATTAGTTTTTTATACCTTGCCTTGATCAGCCAGCTGTTTGCATTTTTTGCTTGGTATAAAGGTCTGGCTATGGGCGGTATTGCCCGCGTTAGTCAGGCACAGTTATTACAGCCATTTATAACGGTTGTCGCTTCGGCATTATTACTTAATGAAATTATCGAACTACATACGATCGCCTTTATCATCTTAGTAGCTGGCTCAGTTTGGTTAAGCAAAAAAATGCCGATCACACAGTAAAAACCTTAAATATCAGCCCTTCTTCGGTAAAAATGCTACAAAATGGGCCTTTCCTTAGATTTCATTGTGATGCATGTCTCACATTGATACATTTACTTTCTCGCCTAACTTATTGATTATCTACAATAGTCACTAAAACTACACTTGTTAAGGAAAGAGCTATCAATAGTGATACTTTAAATTATGATTATGATCATGCAGATGATAGTCAACTTGAGCACGGACTCGTTGATACGCTAAATCATCAGTTCTCTGGTCTTGATACTGATGAATCTGCAGAAGTTGTGGCCGATGAGCAACGTGTTTTAAATTGCGCTCAGTCAACAATTCATAACGTATAAAAAACCTCAGCTAAACTGCTGAGGCCTTTCCTTCACTATTTCTTTTCCGCTTGCTTCTACTCATGAACCATATTGGTTGCTAAGGCGATGCGGTTCCATGCATTAATTGTCACCACTTGCATAATGCATTGAGCCAAACGAGTTTCACCTAGCACCGCTAACGCCTTTTTATAGGTTTCTTTTGACAATCCACAATCAGAAATTAACGTTATCTCTTCTGTTACAGCAAGCACAATTTTTTCTAATTCACTAAACAATGGTGATTCCTTCCATGCTGCTATAGCGTGCATTCTCTGATCTGTTTCACCCTGTTTTCTTGCTTCATCAGTATGCATTTGAATACAAAATGCACAGCCATTGATCTGAGATGATCTAATCTTAATGATGTGCTTCAAATCTGGTGCAAGTTCTGTTGCATTGATATACCCTTCCAGCCCCAACATAGCTTGGTAAGCATTAGGCTCAGCTTCATCAAGCTTTATTCTATTTTCCATAGTATGGTCCAAAATATTAATTCAAATCTAAAATGGCATTTGCCACCGCATTTTTATCACTAAAATCAGAAGTCCTATAAACCTCTTCTCCCTGTTTTAACAAAATCAATGTCGGAAAATCTTTCACATTAAACCGGACAAACTCTTGATTATTGCTATCAATCAACAGGGGATAGTCAATTTGATATTTGTTTTTATATTCAGCTAGCTCTTTATCACCGGTCCATAAATGTGAAATCACACCTAAGTAATTAAGATCCGAAGATCCTTGATATAAGGCATTTATCTGCTGTTGTCCCAATACACAATTTTGTGACATCGCAGGTCTAGATTCTTCTAGATACCAATCACACCATGTGGCTGTAAAAAATAAGGCGGTGAGAGCTTGTTGTTTGATTAATGATTCTTGTTGCAAACGTTGTTCAATAGTCACTGTTGGCAAACTTGTACTATTACTAGCCGCTAATAATTTAATGGTTTTATCTAACTGCTCTGAAGCATCGTGACCTTTAAATACCACATTGCCATTGATATCAATCAAGAGATGGTATGGCGTGCCAACTAAGTTAAAGGCCTGAGCTAACTGACCAGAATCATCAATCGCGACAGGAACAGTCAGCGAGTAAGTTTCTTGAACAGACTTTATCGCTGCAACACTGTCGTTTACTCCAATATTGACGGCAAGCACTTCTATCTCATTGCCAAAGGTTTCATACGATTGTTGCAGGTGTGGCATTTGCTTTATGCAGTCTTGACACCATGTGGCCCAGAACTTTAGATAAACCGGTTTTTTACCGACATAGTCATTGAGTTTGATTGATTTTCCATCCATCGTAGTTACGGCGATATCAAACATGTTGTTATCTTGTGCATGAACTAAAATAGAGGTACTTAGTCCTACAATCAACGTTATGGCTGTTAACCAGTTTTTTAAAACCATTGTTATAGCCTTCCTCGAATGCTTGTTAAAAACACAAATAATAAAGAGCTATACGGTTCAAGTATTGTAAAATTACGACACTCTTCAAAAGCTTTATCTTTTATGTCCACAGCTAACGATAATCAACTGCCTCATTTGGGCTTTCAACTTTTTGCTCCATCAGCAAAACTGGCGCCTTATGTTCAGTCTTATTGGTTTATCAAAAGTGGCCAACACAGCATTAGTACCAGCGAATATTTACATCCCGATGGTGGCATGAGCATCATGTTTAACTATAGTAATAGCTTGAAGTTTGATGATGGTATAGATGTTGGTCATACCCTGTTTGATGGCGCCCACACTTCTACCAGAGCGATACATTTAAAGGGAAAGTTTGACGTTATTGGTATTCGTTTTTTACCGGCTGGCGCTCGTGCATTTTTAGCTATGCCGCTAAACGAATTAAAAAGTGAACTGTTACCCAGCGCGGATATTCCATTATCAGGACAAGAAGAGCTATACCAAAAACTAGCAGAAGCATCATCTTATAGTGAAAAAACATCACTTATCGAAACATGGCTGTATAACATTATCAAACCAGAATCAAACGCCCTTCATGTTATAAATGCTGCCCTAGACATTGTTAACCGACATCATGGTGATGTATCCATAGCTGAAGTTGCCAACCGTTTAGATCTCAATCAACGACGACTTGAACGACTGTTCAACGACCAAGTGGGTCTCACTGCAAAAGAATACGCACGTAATAAACGTATCAAACAAGCACGATTTTTTCTAAAACAACATCCAGAATTATCTCTGGCTGAAGTTGCTTATGACTTAGGGTTTTATGATCAAGCCCATTTTTCTAAACAATTCAAAAAAGTGGTCGGCCTCAGCCCCAAAGTGTATGCCACTAAAAGCCAAATAAACTCTTCGGAATCAAGTTAAAAAAAAGCCCCGACCAAACGGCCGAGGCAAAAGTGCATTTAAGGTATACACCTGAGAGATCATCATTAATGTCTGTTTTCAATAAACAATAAAATGACACTTATATAGACTAACGATTTGCCATAAAGTTACAGCTTTTTCAAAAAATAGTGCACATCAAACAAAACTAAATTAATTTCAGATATAAAAAAGCCCTGAGCAAGTGAATTGGACAGGGCTTTTTAATTTTTTGCTAGTGATACTCGATCACTAGCTAGGCATTTTTCTTTCTGGCTAGGCGGATGATTTTATAGCACCGGAGTGTATGTTAATACATGAGGAGCGCATAAAAACATCCAACACCGCCAGAATGGAAAAGGTCAGCTATGATTACATCATGCCGCCCATACCGCCCATGCCGCCCATATCAGGCATTGCAGGAGCTGAACCAGCATCTTGAGGTGCTTCAGCAATCATTGCTTCAGTGGTCAACATTAAACCAGCAACAGAACCCGCATTTTGCAATGCAGTACGCGTTACTTTAGTTGGGTCAAGAATACCCATTTCGATCATGTCGCCATATTCGCTTGTTGCCGCGTTGTAACCAAAGTTACCTTTGCCTGCACTTACTTCATTTAAGATAACTGAAGCTTCGTCACCTGCGTTTGCTACGATTTGGCGTAAAGGTTCTTCCATTGCACGACGAGCAAGTTTAATACCTGTGTCTTGGTCATGGTTCTCACCTGTTAATTCGCCCAATGCACCTTCCGCACGAACCAAGGCAACACCACCACCAGCAACAACACCTTCTTCTACCGCTGCGCGAGTTGCATGCAATGCATCTTCAACACGTGCTTTTTTCTCTTTCATTTCCATTTCAGTTGCCGCGCCAACTTTGATGACAGCAACACCGCCAGCTAATTTAGCAACACGTTCTTGCAACTTCTCTTTATCGTAATCAGAACTAGAGTCAGCAATTTGTGCACGAACTTGATCAACACGAGCAGTAATAGCTGTTGCGTTACCTGCACCATCAATAATAGTTGTATTTTCTTTGCTGATGTTGATTTTCTTAGCTTGACCAAGATCTTCTAAAGTCACTTTTTCTAAGCTTAAACCAACTTCTTCAGAAATCACTGTACCGCCAGTTAATGTCGCAATATCTTCTAACATTGCTTTACGACGATCACCAAAACCAGGCGCTTTAACCGCACATACTTTAACGATACCGCGCATGCTGTTAACAACCAATGTTGCTAATGCTTCGCCTTCGATATCTTCAGCAATCAATAACAATGGACGGCTTGCTTTAGCTACTGCTTCCAATGTTGGTAATAATTCGCGGATGTTTGAGATTTTTTTGTCGAACAACAATACAAACGGGTCTTCAAGATCAGCTGTCATTGTTTGTTGATCATTTACGAAGTATGGAGATAGGTAACCACGGTCAAACTGCATACCTTCTACTACATCTAATTCGTTTTCAAAACCGCTACCATCTTCAACAGTGATAACGCCTTCTTTACCGACTTTCTGCATTGCTTCAGCAATGATGCCGCCCACTGACTCATCAGAGTTAGCTGAGATAGTACCAACTTGAGCAATCGCTTTATCATCATCACATGCTGCAGACATAGCTTCTAATTCAGCAACGGCTGCTACCACTGCTTTATCAATACCGCGTTTTAGATCCATTGGGTTCATGCCAGCAGCAACGGCTTTCATACCTTCACGAAGGATAGCTTGCGCCAAGACTGTCGCTGTAGTTGTTCCATCACCAGCAGCATCAGAAGTATGAGACGCTACTTCTTTAACCATTTGTGCGCCCATGTTTTCGAATTTGTTATCTAATTCGATTTCTTTCGCAACAGATACACCATCTTTAGTTACTGTTGGTGCACCAAAGCTTTTATCTAAAACAACGTTACGACCTTTAGGACCTAAAGTTACTTTAACTGCGTCAGCCAGTGTATTAACACCGTTGACCATTAAACTACGCGCATCTGCGCCGAATTTGACTTCTTTAGCAGCCATGTTAATTCCTCTTATATATTCTTAGTTATAGTTGATATCTTAATGTCTAATAGATTTCAAAATGCAGGTAGGCGGCAAACGAATGAATCCCCTGAGCTTAGGTTAACTAAGTGACTGGGGTGAATGAGTGCTGCCAACACCGCTGTATTTTGAAAGATGTAGGACATTTTAGCCTTCGATTACAGCAACGATATCGTCTTCACGCATTACTAACAGTTCTTCACCGTCAACTTTAATTTCTGTACCGGCATATTTACCGAAAAGAATTTTGTCGGCAACGTTAACTGCCAAAGGACGCACATCACCTGAATCTGTGATTTTGCCACCACCTACGGCAACAATTTCACCTTGCGCTGGTTTTTCAGCTGCATTATCAGGAATTACGATGCCACCAGGGCTAGTTGTTTCTTCTTCCGTACGACGAACAATCACACGATCATGAAGGGGACGAATATTCATCAATGTATCCTCTAAAAAATAGCTATCAAAAAAATGTACTCCCCATACGTGGGGGTGCAAAAGTAAACTTCAAGGGAAAAGCAAAAATTTATCGCAATCGCTCATCGTCGTTATCAACGACCTCACCTTCTATTACTGATGAGTCACGATAACCGTGTTGCGAATGTGTGCCGGTGGTCTGCCCGTGCATGGAAAACTGACCATTGGCCAAGATACGTTTAATCATGGCTTGGCGAAACATAGGCACTAATAAAATAAAACCGACGGTATCAGTAAAAAAACCGGGTGTAAGTAACATGGCACCACTTAATAATAACGCCACGCCTTCTAACATCGCGATGGCAGGCAACTGACCTTGGGCCAGTGAAGCTTGTGCACGTTGCAAAGTATTAAACCCTTGCCAACGTAATAAACCAGCACCGATCACCGCTGTCGCTACGACTAAAAACACGGTCCAAGCCGCGCCAATCACGCTGCCGACTTGAATCAAAAAATAGATTTCTATCAATGGCACTAATAAAAATAAAACAAATAAAGAACGGAACATTTTCCTTCCTAGATTAATGGTTGGTGATCGTTATATCGGGGTGACGATACACTTTTTCAAGTCACGTAATGGTATTTAAGTCATTGCACAAAAACAACAAAAATTCATTTTAAGCCCATTGTCATAAAACTGTAATAAAACTTTCATCATAGTGAAATGTTTACTGGTTATTGTGTGCAACATTCGTAATTGATTAACCAAGAGGATAATCCCTTGAAACTTAAAACATCATCTCTAATAGTTGCAGCCACTTTATTTGGTGCAGCCGTCATGCCAGCACACGCTAGCAATGACGCTATGCTTGATTTACTTAAAGTCTTGCGAGACCAAGGCACCATCACAGCAGAAAGCTATGACCTTTTAGCTAATGCAGCAGCGGCAGATAAAGAAAAAACTGAGGCTACAACAGCTGAAGTTAAAGCAGAAGTCAAAGAAGCCACTAAAGATATGCCTAAAATCACCACCAAAGGCAAAATCAAAATCGCTAGCGCTGATGGCAACTGGGAGTTCCAACCTATCGGTCGTGTGATGTGGGATTACATCAATACTGATGAGGATGGTTCTGGAACCGATGACTTCACGGGAACTGAATTACGTCGTGCTCGTTTAGGTTTCCAAGGTAGAATTTATGATTGGGGTTATAAATTTGAAGGTGACTTTGCTAAAGATGACACCGCTATCAAAGATGCTTACGTTAGTTACAACACCAAAGTATTTGATGATAAAAATTTCACTTTGAAATTGGGTCAATCTCATATCCCCTTTGGTTTGAACACCGCTATCAGCTCTAAGTACATGAGCTTTATGGATCGTCCATTATTTGCTGATACTAATATCTCACCAGCACGTCAAAGTGGTGCTATGGCACGTTTAACTGCTGATGATTACAGATGGTCTATTAACGCAGCTTATACCATTGGTGAAATCGATGATGGCTCATCGGATAAAGATGATACGGGTGATACCTTTGCTTTACGTGGTTCATTTGTGCCCTACATGGCCGACAAAAATCACCTAATCCAAATCGGTGCGGGTTATATGAATGTCAGCGATGATTCTGATGATTTTCGTTTCAGACAGCGCTTAGTAAGCCACAAAGATAGAACGCGTCACATTAATACAGAAACCATTTCTGGTTATGACGGTTCAGATGCGTTCACTTTAGATGCAATGGGGGTTTATGGTTCATTCCACGCAATGGCTGAATACCTTGATTACACAGCAGAGTTTGATTCTGCTAGTGATGTAGACATCACAGCTTATGCAGTTGAAGCAGGTTTTTTCCTAACAGGGGAATCTTTGAAATGGAAAAAAGGTTATACCTCAGGCATCAAACCAAAATCTAAATATGGTGCATGGCAAATTGCTGCACGTTTTGAAAATCTTGATGTTGATGGTGATACCACAGCAACAACGGATGAAGCTGATAAGTGGTCTGTTGCTGTTAATTACTACCCAACACAAAATACACGTTTGATGCTGAACTATGACCATATAACGGATCTAACTAAAAATGATGCCGATGCTGACTTTGATCCATCATCACTTAAGTTTAGAGCACAAGCTTACTGGTAAAGAACTGAGTTAGCATTTTAGTAACTCTTATAACAAGCCCTGCTAGCCTAGTTAGTGGGGCTTTTCCTTTTTATAGGCTCACTTAATAAGACACAATAAAGAATGACGACTAATTCAAAAAAATCCTGCCCATCTGATAGAATGCTGACTTAATTTATCCGTTATATAGAAGCATAAATGTGAAAAAACTACTTACCCTCGCACTTTTGATCTTGCCATTACTAATTCCCCATCTTAGTTTTGCTGAAACAACGCGTTTTGTATCAGACGAATTAGAAATCACCATGCGGAATGGCAAAAGTGTAAAATTTGCCATTCGTAAGATGCTCTCTAGTGGCACAAAACTAGATGTAATCGAAACCGACCCGACTGGTTACTCTAAAGTACGTACTGAAAACGGTACTGAAGGTTGGGTATTAACTCGCTATCTAGATAACCAACCAAGTGCTCGTGAGCGCCTTGCAGCTAGTGAACAAAAAGCCGCTAACCTTGAATTAGAAATCGCACAATATAAAACTGAAATCGAGGCCTTATCATCACAAAATAGTGATACTGGCTCACAGAACCTGACATTAACAGAAACGTCTCAACGCCTCAGTAAAGAACTAGAAAATCTTCGTAGAACAGCATCAAATGCGATGGCTTTAGATACTGAAAATCACAAACTCAAAGAGCAACTGCAAGAAGTTGATCATCAAACCCAACTTTTAATCATCGAAAATAGTGGTTTAAAAGACAATAATGCCAAAACTTGGTTTTTAGTGGGTGCAGCGGTCTTAATCGC
>ENA-ORXI01003392-ORXI01003392.1-sediment-metagenome-genome-assembly--contig:-NODE-3392-length-10747-cov-25.072915_pt1 | contig 10747 bp, 9 predicted proteins | sample MGYA00237861_ERZ511468 | MGnify/ENA primary metagenome ERZ511468 (study PRJEB26299, sample SAMN06266213) | sediment metagenome | isolation source: Hudson Canyon methane seep mesocosm | place...
AGGGATTGCCCCTACGATAAAAGAACAGCAGTGAGAACGCGAGGACTACCAAGCTGTCCCGTCTTAAAATGGTAGCCTTTAAATGAATTCGGATTATTTTTTAAATCTTGGGCGGCTATTTCTGTTTGTTGGTTTTTTAGGGTTGTTTCTATTGTCTGGTTTGCGTGGAGATTTTTTTGGCGGCGTGTCAATTAATGTAACTGCTTCATAACCGGTATCAGTAACACGAGGGATTTTATTGCCGAGTAATTTTTCTACCGCGAATAATAAATAAGCTTCTTCAGGGGCAACTAAAGAAATAGCTTCACCTTCTAAGCCAGCCCTTCCTGTTCGACCTATACGGTGAACATAATCTTCAGCTTGCTCAGGTAAATCAAAATTAATCACATGCGGAAGCTGGTCGATATCTAAGCCACGCGCGGCAATATCAGTCGCTATTAATACATTTACCTTGCCTGATTTGAATTTTTCTAATGCTCGACTACGCGCGCCCTGGGTTTTATCGCCATGTAGCGCATCGCAGCGTAAGCCATCTTTTATTAACTGTTTACATAAGCGGTCTGCACCATGCTTAGTGCGCACAAAAACTAAAACCTGTTGCCAGTTGCTATGACCAATCAGCCAAGAGATTAATTCACGTTTATATTCTTTTTTTAGCGCGTAGACAGATTGCTTAACCGTATCGGCGGCTATATTTTCTCGAGCAACTTCGACTTCAGCTGGGTTATTTAATAGCTGCGCAGCCAATGTTTTTATTTCTTGAGAGTAGGTGGCTGAAAAGAGTAAGTTTTGTCGTTGAGTCGGCAAGGATTTGATTAGCTTACGAATATCAACAATAAAGCCCATATCAAGCATGCGGTCGGCTTCATCAAGGACAAGGAATTGCAGTTGCGATAAATCAACATATTTTTGATTAATTAAGTCTAAAAGCCTGCCGGGAGTTGCCACTAAAATATCGACACCTTGTTGTAGGCGCTTAATTTGAGTCTGACTACTGACGCCACCAAAAATAACATCGGCATGAAAAGGTAAGTGCTTGCCGTAGGTTTCAAAGCTTGCGTGTACTTGTACGGCTAATTCACGAGTAGGGGTGAGAATCAAAGCTTTAATAGATCGTGTTTTTTCAGGGCTTTCTTGCGCCTGTAAAAGCTGTAAGATGGGTAGAGCAAAACTCGCAGTTTTTCCGGTACCTGTTTGTGCGCCGGCGAGGATATCGCGACCTTCTAAAATAAGCGGGATGGCTTGTTCTTGTACGGGGGTTGCTTGTTGGTAGTCTTGTTCAGCAATGGCTTGTAACAAAGGCGCGGATAAATCTAATTGATTAAATGACATATAAATGTTTTTATGAGAAATTTTTGGCATGGTAACAGATTTAGCAGATGAATAAGCAAGCAAAAATTTCAGGTGTGATTTTAGCCGGTGGGCTAGCGCGGCGTATGAATAAGCAGGATAAAGGTTTAGTCGATTTTAATGGGCAGCCTATGATTCGTTATGCGCTCGATGCAATGTTGCCAGTGGTTGATGAGCTGTTGATTAACGCTAATCGAAGTCACGAGCAATATCAGGCATTCGGTTATCCTATTATTCAAGATGAGAATAGTAATTTTGACGGGCCTTTAGCGGGTGTTTATGCAGGACTAAATCAATGCATAAATGAGGTGTTGCTCGTCATTCCTTGTGACTCTCCCTTTATTACGCCCGAAGGTTTAAATGAATTATTATTAGCGCGAGAACAGCATGATGCGGAGGTCGCTGTTGCTTTTGATGGGGAGCGATTACACCCCGTTTTTTTTGCTGTGAAAGCCTCCTTAAAAGAAAGCTTAAAAGATTATTTGGCGCTAGGTGAGCGAAAAATTGATCGTTGGATTATGCAGCATGATTGGGTGAAAGTAGATTTTAGCGCTCACCCTGAATTTTTTGAAAATATTAATACTCTTGAACAATTACAAGCCTTAGCAAAAAAATGAAAAGTATAAAACCAGAAATGACTGATGCGGGACTTAGTGTTTCTAAAACCGTAGTCGGAATTGATGAAACAGGGCAGCAACGCGAACTTGAATTGGTTGGCGAGCGGGCAATGACTATTTATGTGGATAAACAAGAAATAGTTACTTTGATGACGATTGGCTCTCATCCTGAATTGCTCACTTTAGGCTATTTAAAAAATCAGGGTTTTTTTGAAAAATTAGAAGAAATTAAAGTGGTGCAAGTGGATTGGCAAACAGAATCAGTTGCTGTAGTGACTGCGGGTGAAAGCAGTGATTTTTCAGAACAAATGAAACGGCGCACAGTAACAACAGGTTGTGGGCAAGGCACTGTATTTGGCCGGTTAATGGATAAACTACAGAAAATAAAAGTGCCAGAGAGCCGTGTAGGCCAATCAACTTTATACGCATTATTAGATTCGGTTAGATCACATAACGAAGTGTACAAAAAAGCCGGTGCAGTACATGGCTGTGCTTTATACGGTGGTGACCAATTAGAGCTATTTGTAGAAGATGTCGGGCGACACAATGCCGTCGATGCGATTGCAGGTTATATGTGGCTAAACAGTATCTCTGGAGATAATAAGATTTTTTATACCACTGGGCGCTTAACTTCTGAAATGGTTATTAAGGTGTCACAAATGGGAATTCCCGTTTTATTGTCTCGCTCGGGAGCAACACAAATGGGACTAGAGATGGCGCAACTATCAGGAGTGACTTTAATTTCTCGCTCACGCGGTAAGCACTTTATGGTGCTGAATGGAGCTGAAAATGTTGATTTTGATGTGTCGCTGACATAATTTAAAAAGCTAGGGGATGCACTGCACACCTTGCAACTGGATGTGATTATTTTGTACCAGAATTAAAGTGATCCATAGAAACAGCATAATCATATCACTAAATGATATGATTAAAGTTATTGAAACTATTAGTGAAACGTAACTATGTGGATTTGGGAAAATAAAACTTGGCCTAACTTCCATTATGATTTAACAAAAATAACTCCTGCTTTAGAAGCATAGGTATCTACACAAGTCTTAAAGCCTTCTTCAGTGGGAGAAGGTTGGAGGGGAGCTACCTGACGAGCAGCTTGAGAATATAAACGGGGGGCTCTGAATACTTACTATCTTATAGACTTATCAAACGCTCCCAAAATTCCCCATTATTTGCTTAATACCAACAAACTTATTTTCTGCTGTAAGTTCCATTTCAAAATAACCGTAAATACCATCACGACTTAAAAATTGTTTGATATTCTGTGCAGGGAATGCGATGCGCCGGCCATCATCTGCTTGCACGGAAATATTCTTAGCAACACCTTGGTAAACTTTTAGGTATTGATCAGCTGATATATTGAGTCGAAAGCGAATGTATTGGTGTGAGCTCATGATTCTGGAAGGGTATAAAATAACCGTTTTGGATAGGTAAAGTGTTATGCCGGATTTTTGTTTGTTACAGTCCCTCGGAAAAAAGGCGCAACATATTTAAATTTGTTGCCCGTATGCAGCTTGCGAAATAAAGGGGGCGCATCAAAATTTCATATTACATTTGCGGTTTATACGGGCTACGCATTGAGGTGAGGGGACTTTAAGAGCTAAAGAAAAGAGTGCTTTTATACTCCTTACCCAAGCCCTCTCCAATAAGAGAGGGCTTTAAGACTGAACTTAACGCTGATTTTGTAACGCTGCAATACGCTTTTCTAATGGTGGATGGCTCATGAATAATTTATGAACAGCGGAACCATTAATTGCTAATGCTGCAAACTGTGTAGGTAATTCTTCAGGCTCATGCGCACGTTGTAAAGCTCGTAAAGCGCCGACCATTTTTTCTCTGCCCGCTAAATTTGCACCGCCTGCATCTGCTTTGAATTCACGGTAACGTGAGAACCACATGACTAACATTGAGGCTAAGAATGATAGAGCAATTTGCGCAATCATTTGCGTCACATAATAAGCAATGCCGTGGCCCTGTTCATTTTTAAAGACAAGACGGTCAACAAGGTGACCAATAATACTCGCAAAGAAGAATACGAAAGTATTTACAACACCTTGCATGAGTGCCATTGTAACCATGTCGCCATTAGCAACATGAGAAATTTCATGACCGACTACGGCCTCTACTTCGTCTGGCGACATGTTTTGTAATAAACCTGTACTTACTGCGACTAGAGAGCTATTTTTAGACATGCCGGTTGCGAAAGCATTCGGATCTTGGCTTTCAAACATGCCAATTTCTGGGGTATCAATGCCGGCACTACGTGCCTGACGAGTAACAATATCTACTAACCATTGTTCTGTTTGGTTTTGAGGTTGTTCAATGACATGAACGCCCATGCCACGCTTAGCAGACCACTTAGAGATAGCTAAAGAAATAAATGAACCACTCATGCCAATGACACCAGACATAATTAATAATGCATTTAAGTTAAGGTCTACTCCATTTGCATCTAAAGTACCGCTTAAACCTAAGACACTAAAAACAATGCTGATAACGACCATAATGGCAATGTTTGTTGCTAAAAAAAGAAAAATTCGCATCATGACTTCATATACTCCGAAAATTAAATAAAGATTTAGTCTATAGTGGTGTTATTAAGATGAAATTACAATAGAGAAACGAGAGTGCTATGAAAAAAGAATTTAAAGTGATTGCTCAAGAGTCTATGTATCAAGGTTTTTTTAGTTTAAACCGCTATCAGGTTCAGCACAGTTTATTTGCCGGTGGGACTAGCGAAGTATTAACGAGGGAATTATTTCAGCGGGGAAACTGTGTGGCGGTGCTGCTTTATGATCCTGATACAGATAAAGTTGTCATCATTGAGCAGTTTCGTATGGGGCCTATGGGGCAGAAAGATATGACTGATCGGGCCTGGTTGCTGGAAATTGTTGCTGGAGCGATTGAAGACGGTGAAAGCGCTGAACAAGTTGCTTATCGGGAGTCAGAAGAGGAGGCGGGTTGTAAAGTGCAAGAATTACATTTAATCAATGAGTTTTATACATCGCCCGGTGGTACTTCAGAAAGGATTTCTTTATTTTATGGGCGTATTAATGCTGATGAGGTGGGAGGTATTCATGGTTTGGAGCATGAGCATGAAGATATTTTGGTTTCAACGGTCAGTTTTGCTAAAGCTTATTCGATGATTCATGATGGTAGGATTGAATCTGCCATTCCTATTATTGCAATTCAATGGTTAGCTTTGAATAAACATCATTTAGATGAATAAATACTGGTAAAATATTGGGCTGATTTTACTTAATTGACCTGGATATGTCACCGTTAAGTGTGGAAAAATAGATCTTAAAGCCTTCTCCAGCGGGAGAAGGTTGGATGAGGGGAAATAGATAAGTGCCTGATTTTATTCTCCTCACCCCCCCTGTCCTCTCTAGCAGGAGAGGGAGTCATTGAGCGCTATAACTCATTGTATTTTAATTGTAAAAAGTTGTGTAGATAGCTATGCTTTTAGAGAGGGCTTTTAAGAAAAGAATTAATTAAAAAATCATAGGGAACCATGACATAGCAAATCCCATTGGCTATGCCATGGTTCCCCAGTCCTGCTCAGAAAGGGCGGGCTTTAAGTGCAACTCATTCCAGGTTGCAAAATTAGGCTTTACTTTTAAGCCGGCACAATAATGAAGCCGTCAGGCGTAGGTTCAAATTTATTCGTACCGGAAACACCGTACTGCTTAAGAGGTACGAATACAACGAACCTACAGAGTTTCTGATATTGTCCCGCCTTAAGTAGGTAGCCCAAAAATATTTTCTTAGTTATTGTTATTTAAAGGAGTTTTAAGTTTTGACACACGTTCAGGATATAACAAGTCCTATGTCGCCACTAGAGCGACGTGCAACCCTATCGTTATCAAGCATTTACGCTTTGCGCATGTTGGGCTTGTTTATGATTTTGCCAGTTCTATCATTATTTGCAGAAAGCTTAGAAGGTGCAACGCCTTTATTAATTGGCTTGGCAATTAGTGTTTACGGTTTAACTCAAGCTATTTTACAGATTCCTTTTGGTTTGATGTCTGACCGCTTCGGGCGTAAAAAAATTATCGTCATAGGGTTGATACTGTTTGCAGCGGGTAGTGTTGTTGCAGCATTATCGACAACTATTTATGGCGTTTTAATTGGCCGAGCCTTGCAGGGAAGTGGAGCAATTGCGGCGGCCGTCATGGCATTAGCGGCTGACTTAACACAAGAAGTCCATAGAACCAAAGCAATGGCTATGATCGGTGCGAGTATTGGCTTGTCATTTGGTGTTGCTGTTACTTTAGGGCCAATTATTGCGGGTTTTTCAGGTATACAGGGGATCTTTTGGTTAACTGCCGTATTGTCAGTTTTAGCAATTTTTGTGGTTCTTTTTGTGGTTCCGAACCCTAGTCCAGAACAAACTAAAATGCATAGAGATGCCGAAGTTGTTCCGTCACAATTTACCACGGTACTTAAAAATAAAGACTTACTGCGTTTAGATTATGGAATTTTTGTTTTGCATTTAATCTTAACCGCTAGCTTTATGATTGTGCCTTTGTTGTTACGTGATGCAGGCTTAGTTGCTAAAGATCACTGGATGGTATATTTACCTGTATTAATAACGTCAATGGCTGTCATCGTGCCATTTGTTATTATTGCTGAGAAAAAACGTAAGATGAAGCCTGTTTTTATAGGCGCGGTTATTGCTGTTTTATTAGCTAATGTAGGCCTGTTTTTTGTAAATGAAAATTTAGCATTTTTAATTGCGGGCTTATGGCTGTTCTTTTGTGGATTTAATTTACTAGAAGCCACTTTACCTTCACTAATTTCTAAAACAGCGCCCGGTGACTTGAAGGGAACTGCTATGGGCGCATACTCAAGCTCTCAGTTTTTTGGTGCATTTCTGGGGGGTACTGTGGGCGGTTGGATTTATGGAGAATATGGCGCAAGCTATGTATTTTTATTTTGTGCCATTGCTGCAGGTACGTGGGTGTTAGTTGCCTTATTTATGAATGCACCACAGTATTTGGCAAACCTATTAGTGTCTACTGAAGATATTAGTGCTGATAAATTAGACGATTTTCTCGCTGATATTTTATTAGTTTCTGGCGTGGCGAGTGCAAACCATCAGCCCAGTGAATCAGTGCTTTATATTAAAGTAGATAATGGAATCTTAGATAAGGAACGGTTGCAGAATCTATTGAATCAATGGACCGAGAGTTAGTTTTTTGAAGTAGAGTAAAGGTGAGCTTTACTTCGCTCTTGGGTGAATGCTAATTTCCACACGGCGGTTTTGAGCACGGCCACTGTCCGTATTATTTGATGCAATTGGGTAACGCTCACCTAATCCTTGAGATTGAATGCGACCATAATGTACGCCAGTTCTTGCTAAGTAGTTACCGACACTACTCGCTCGACGCTCCGATAGTTTTTGGTTGTAACTATTGCTACCAGAGGAATCGGTATAGCCGAGAACTTGTATATTGGTGTCTGAGAATTCTTTCAATACCAAGCTTATAGAATCTAAAGCGGAATAAAAATTAGAATTAATATTTTCTGAGTCAGTTGCAAAGGTAATATTGCCGGGCATGATGAGTCTAAGGTCATCGCCATTTCTTTCTACTCTAATACCTGATCCTTCAAGTTGAGCGCGTAATTTCGCTTCTTGGCGATCCATATAGTAACCCGCACCAGCCCCCGCGCCAGCACCGACGCCTGCGCCAATAGCTGCGCCTAATGCAGCACCTTTTCCTCCACCGGCTAGTGCGCCGATAGCAGCACCAGTTGCAGCGCCAGCTCCCATTCCAATACCTGTGCCCCAAGCTGTATTAGAAACTTTTTCTTGGCCCGTGTAAGGGTCAATACTACAGCCAGTCGCTAATGTTGTTGCTAATATAATTCCAGTGATCTTTTTCATGGTGAATACCTTAATGAGATAATGTATTTGTATATAAGGGGAAAGCAGGTGTATAAATTAGCGAGTAATTTTTATTTATTAACCCAGCTTAAGTTGAGAACTTTTCTTCAAGTTTCTAAAACTATAGTTGTGTTTAATTAGTATAAATCAATGGGGTCAACATCTAAAGACCAGCGTACTTTACGTGCTAGTTTGAGTTTATTTATTGCTGGGAGTAGGTGGTTGAGTAGGATATGTAAATGTTTACGCTGTGTGTTTTGTAATAATAATTGATAACGGAATTGTCCCGATCTTTTTGCCATGGGCGCACTCACTGGGCCTAATACCCAGGTATCGTTACTTGGCATATTATTAATCAGCTCGCTCACGGCTAATAAAAATTCAAAAGCTGTCTCTTTGTCTAATGATACTGCACGTAATAAAGCTTGGTAGCTGTAGGGGGGGAGGTGTGCGGCTTGTCGCTCGACTAACGCTTCTTTTGCAAATGCTTGGTAACCGTGTTGAATTAATGTATTCAATAAGGGATGTTCAGGTTGCCGAGTTTGCATAATGACACGGCCCTTTTTTTCAGCGCGTCCTGCACGTCCTGCTACTTGTATAATGAGTTGAGCAAGTCTTTCTGGCGCATGAAAATCAATGCTGAATAAACCGCTATCCACATCGAGTAACACGACTAAGGTTACATTCGGAAAATGGTGCCCTTTAGCAAGCATCTGTGTACCAAGGATAATATCTACATTACCTTGGTTAATCGCTTTTAAGTGTTGTTCTAAAGAACCTTTTCGTTGTGTGCTATCTCGATCTAAACGGACACTTTTATGTTTAGGGAATAGGAATTGTAAGGCTTGTTCGACACGTTCTGTTCCTAAGCCAAGAGGCTTTAATTCTCCTGATTTACAATCAGGGCAGATTCGAGTAATAGAAAATTCACTGGCGCAATGGTGGCAGCGTAATTTTTGCTGTTGATAGTGGACGACTAAATTAGCATCGCAGCGCTTGCATTGGGCTACCCAGCCACAGCTATGGCAAATTAAGGTAGGTGCAAAGCCTCGACGATTTAAAAATAGTAAAACTTGCTCATTTTTTGAGAGCGTATTTTTTATATCTCGAATTAAAGGCGGGGAAAGCCCCTCTTGTAGCTGTTGGTTTCTTATATCTAATAGAGATAGTTTAGGGGGGTGGGCATTCCCTGCACGATTAGGTAAGCGTAGCAGTTGGTATCGTTGCTTGTTAATGTTATACAAGCTTTCTAGAGAAGGGGTCGCTGAACCTAAGACAATAGGGATGTTGAGCATTTTAGCGCGTACGATAGCAACATCGCGTGCAGAAAAGCGAAACCCCTCTTGCTGCTTGAAAGATGAGTCATGCTCTTCATCTAAAATAATTAAGCCAAGTCGAGGTGCGGGAGTAAATAAGGCCGAGCGGGTACCTAATAGAATTGAGCTATGCCCTTTTTGCATCGCAAGCCAAGCTGATAGGCGTTGGGTTTCATTATGTTGTGAATGGTAGGTTTCTATTAGCACAGAAAAACGCTGTTTAAAACGTGCTTCTAGCTGAGGGGTTAAAGTAATTTCTGGGAGTAAAACTAAAACCTGTTGTTGCTTAGCTAAAATTTGTTCAATGACTTGTAAATAAACTTCAGTCTTACCACTGCCAGTTACGCCTTCGAGTAAAAATACTGAAAACGCCCCTAAGGCAGACTTGATACTATCAATAGCCGTTTGTTGGTGAGCGTTTGCTTGTAACGGTATTTGTTGAACTGGGTTAGTAAGTTGTTCGGTTGTGGGAGTGTCTTGAGAACTCTGGATTAATTGTTTTTCTATTAATGCTTTTAAGCTGGGGCGCCAAAGACTGAACTGCGTATTAAGCATTTCAATATTTAATGCACAGTTTTGATTTTGGAAGTATTTAAGGAGAGCTTGTTGTTTATGGGCGCGTTTTAGTGAATCAAGGTCATACACGCGGCCTTCCTCGGTTAGAGAGTAATAAAAAACAGGCTTGAGTTCGGCGGGCTTTCCTTTGCGCAGTGCAGTAGGGAATGCGCTGGCGTACACATCGCCGATTGGGTAATGATAGTAGGTGTGTGCCCAACTTAGTAAGTTTAAATCTTTTTCTGAGAGCAGAGGCGAGCGGTCTAAAATTTGCTCGGCTTGCTTTAATTTGCTGGTATCAATCTCAGAATTATCATGAACAGAAATTAGAATACCAATTTTTGATTGCTTACCAAAGGGAACTTTAATGCGTATTCCCGGCGTTAGCTTTTGAGTGTCAACGTTTTCTGGGGGGAGGTAATCGAATAAGCGGTCTAAGGGAATGGGGATAGCGAGCCTTAAAATTATTTTTTTTGAGCGGGTCATTGGCGTCTTTTTTAGTGATGGAAGTTCGATATAAAGACGCTAAGTCATTATGCTAAAAAGAAAAATGAAGTTACCCACAAAACCTGTGGATAACTTTGTGTATAAGGTCAGGAGAAGTGGGTGAAAGCCACGGTTTTATTACTTGTTTGTTAAATTGTACAAAATAGTAGCACCTGCATTATTTTGTTATTATTCAGTTACTTATCTAAGTCAAATTTTATTTCTATACCTGGTTTAGGTGTGCCGGTGATGCTTGGAAATAATTGTGTGTAAAGTGAGAAAATATAAATAAATTTGTTGACACTAAATTTTGTGAACTAGGTCTCTTTATGAGCAAGCTACCCAAAACCTAAGGCTAGGTCACCGTTACATGTGGATTTTTTAATTTCTTTTGTTCTTAAGAGCCCTCTCTAAAGGGCATAGGTATCTACACAAGTCTTAAAGCCTTCTCCAGATTGTATTCCCTTCACATTCAATTACTGTGTAACATCAGTGATTAATAGGTAAGTGGAGGTTCAAAA